>R11__coassemble_497_pt1 | contig 25774 bp, 17 predicted proteins | sample R11__metabat2_low_PE_030 | metagenome-assembled genome bin R11 | reverse complement strand
GGGTGTATTAATATGCTTCCGTCTTAATCCTGGAGACGATAAATCGCCGGCTGTTAGTAATAAAACGCCGGCGTCGACATACTGGAGAAGAGAAAATGCCGGCAGGTAGGAAGAAAATGACGGCGGTATGACAATGGGACCTGACCCCATTGTCATACCTTGCCATCCCATTGTCCCGGTTTACCGCAGGAACATGTGGATCAACAGGTCGTTGACGAGCTGATATTTCTGGTAGCGCATAGGCAGGTCGATCCAGGTCTTTTTGTCGACGATGCTCTTGTAGTGGCTGAAGGTCTCGAAGCCCTTTTTGCCGTGGTAGCCGCCCATGCCGCTTTCGCCGAAGCCGCCGAAAGGCATTTCGCTGGTGGCCAGGTGAATGATGGTGTCATTGATGCAGCCGCCGCCGAAGCCGGTGCGGGAGAGGACCCACTCGCCGGTTTTTTTGCTGGAGGTGAAGATGTAGAGGGCCAGCGGATGATCCATGCTGTTGACCCGGTCGATGACCTCGTGAAGGTTTTTGAAGGTCAGGATCGGCATGACAGGGCCGAAGATCTCCTCCTGCATGACAGGATCGTCAAAGGTGACATGATCCATGACGGTCGGCGCGATCTGCAGGCGGTCCCGGTCGTACTGGCCGCCGGCCACCACCTTTTCCTGATCAATGAGGCCCAGGATGCGCTCAAAATGCTTCTCATTGATGATCTTGCCGTAGTCCGGATTTTCCAGCGGATGCTGGCCGTACTGGCGGACGATCTGCTGCTTGACCTCGCTGATCAGCGCATCCTTGACGGATTCCTCGACCAGGACATAGTCCGGGGCGACGCAGGTCTGACCGCAGTTGAGATATTTGCCGAAGACCAGGCGCTTGGCGGCCAGCCGCAGGTTGGCGGTGCGGTCGATGATGCAGGGACTCTTGCCGCCCAGCTCCAGGGTGACCGGTGTCAGGTGGGGAGCTGCCTTCTCCATGACATAGCGGCCGACGGTCTTGCTGCCGGTGAAGAAAATATAGTCAAAATGCTCTTCTAAGAGGGCGCTGTTTTCCGCCCGGCCGCCGGTGACCACGGCAATGTAGCTCTCGGAGAAATATTCCTGCAGCATCTCCATCATGACTGCGCTGGTCTCAGGAGAATAGGCGCTGGGCTTGACGACGGCGGTATTGCCGGCGGCGATGGCATCGATCAGGGGATCGATGGTCAGCAGCAGGGGGTAGTTCCAGGGGCTCATGATCAGAGTCACGCCGTAGGGTGACGGCTTCATGAAGCTGCGGGAATGGAACTGGGCCAGGGGCGTCATGACGGTCTTTTCCGCGGCAAAACTGCGGATATGGCCCAGCATATAGGTGATTTCGCTGAGACAGAGGCCTGTCTCGCACATATAGGTTTCAAAATTGCTCTTGCCCAGATCCGCCTTGATAGCGGCGTTGAGCCTGGGCTCGTATTTTTTAAGGCCGGCTCTCAGGGCCTTCAGCATGCGGATCCGGAAATCCACATCCAGGGTCCTGCCGGTCAAAAAGTATTTTCTCTGTTTGGCAACAATCTTGCCGATCTCTTCTTTTGTCATGATAAGCCTCCAAACGGCATCGGTATAGTGGTAATATCAATAGCCTCCAAACGGCATCGGTATTGTGATAAAATCAACAGCCTCCAAAATAACATCGATATGCCGGTGGTATCGATAGTCTTCATATGTCATAAGGGTCATCAGGGAATCGATGATCTCCGGTTAAGGACACTGTTGATCTAAATCTTCCGGCATCCTTTGATAGTCAGTCTAAATCTTCCGGCATCCTTTGATAGTCAATCTAAATTCTTTGGCATCCTTTGATGGTCAGTCGAAATCTTCTGATATCCGTTGACAGTTAATGCTGATCCTTTGACACCGGTTGATAGTTAATTTTTATCCTTAGGCATCAGCTGATAGTAGAAGTGTTCCAGCTCCTTTGCGTCCATGAGGACGGGGACGGGGTAGAGCGGGTTGGCTTCCTTGTCCGCGTAGCGGGCCAGTTTGGGGATGTCTTCCTCCCGGATCTCGGGGACGGTGTCGGGGATGTCAAAGCGCTTTTTCATGTCTTTGACGGCCTGGATGAAGTCGGCGGCCGCCTTTTCCATCGGGGTGTCGGCTTTGGCGACGCCGGCGGCGATGGCCAGGTAGTAGAGCTTTTCGGTGATGGCGGTACCGTAGTTTTCCAGCACGAAGGGCAGGAGAATGGCATTGGCCAGACCGTGAGGCACATTGTACTCGCCGCCCAGAGAATGAGCGACGGCGTGGACATAGCCGACGTAGGACTGGGTGAAGGCGTAGCCTGCGCAGAAGGAAGCATAGAGCATGTTTTTGCGGGCCTTGAGGTCATGGCCGTCATTGTAGGCTTTGTCGATATTGGCGAAGATCAGGCGGACAGCCTTTAAGGCGTGGCGCCGGGTCTCCCGGGTGGTGGATCTGCCGATATAGGCCTCCACGGCGTGGGTCAGGGCATCCATACCGGTGGTGGAGGTCAGATGCTTTGGCAGGGAGACGGTCATGCGGGGATCCAGGACTGCGTATTTCGGGATCAGCGGGAAATCGTTGATGGCATATTTGTGGCGGGTCTTCGCGTCGGTAATGACAGAGGCCAGGGTGGTCTCCGAGCCGGTGCCGGCCGTGGTGGGGATGGCGATCAGCAAGGGGATTGGCAGCAGGATCTTCAGAATGCCGCCCATGCGGGCCGGTGTCAGATCCGGTCTTGCCACACTTGCGCCGACAGCCTTGGCCAGGTCGATGCTGGAGCCGCCGCCCAGACCGATCAGACTGTCACATTTTCTTTCCTTATATAAAGAGAGGGCTGCGGCAATATTGTCGGTGGTGGGATTGGGCACGGTCTCGTCGTAGAGGACATAGCCGATGCCGGCCCTGTGCAGCGCAGCCTCCAGGGGCTCGGACATGCCGAGACCTGTAATGCCCTTATCCGTGATGATCAGGACCTGATGCTTGCCGTGGGCCTTTAAGACCTGCGGGATGCCCTTGACGCTGCCGATGATCGCGTGCTTGCGGTAGGGCATAATGGGAATCGCCAGATGAAAGCCCTCCTGGAACAGGCGGCAGTATATCTTTTTGATGGTATTCATGATTTCATCTCCAAATTTCTCAGAAAGTAACGATAAAATGTCAGCCTCTATTCTAACATACTTCACGGGCTGTGTCACGATTTGTCCCGGGGAGAGCTATGAATCCGCGCAATTTTTCAGTCGCCCTGCGCTGCACCATATGATCATACGCACAGCTTCGCTGCTCTCTCGCTGTACTGTAAAAGTCTTACTTCCCGTGCTGCTTACGCATGACTCCGGCTGCTCGGAAGGTTCTATCGGAACTGAGAAAATTTTTTCGGAGTATGAGGGGGTCTGCCATGAAAGAGGTATCAGGGCGAAAAATGGCCGCTGGTGAAATTATGCATAAAAAATTCGCGAAGATTTCGTTTCAATTTCGCCTTGTATTTCGCTTCGTAAAAGTGTATGATGGGTATAAATTTAAAATTAAGGTGCCTTTACCTGCTTTTTTTAAAAAATCCCGAAAATACCCGAAAAAGCTGCATTGACACCCATTGTGAAAGAGTTTATAAAATAACAGCGGTGCTATAATTTGGTTAGGATGAAATTAAAATAGCCACAGCTATGGACTTTCAGACGGAGACGCTGCAGGGGCCATCCTCCTGCAAGGTGCATTATCCGCCCGACGGTTTCGCAAAAAGCAAGTTATACAAGGGGCCATCCCTTGTAAGGTGCAGTAGCTCTTACCGAAGTGGTATACAAGACGCAGCACCGGACGGGATCCGCGGGACGCGGCATGGAAAGTGAGGTAGATGAGCGATGGCAGGAACAGCCGGCAAGGGCAGCAGCCTTTTGGGAAAGCTTTTGACAGGGATCGGCTCGGTCCTGATCGCTGTCATCCTGATCCTCTGCATGATCGCCTTTCTGCCCAAGGTCCTGGGATATGGCACCTACAGTGTTACCAGCGGCAGTATGGAGCCGGAGATTCCGGTAGGTTCTCTGGTGCTGGCGGCCCCCACGGAGGCGGCGTCACTGGAAAGCGGCGACATCATTTCCTTCTATGAAGGCGATACGGTCGTCACCCACAGAGTGGTCTCCAATGACACTTCCGCACAGGAGATCATTACCCGGGGCGATGCCAACAATATGGACGATTTCGCACCCATTCCTTACAGCAATGTCATCGGCAAGGTCAGCATCCACATCCCTTATCTGGGACGGGTCCTGCAGATCATGTTGACAGACGGCGGCAAGCCATTCACACTGGTATGGCTGGCACTGGGACTTTTGCTGACGGCCCTGGGCCGCAGGCTGCAGCCCCGGACAGAGGACACGGATGGCCGCTGATCTTCCACTGATCCGAATGACATGAGCGATCGCTGACCCGGCGACGATTCAGAGGACACGGATGGCCATTGATCTTCCGGCAGCGCATAAGTCCCGGAGGAGAAACATGATTTTGTCTGCTATTGTACAGAAGGCAGATAAAATACCCATCCGCCGATGTAAGATCAGTAGTAGGACAGGATACAGGATATCAGAACAGACCGATACGGCCGGCAGATGGACACCGATAAGGTGCCGGGAATAGCCGGCGGGCAGGTCACTGCATATAGAGGGACCTTAAAAACACATCTACACATCTGCATTTGATAAAAGGAAGGTGCCTATGCCTGAGGAATTAGTAGAAGTGACGCAGGAAACTGCGCCGGCAGAGAAAAAGGATGAGACCACTCAGGTGCTCACGGATATCAGACAGCTGCAGGGCCTTAAGAGGGCAGAGCTTCTGGAAATCCTGCTGGATATTTCCAGGGAGAATGATTCCCTCCATGATGAGCTGGACCGGCTGACGAGAGCCCATGAGGATATGAGCGCTTCCTACGGGCACCTGAAGGAAAAGCTGGATATCAAGGATGCCGAGATCGAGGCCGGCAAGGCCCAGGCCGCACATCTGGCTTCCAGGCTCAGTGAAAAGGACGATAAGATCCGGGATGAGCGCGAGGCCAAGGCCAAGCTGATCCGACGCCTGGATGAAAAGGATGAAAAGATCCTGGAGTTAAAGGAGGCCCTTGAAGCCATGAAAAAGGCAGAGGGCGAAAAGCCCCAGGTCCAGGAGCTGCTTAAGGACGGCGTCAAAAAGCTGGGCCTCAACCGCTTTACAAAGGGGTGACGGCTTATGGCAGATCCAATGAATATCGTAGAAAGGCCGCCGGATGAGCTCCCGGAGACAGCAGAGGCTGCCGGGGATGATCCGCATCCGGAGACAACAGAGACTGTCGGGGATGCACCGCATCCGGAGACAGTGACCGCAGATCCGGCGGGCTGTGAGACTGCAGATGCGGTGCAGATCGATACAGGTGCGACAGCGGCTGAGGCCGCAGATACGGTGCAGACCGATTTTGAGCAGATCGATACAGGCGCGACAGCGGCTAAGGACGCAGATACGGTGCAGACAGATCCTGAGACAGTCAGCGACGCACCGGCGGCCGTAGATGACCCGAAGGCTGAGCCGGTGGACGCGGAGCCCGAGCCGCCCCGGCCCTACAGGGCCAGGCTGAAGATTCCCACCGTACTGGTGGAGGCGGAGCTGATGCGGCAGCGGCAGGTCGACAGCCGGCGCAAGAGATTGTACGCAGGCGCCCTGATTCTGGCTCTGATGGCCGCGGTGGTCACGCTGATGCTGCTGACGGTGACACCGGTGATCCGGGTCAGCGGTACATCGATGGAGGACAATTACCACGAAGGTGATATGGTCCTTTTAGAGCACATCCGCCAGGATTATGAGCCCGGCGATGTGATCGCCTTTGAATATGATTACAAGGTCCTGATCAAGCGGGTGATCGCTGTCGCCGGCGATACCGTGGAGATCACGCCTGAGGGACGGGTCCTGGTCAATGGTCAGCTCCTGGAGGAGGACTATGTGAAGGCTTACGCCCTGGGAAGCTGTGACACAGACTTCCCGCTTACCGTTCCCGACAATTGCTGCTTTGTCATGGGAGACAATCGAGAGGTCTCCATAGACAGCAGATCCTCTAAGATCGGATGTATCCGGACGGAGGATATCCTGGGAGAGGCCGTTTATAGATTGTGGCCGATCCGGTAAATACTGCTTTCTACCATTTGTGTACGAAGATATGAGCCCTGCAGAAGCTGCTTCTGAGGGGCAGGAGGAGCAAGACGACAAAGGAAAGATGGAGGAGGAATGAAGATGAGACCATCCATTCAGAACAAAACTGAACAATTCCTTTCTGAAAAGCGCAGAAGGCGCAGATGGCTGAGTGTTATTCTCAGCGTCTGTCTGATCGTGGCGCTGGTAGCGACCCATGTCATGTCTACCAGTGGTCTGGCCCTGACAGAGGATGAGACTGTTCAGGAGACCTATCAGGTCCAGCCTGAGGAGGTGCAGGAAGAGACTGCTGCCGTCACCTCAGCGCAGGAGACTGAAGCGCCGCAGGTGACCTCGGAGACAAGCCAGGTGGAGCCGGCGGTGCAGACTGCGGAGGGGTAGCCCGCAGAGACAGAGCAAACACAGACAGAGGAGAAGCAGACAGAATCTCCGTCAGCGGCAGAGACTTCCGCAGATGAGCAGATAGAGACCTCCGCGGCTGAGACCGAGGAGAGTGCTCCTGTCGAGGCGGCTGAGACCGTATCCTATCCGATGGGTACAGCTCAGATCCCGATCACCAGCTTCACCATCGAGATCGATATCGACGGCAAGATCTATACCCTGACAGCCGCCACCGACGACGAGGGCAAGACCGTCATCACCGGCCTTGACAGCCTGCCGGAGACCGGTATCCCTAAGGATGCGGGACTGACCGTGGCTATCAGCTATGATCCGACCAACGTGGACTTTTACGGTGATGATAATATTACCTTTAAGGTTCCGGAAATCTTTGCTATCAACAAAGCCGTCACCAACGGCGTGGTCCGTGAGGGCGCGACCCAGATCGGTACCTACCAGATCCTGACCGACGGTTCCATCACCATCTGGCCGGATACCAGCCGCGGCTCCAAGTTCGCCGAAGGTACCATCAGCTTCGAGGGCTCCTTCAATGAGGACTATATCGGCGGCAGCGATTCCGTGCCGATCGACCTGGGCGGCATCACTATCACCGTTCCTATCGAGGAGGAGACCACGGTAGATGTTCACGACTATACGCTCAGCAAAGAGTGCCAGGGTATGTTTACCGATGAAAACGGTGACAGATACCTGCTCTGGCGTCTGGCCGTAACCGCAAATAGTAATAATACTGTTCCGATCACCGGCATCAAGGTCATCGATACACCTGTAAAGACAGCGCATTACAAGACCAACAGCGATGGCAGCCCGATGCTTGTACAGACGCAGAAGGATACCAATAACCACTCTTCTACAGGTATCCTGTCCTGGGATGCATCTCTGAAAAAGTGGGTATGGAATCCCGGCGATGACTATGAACTGACCGCCGGCAAGACCATCTATATGAACTACAGGGCTTATCTGGCTGACGATTACAGCCCGATTATAGAAGCCGATCAGAATAAGGCCACATTGCAGACCAATGAGGGCGGTGATAAGAGTACGAGTGCATCTTACGACCAGATTGCTTCTGTCAGAATAGCCAAGAGCAACGGCGGTGTCTATCTGGATGATGAGGGCCGGCTCTGTATCGATTATACTGTCCGTGTCCGCGGTGGCAGCGCCAATACCTATAATCTCACAGATGCGGTTGTGACCGATATCTTCACGACCAACAAGCAGTATGTGACCGATGTTATCAATATCAAGACCAATGATGGTTCTGAGGTCCCGGTCTGGGATGACGAGACTAAGTCATTGGTATGGACGGTGCCCACAGTGGAGCCGGAGACGAGTGGCAATACTAAGCAGAAGCATCTTCTGACCTACACCGCTATCCTGGATCCGGCCATCGTGATCAATGCCAATGGTGCGACCGTCAGCAAGACCGTCGGCAACAGTGTTGCCGTCGAGACAGCGGAGGGCAAGACTGCTTCTACCACCAATACGGCCAATATTTCCAAGACATGGATCAAGAAGACCGGTAAGGTCTATCTGGTCGGCAGCACCCTCTATGGCCAGACCCTGACCAGGAGCGTGGTCAAGTATGATCTGGATGTCCAGGCGGACAAGCTCCCGCTTTCCGGTCATTATACCGTCGAGGATCAGATCGAGACCGCCGGCTGGAATTATTATAATCCGGGCCAGGGCGAGCTCATGAGCATGCTCGTGACCATCAATGATAAGAACGGCAATTATGTTACCAATATGCATATCCCGATGTTTGACGGCACAAAAGCCACATTAGCGGACGGCACGGTGACTTATACCAGCACCGCTTCTAATGACGTGACCGGTCAGACTTATACTCTGACGGTCTATGAGCATTACGATGCCGATGGCAAGCATACCACCTCCAACTTTACCTTTGATATTCCGGACAGCCAGAATTACCGCTATACTCTGACCTACTACGTCGTGTCGGATGAGGGCAATACCGTGCCGAGTCTGACCAATGGCGCGGGTGTAGGTGTCGGTGAGGGCATTTCATACAGTCATGAGACCCAGATCACCAATACCCTGCCGGGTGAGGCCTATATCCAGAAGGAGACGGACGGCGTGCGCGTGTCCGACGGTACTGTCGGCTGGGTGACCAAGGTCATCCATGACTGCAAGGCCGGCGATGTCGTGACTGATATCATGGACAGCGAGCTGATGGCTAAGAGCAGCGATTACAAGAGCTTCTATTATACACAGGAGCAGATCGATGCCATCGAGATCACCTTCGAGGGCCAGACCCTCACGGCCGGTGTCGATTACGAGATTGGTTTTGATGCCTCTCAGAATGATCGCTTCACCGTGACCTTCCTGAAGGACATCTCTTCCACAGAGACCAAGCCGATCATCATTACCTACAGAAGTACCGCCAATGGGCTGGAGGGCCTCTCTGTCGGTGACGTCGTCAGATATGCCAATAAGGCACAGCTTTCGACTGCATCCGGTCTGAGCGCCAGCTCTACTTCAGAGGCCGAATATTACGAAGATGAGACAATCTCTAAGACCGTGGCCTACAATATTAATGGCAGCAATCTCACTGCAAAGGTCGAGACCACGGAGGACGGCGAGGTACTGATCACCTGGTGGATCGTTATCAACATGACCGGTACCCTGGAGGGCGAGGCGACCCTGCGGGATATCCTGCCGGCAGGCCTGGGTTTTGTCAGTGGTCAGATTATCGATCCTGCGACATCGCTCGGTTTACTGGGAATTACGACTTCCGATGCCTGGAAGAGCGCATCCCTCAGCGAGCCGACCCTCAGTGAGGATGGCCAGACAGTGACCTGGACCGTATCCGGCCTGCAGCAGATTGCGGAAGGTACCACTAATGTGTATGACAATTTGGTCATGGTGGAGGTAGTGACCAGGGTCACCGATGCCACTATCCTCTCCATGAACGGCACATATAACTTTAATAATAAGGCTGAGCTGGAATACAATGGCCATATCAGCAAGCATGATGCCAGTGTCGATTATACCCATACCTCCCTCAGCAAGGAAGGCGGCTATGACCGTTACAGCGCACCTTACATCAGCTATACCGTAGGGATCAATGAGGACGGTGTCAACATGATTCCGGATGAGGGCGTGGATACCATGACCCTGCAGGACAACATGGGTCCGGGCATGAGCCTGTCCAGAGACAGTGTGACGGTCACCAGAGCGGACGGCACCAAGATCCCGACAGCGGATCTCAAGCTGACCGTCGTCTCCGATGATGAAAACAACTACTTCACCCTGGAGGTTCCGGACGATGAGCCTCTGACCCTGTCCTACAACTGTTACATCTCCGGTGCGACAGGCAGCAAGGTCCAGGTGAGAAATACCATTACCTTCTATGGCCAGACAGGCAGCGAGGCCGGCGAGCCGATGGATATCACCATCACCAATTCCGCCGCTACCCTGACCAGCGTCCCGTACTTCTACGTCAAGAAGATGGATACCTCCGGTAATCCGCTGTCCGACGCACAGTATGAGATCAGCGAAGTAACTGTAGAGAATGGCGAACTGAGCTACAAGGTTGTCGATACGATCACCACCGGCAGCGACGGCACAGCCCTCTCCTACGGCGGCAATGCTTCCAAGGGCCTTTCCCAGACAGCGCTCTATGCTTACCGCGAGATCGCTTCTCCGGACGGCTACTACCTGGATGAGGCCAATGCCGCTTACCACTACTTCAGCTTTAATAAGGATATCGTGACTGAGGAGCTTGAGGCCGCATGGGCTGAGGGCCGCAGCGCAGCCGCCGATATCGTCATTGCCTCCAATGGCTTCTACGGTATCGATGCTTATAATAAGAAGGGACAGATCACCCTTCACAAGGTATTTGATACCCAGACAGCCCCGAACGGCAGATATTACTTCGGTGTCTTCGAGTCTGAGACAGCCACTGAGCCAATCCAGACCGCTTATATCACCATCTCCGGCGGCCGTCAGGTCGGCGCAGATCCGGTATTTACGAATCTGCCTTTCGGCGAGAATGGCGCAGCCAAGACCTACTATGTCTACGAGACAGACAGTCAGGGTCACAAGCTGACCGCAGCTGACGATGGCACAGTCACCGTCAATGGCAGACAGTTCATCATCTCCGGTGACGGCGCGGTCACTGTGGAGGCGACTGAGGCAGGCTACCAGCAGGAGGTTACGATTACCAATACTGAGGCCGCCAGCCTCACCATTACCAAGAGCTTTGCAGGCTCAGAGCTTGGCACCGGCGAGCTGACCGAGGCCCAGCAGCAGGCCATCACCTTCACTGTCACAGGTCCGGATGACTATACCGCCACCAAGACCCTGGCAGAACTGACAGCGCTTGGAGGTACCTGGAATCTGACAGGTCTTAAGGCCGGCCAGTATACCGTCACCGAGGACGGCGCGGATATTACAGGCTATGTCAGGACCACGACCATGAAGGTCGGCGCCAATAGCGGCGTTCAGACTGTGGATACCACCACAGCGACCATCAGCACCGGTACCAATGTGACCATTGCTATCAACAATAAGTACCAGCGTGAGCGCGGCAATCTGATCATCACCAAGTCCTTTGGCACCGGCAGTGCCTTAAGCGCAGATGACCTGACTGAGGCTCAGAAGGGTGAGATCGTCTTCACCATCACAGGTCCTGAGGATTATGAGGGACCGGAGAGCATCACCTACCTGGATATGACCGATGGCGTCTATGTCCTTGAGAATATCCCGGCCGGCAGCTACACTGTCACTGAGACCACAGGCCAGATCCCGAACTACAGCGTGACCACCGCTTACACTGTAGACAATGCAACTGCCGCGACAGGCGCGGTCACCGTAAATAACGACACTGACGCAGCCGTCCGTGTCACCAATACCTACGAGATCCAGGTCGGCCAGCTGGAGATCATCAAGGGCTTTGCTTACGGCAGCGCCCTGAATGACCGCAGCCTGACCACAGCACAGAAGAAGGCCATGACCTTCACGGTCACAGGTCCGAACGGCTATACCGCTTCTACCACCTATGATAAGTTCACAGATGGCAAGTGGACCCTGACGGAGCTTCTTCCGGGTGCTTACACCGTTACTGAGACGAATGCGAATGTACCGGGCTATGATCTGACCACGACCTACACTGTAGGCAGCCTGACCGGCAACACCGCAGCGGTCCTTGCAGGCGGCAAGGCCACCATCAATGTTACCAATAACTACGGCAAGCAGGCAGCTATGGTCGGCTTTAATGCCCAAAAGCACCTGACGACTACTACCGGCTCTGATGTCAGCCTGGCAGACCTGGCGCCATTCAGATTCACCCTCACAGAGGTGGCGGATGCCAATGGCACTGCCCTGGACGGTGCTTACACCCAGACCGTGACAGACAGCGACAGAGATGGCTATGTAGAGTTCACAGCCATCAGCTATGATCTGAATGCGAAGGGCGACCACTACTATCAGATCACGGAGGTCCTTCCGGACGGCGCCGAGGACGGCAAGCTGGCAGGTGTCACCTACGATCCCCATACAGAGATCGTCAAGGTCACTGTAGGCTTTGACGCAGATGGCAATCTGACCGCCACCAAGGATACACCGGCAAATGAGGTTGATGCCGAGTTTACCAATACCTATGACGCGGCAGGCAGCCTGACCGTCGACGGCACTAAGAACCTGACCGGCAGAAGCTTCGCAAAGGGCGAGTTCAGCTTCACTATCACCGAGATGGATAACGGTATCCTGAATACCGGTCTCCTGAGAAGTGAAAAGGCCGGCGGCTTCACTCAGACCGTAGAGAATGCCGTATCTGCTCAGAACGCAGACGGCAGCTGGTCCGCTTCCTTTGCCTTCACCATCCCGTATACCGCGGTCGGTACTTATTACTATAAGATCACCGAGACGGTTCCTGCGGAGGCCGTGAACAATCAGAAGGACGGCGTGACCTACACGACCGAGATCAGAAATATCAAGGTTGTTGTTACAGATAATAGGAACGGCACCTTAAGCGCTGCCATCGTAGCGGATGACTCCGATGAGGTCGTCTTCGATAACACCTATGAGGCAACAGGCCAGATCAGCCTGGGCGCCGCAAAGAGGCTTGAGCATCTGGACCTGGCAGACTACGCCGATAAGTTCAGCTTCACTCTGGCTCCTGTAAACGGCGAGACAGACCATCTCGCTAATGAGACCCAGACCGCCACCGCAGCCGCGGACGGCAGCATTACCTTCGAGCCGATCACAGGCTTTACTCTGGACGATGTGGGCAAGACCTACCATTACGTCATCACCGAGGTTATCCCGGAGGACGCAGTGAATAATGTCTACGAAGGCATTACTTATGACAGCACACCGCAGTATGTGGATGTGACCGTCACCAAGGACAACGGCGACGGCACCCTGACCGTGACCCGCAGTAAGGATCCGGCCCAGGTCGTCTTCACCAACAGCTACTCCGCATCCGTCAGCGTACCGATCGAAGGTATCAAGGATCTGGATGTGACCACTGAGGATGACACCTTCAGCCTGACCAGAGGCATGTTCAGCTTCACTCTGACAGAGGTGGCTGACGCCGAGGGCACACCTAAGGCAAATCCGCACACAGAGACTGTGACCAACGGCGCGGACGCATCCGCAGCCGTCGGCAGCATCAAATTCACCGCACTGACCTATGACCTCAGCGATGTAGGCGATCACTACTACAGCATCAGCGAGATCCACGGCGGCGAGAAGATGGACGGTATTACCTATGACGACGCTTCCTACATCCTGAAGATCAACATCGCCGACGAGTCCCACAATGGTCAGCTGACCGTGACAAAGACCCTCTACAAGGACGGCGAGGCTCAGGAGCAGATCGTCATCGAGTTCAACAACATTTACGAGGCTGATACGACCTGGACACCGGGCGGTATCAAGTACCATGACAAGGTCCTGACCGGTGACGAGTTCACCTTCGTCATCGACCGCGTGGACAGCGCCGATGCTGAGACGGCCCAGGTCATCACAGGCGAGGAAGCTTACCACGATGAGAAGACCAATGCAGCTGACGGCGGCTTCACCTTCGAGACCATCGAGTACAGCAAGGTCGGCACCTACTACTACAGAGTCAGCGAGCAGCTGCCTGAGGAGGCTGAGGAAGGCCAGACCACAGTCGATGGTATTACCTACGATACCACAGTGAAGATGATCACCGTGACTGTCACGGATGATCATAAGGGTGGCCTGACGGCTCACGCTTCCAGCACAGAGGCCCCGGTCACCTTCACCAACACCTACGAAGCCACAGGCAGCATTCAGCTGCAGGCTGAGAAGCTTTATAACGTACCTCTGGAGGACGGTGAGTTCAGCTTTACCATCACAGAGGTGGCCGATGCCGAGGGCAACACCCTGGCGGACGCTTACACAGAGACTGTTACCAATGATGCGTATGGCGTCATCCTCTTCTCCGAGCTGAGCTACAGCTGGAGCGCAGGCGACTGCGGCGAGAAGTACTACGAGATCCACGAGGAGATCCCGGAGGGTTCCGTTTACAACGCTGAGGACAACACATGGACCAGCCCTGAGGGCATCATCCATGACGGCACCAGCTACATCGTCACCGTGACCATCGTCGACAACGAGGACGGCACACTGACTGTCACCGACAACATGAACGCCGCTGTGACCGCAGCCGCTGAGACTGAGACTGAGGTTGAGACATCCGAGGCTGAGGGCGAGGGCACACCTGCTGATGAGGCAGAGGTTGAGACCTCCGGTACGGAGATCGTCTTCACCAACCACAGACTGGGTCAGATCAATGTCGTCAAGACCATCGACGGTCCGGGCGCTGAGCTCTTAACCGATGAGGATAAGGCGAAGCTGACCTTCACCGTCACAGGTCCTGCAGCCGCCGAGGGCGAAGAGACCGAGCCGCAGACCTGGACCTTCACCTATGCTGATATGACCGACGGCGTCTACACCATCTACGGTGTACAGGCCGGCACCTACACCGTCGCCGAGACCAACCAGCTGGTCGATGGCTTCGATGTCACCACCATCTACGAGACCGCTACTGTAGATTATGTACCGACTGCAGCCACAGAGACTGAGGACGAGGCAGACGATCAGAACGACGATCAGACAGATGATGAGACCAATAATATTGACAGCCAGAGCGCTGAGGAGATCACAGAGGCTGAGGAAGTCACTGAGATCACAGCAGCAGAGGCTGAGACCTCCGGCGAGGAAAACACCGAAGACAGCGATACCACAGCCGGCACTGACACTGTCGGGCGGACCGCAGAAGGTAATGAGCAGACCGCAGAAGGTGCTGATCAGACGGATGAGGCTGACACTGAGAACGGCGATAAGGCCATGACCAGAGTCAGAGAGGTCCCGACCTCCATCGACGGTACCGTCGCTGACGGCCAGGTAGCTACCTTCACCATCACCAATACCTATGTAGAGCTGACAGATTTTGAGATCGTCAAGACCATGACCTTCCCGGGTCTGGCCGATGGCTACGCACTTGAGGACGCTCAGGAAGTCGTCTTCACAGTCACAGCCGTCTACGATGACGAGGTCGTCCTGAGCAACGTCTACGATGCTCACTTCGATGCCCTGGGTACTCAGACCATTCATGTGGATGAGGTTCCGGTCGGCGCCATCGTCACCATCGAGGAGACCTACAGCGGCGCGGCCGCCAAGCTGGTGGCAGGCGATCAGCAGCAGGTCATCGAGATGATCTCCAAGGAAACAGCACAGGCCGGATATACCAACCAGTACACCGGCGGCAGAAAGGGCCACGGCGTACTCAACGAGTTCACCTTCACCGGTGAGGGCTGGTCCTGGACACAGAACACATCGGGCTCCGGAGCTACTCCGGAGACCCCCGATGTAGTAGAATAAAGGAGGGGTCGCAATGAAGAGAACAAAGAAAACGATTCTGGCAGTTCTTGCCGCGGCCCTGCTGGCCTCAGCCACCGTCAGCACGACGGTCGCTTACTTCAGTACCTACGCTGAGACAGAGGGCGGCATGACCATTTCCTACTGGCATCAGGAAGAGATCACGGAGGATGCCTCCGATCTCGCCAAAGACATTACTATCACTGCTGACAAGGACTCCGCGGCTGTCTATGTGAGAGCCAGAGCCTACACCGGCAGCGAGTACACGATCAGCTGCAGCGGCGCCGGCTGGACAGACGGCGGCGATGGTTGGTGGTATTATTCAGAGCCGATCGCGGACGGCGCCTCCACAGGCGCCCTCCACGCGGAGATCTCCAACATCCCCGCTGAGGCCGATATCGGTGATGGCATCAATATTTCCGTCGTCTATGAGAGTACCCTGGTATGCTACCGCAAGTCCGGCGAGACCTTCGAGCCTTACGCCGACTGGGATGCCGCCGAGAGCGGCTCCTCCTCCGGTACAGCGGACAGAGACACCACAGACGGCAATAACTAAAAAGGGAGGCGAAGGATCATGAAAAAGACAAATAAGAAGAATTCCCTCCTGGTCACCGGCGCTATGTTCGCCGCAGCCGCAGTGCTGCTGGTGACAGGCACCGTGGGTGTGGCCCGTTCCGCACCCAGATATGAGTCCGAGGTCTACTCGACTCAGGTAGAGATGTATGATATCGGTGTTACCCTGGTAGAGCAGAGCGGCAGCGGCGCAGCCAAAGACGTGGCCTACAGAGACTACACCTACACCAGCCTGGATTCCGCTTCCGGTACCTCCAGAGATTCCTCCGGCGGCTGGAGCATGGGCAGCACACCGCTGCTCGAGGACCTGCTGGGCGAGGGCGAGAGCCTGAAGCTGGCGACCCCTTACAATGAGGTCCTCAGCGTCAGAAACACCGGTTCCATCAATGAGTACGTCCGTGTCTCCGTCTACAAGTACTGGACCACCGCGGACGGCGAGAAGGTGGACAACAGCGTACAGATTTCTCCTAACACGGTTCCGGCCGATCTCATCGATCTGAATTTCGTAGAGGGCTCCTGGACCATCGATACCGCCAGCAGCACCACAGAGCGTACCGTGCTTTATTACAACGGTCTCCTGGCTCCGGGTGAGAGCACGCCGGCCTTCACCGATACGCTGACCATCTACATGCCGCAGGCCCTGGCCAATGTGACCACCACAGAGGCTGAGGACGGCAAGATCGTCACCACCTATGATTACGGTGAATATCAGTTCCATATCGAAGCAAGAGTTGACGCGATCCAGGATCATAATGCTCACGACGCCGCTATGAGTGTCTGGGGCAAGGATTTCCTGGGCCTGCCGAATGATTAAAGGAGGGAACGCAGATGAAAAAGCTTGCAACCTTTGTCACAGCTGCTGCGCTGACCCTGGCCATGGCCGTGCCGGCCTTCGCCAGATCCTACGATTATACGGCACAGGGTTGGTCCGTAACCTTTACAGCAGACAGGGTCATGGACGAGAACTTTGACAGCAACAGCTTTTATGATTTTACCCGCGGTATGCAGCCCGGTGATGATTCCTCCTACAGAGTCAGCATCACCAATGCCTACCCATCCAGCACCGACTGGTACATGACCAATGAGATCCTGACATCTCTGGAGGACTACTCCAGCAATGCCGCGACCAACGGCGGTGCCTACAGCTACAGACTGACCTACACCAACAGCCAGACCGGCGAGACCACCACCCTGTTCGACAGTACCGCTGTCGGCGGTGATGTCGTCACCGTGGCCGGCGAAGGCCTGAAGACCATCGGCGAGGGACGTTCCGAATACTTCCTCATCGATACCCTGGAGCAGGGTGAGAGCGGCTATGTCGATCTGTATGTCATGCTGGACGGCGAGACACAGATGAATGCTTACCAGGATACCCTGGCACAGCTCAGTGTCAACTTCGCCGTAGAGCTGCCGGATTCCACTACACCGGAGACTACACCGGAGACCACGCCTCCGGGCCAGACCGTCAAGACCGGTGATTCCAGTACACCGATGCTTTACTTCGGCCTGCTGGCCGCTTCCGGTCTGATCCTGCTGATCCTGGCCTTCATGAAGCTTAAGAAGGACCGCAGCAGTAAGGAAGGAGAGTGATCCGCATGAAGAAACTGATGAAAAAAGCAGCAGTTCTGATGCTGAGCCTCTGTGTCGTCTTCGGCATGGGCATGACCACTCTGGCCGATGAGGGCGCGGACGGCACCCAGGCCGCAGAGGGCTCCGGGGACGAGGGCAGCACACCGGCCGGAGTTACTGACGACGGTACGGTCGATCCCACTACTTACACCGTCCGTATTCTTTCCGGTTCCAAGGGTACCTACGGCGGTCAGTCCGAGTACACCGATCTGGAGTACGGCGAGACCATCAGCGTCGTGATCAGCGAGGCTACCGTCTCCATGAACGACGAGCGCTACTATCCGAAGGGCCTGAGAGAGGCCGGCGTCGATAACAGTACCGATCTCAACATGTCCAGCTTCTCCGATGACGGATATCTCTCCGGCAGCGGCGGTGTCTACACCATCACTGTTACCAGAGATATGGACTTCGTCATCTACTATGGCCAGAATAAGACCAAGGTCGCTTACACCGTCACTTTCCAGGATGAGGACGGCAACACCCTGCATGATCCCGTGACCTACTACGGCAACGTGGGTGAGAAGCAGCTCGTCTCCTACCTCTACATCGACGGTTATCAGCCCCAGGCTTACAACCTGCGTAAGACTCTGAGCGAGGATTCCAGTGACAACGTCCTGCCCTTCGTCTACAGCAGAGTGACCACCAATACAAACACTAACACCAATACCAATACGAATACCAATGCAGGCACCAACACTGCCACAGGTACCACCACAGGCGGCACTACCGCCGCAGGTACTGAAGCCGGTACAGCCGCAGGCACCACCGCCGGCGGTACTGCTGCAGGCACTGCAGCCGGCACAGCTGAAGGCACCGCAGAGGGTACCGAGGGTACTGAGGAAGGCAATGAGCCGGCAGATCTGATCGATCTTGATGACGACCAGGTACCACAGGCTAACATCGGCCTGGATGACGAGACCGAGGAAGGCGCAGATGCCTCCGGCACGACCACAGAGGCCGGCCAGAGCAGCGTTCCGGTCGTCCCGATCGTCGCCGTCGTCGTCATCGCCGCCGCAGCCATCATCTTCTTCATGAAAAAGAAGAACCAGTAAAGCGGAAGCATCCGCAGACTGGTATTGAAATCCCGGTAGAGAAAAGCAGCGGGGAGCTGTGATGATCTCTCAAAGGGAAAAGGTAAATAAAAACCACGGAACCCCGGAGGCGAAAGCCTCCGGGGTTTTTTATAGTGTCTGGGATCAAAGCTTGGGATTGTCAAAAGAAGTCGACTATTTTATAATGTATTGGAAACGGTGTCCGGTCAGCAGGTCGACATCGCAGATTCAAAAAACATTGGAAAAGATGTCAAAACGGAACGGGCCGGCATCGCAAACCGGGAAAATGGAAGCTGTGATGTCAGGGATGGAAGATACGGCCTGAAACCTTGATTGTATGAAGAGGAGACGGAATTATAATGAATACAACGAATATCAGAAACATGATGGAGTATCAGATGCTGCCTCAGTGGTTTTACCATGACCAGGCAAAATTCCTGGGCTATCTGATCCAGGACAAGGAGCTGATCTTCCGCATCCTGGATGATCTTTACAGCAAGGACGGCATCCTCTGTCCTTACACCAAGGAGCAGTTTGATGTGGATGCCTCCAGGGTACTGGATGACATTATGATGGTCAAGGTCATCATGCCGGAGCCGGAGACAGCGGGCCTGTGCTACAGCTGCTACATGTTTTTTGACCGGGATTTTAAAAATGCCATGTACTACATGGTAGAGAAAAGTCCTGAGCAGGGCATGGATCTGGCTGAGATCCGCAGCCTTTCTCCGGAGGGAGAAGTGACTGATCACGGCCACTGCGCCCTGGAAAACCAGGCCGATTTCTTTCGCTGCTCAGAGCTCTTCCTCATGCTTAGGAATGAGAGAGAAGGACGGTAGACTATCGGGCTGGCATAATGTTTTTGGAAGAGAGAAAGTGCCGATAGACCGACAGGCCGTCTGCCGGTTTGTGAAACGAAAGAGAAGGCCGACAGGCCGTCCGTTGGTTTATAAAACGAAAGAGAAGGCCGACAGGCCGTTCGTTGGTTTATAAAACGAAAGAGAAGGCCGACAGGTCGTCCGTTGGTTTATAAAACGAAAGAGAAGGCCGACAGACCGTCTGCCGGTTTGTGAAACGAAAGATAGGGTCTATTGGACATATTGAAGAGAGAGAAGGTATATATGACATGCTAAGCTACATCTGGCCGCTGGGATTGGTGGTCCTCTCCAACACGGTTTATCAGATCTGCGCCAAGTCGTCCCCGGAGGGGATGCATCCGCTGGCGGCGCTGACGGTGACCTATTTCATCGGTATGATCACTTCCGGCATCCTTTACCTGATCATGAATCATGGAGATGCCAATCTGCTGCGGGAGTACACAAAACTCAACTGGGCGCCCTGCGTGCTGGGCATCGTGATCGTGGGCCTGGAGGTCGGCTGGATCTATGTCTACAAAGCCGGCTGGCAGGTCAGCAGTGCTTCCCTGGTGGGCAGCATCGCCCTGTCTGTGGTGCTGATCTTCGTGGGCGCCCTGCTTTATAAAGAGGGCTTGACCTGGAACAAGGTGGTGGGTGTCATCATCTGTATCGTCGGCCTCTACTTTATCAATCACGAATTTTAGAAAAACGAAATGTCATCGGGCGGAGGATTGAAGATTATTATGGAAAACAAAATAGAAAACAAAATAGGAAATAAGATCAGTGAGGAAAAGCTTGCAAGGGAAGTCAACCGCTTTTCGCGACAGGCCAGAAAGCTGCTGGCGGATGATAGCAAGCTGAGAGGCTTTATCGGAGATGTCCGGGACTTCCTGGAGGATTGGAGCCGCATCCCTGTGCTGGGCGAGGCCATGGAGGATATCGTGGCCATGATCGACCTGCTGGCGGATTATGTGGACGGCCGCTACCGCCAGGTGCCTACCAAGGTCCTGATTTCTATGGCAGCCTGTCTCATGTACCTGGCCAGTCCCATCGACCTGATTCCGGATTTCATTCCGATCCTGGGTTTCCTGGATGATATCGCCGTCATCTACTTTGTCATGAACCTGGGCGTCTCGGCAGAGCTGGAAAGATACAGAGCCTGGAAAGCAGCGCAGCAGGAAACATTAGATGCCGCAGGCGAGCAGCCTGCGGAAGGGCAAACAGTGACAGTGGAAGCCGAAGAGCAGCCCGCAAAAGCAGACGCTGTGGAGGCAGGCGCGGCTACTGAGCAGCCTGCGGAAGGGCAAACAGTGACAGCGGAAGCCGAAGAGCAGCCGGAGAGAGCCGATGATGAGGAAGCAAAAGCGGCAGATGAGCAGCCTGTGGAGCCGGAAGCTGTGGAAGAGGCCTCTGCCTCTGTAACCGGCAGTGAGGAGGCGTAAATCCGAATGCTGAGCGTTTTTCTTTATGCTTTTAATGCGGTCTCTCCCATCCTGATCCTTTGTCTGGCCGGATATTTTCTGAAAATCAGGGGCATTTTTGACGTAGACTTCTTTAAAAAGCTGAATAAGCTGGCTTTTCATTACTGTTTTCCGGCACTGATGTTTGTCAATGTCTACTCTCTGGACAGCATTCGTAAGATCAATGTCCGTCTGGGTATCTATATTATCTGCAGCATCATCGTGCTGACACTGGTGGGACTGGTCCTGGCTAACCTCCTGACCAAGCAGCGCAACCGCAAGGGTGTCATCACCCAAGCCGGCTTCCGCTCGAATTTTGCGGTCATCGGTCTTCCCCTGGCAGAAGGCCTGGCAGGCAGTGACGGCCTGGCCGTGACCTCCTCCATGCAGGCCCCGGTCGTCATTTACTACAACTTTTTTGCGGTCCTCTTTTTCGCTATCTTTTCGGACGATGCACAGTTTGATCTGAAAAAGGTGGCCCATAGTATCGTCAGCAACCCGATGATCCAGGGACTGACGGCCGGTGTCGTCGCCCTGGTCGTCCGGGAATTCATACCGGTGAATGCGGACGGCAGTCTGGTCTTTACCATCAAGGGATCCCTGCCCTGGTTTTACACCGTACTGACCTATATCAGCCGCTGCGCGACCCCGATGGCTTTGGTCTATCTGGGCGGACAGTTCAGCTTCTCCCAGGTCGCCGGCTTCAAAAAGGAGCTGATCGCCAGCGTCAGCATGCGTCTGATCCTGGCCCCGGTCCTGGGCTTTAGCATGGTCTTTTTGGCTGTGCGCTGCGGTTTCCTGACACTGAGCCCGGCCGTCATGGCCACGCTCATCGCCGTCTATGGCTCGCCGCTCTCCGTATCCACGGTGCCTATGGCCGCCGAGATGCATGCCGACGCGGCCCTGGCCGGTCAGGTCGTGGTCTGGACCTCCTTCCTCAGCATGTTTACCATCTTCACCATGGTCGTCATCTGCCGTTTCATAGGACTCCTCTAAAGAGGCACCTTTGCTGCCGGCAGGACCATTGGCATGGCATACAGCGATGGGCTCCTCTTATGAGGAGCCCATCGCTATTTTTAGCTGGTAGAATGTTAGTGCTATTTCACGTGAATCAATTCCAATTTTTCTGCTTTTCCGCTGACAAGAATATCCAGCAGGCGATTTGCCGGACCGGTAGGGTGTGTTCTTCCGCATTCCCATGACTCTACAGTTTTTTGAGAAACACCCATGTATTGGGCAAATACTTTCTGTGTCATTCCGGCATTTAATCGGGCTTGCCGGATTTCAAATCCGGTAAATTCATGTAAGGGTGCAATCATCAATGTCCTTGTTTTGACTTTGCCGTTACCCCGTTCAAATTCGATGGCCTCTTCCAGACCTGTTTTTAAATCATCAAACAAACTACTCATGATCATTGGCCTCCTTTACGATTTTTGGCAGCCTCATCCTTTAATGCTTTCACCAATTTTTTGAGAACAGCTTTTTCTTCCGGAGTAAGATTGTCCTGTTCATTTTTTGTAAATGCGGTAATGAGATAGGTAACCTCGTATTCAGCAAAGTCAGTATAGCATACCCTCACGCTGCCGCTTTTACCTCTGTGATCCAAAGCAAATCTGACTTTACGAATGCCTCCGGTTCCTTCCATCTTTTTGTAAATAACGGTACTTCAATAAATGTACGAATCATATGCCTATGTCCCCCTATGACTATATTTTAAACCCTATTTTATAGGGTATCAAGACTTGGGCTATAGTTTTTTCAAAATAAATAAACATGAAAAAGGGACCTGTCATGGACAGGCCCCTTTTAGGAGAGGAGTTATGAAAAAGAAAATGTATTTGATGTGCTGCTTAAGCACTTGTTTCTCTTGATGGTTACAGTATATAAGGGGCCTGTGAAGAAAATGTGAAGGGATTGCAGAAAAAGTGTGTCCAAAAATCACAGATTCTGTTCCGATATGCCTGCAGGGAGCCCGGGAGGATACCCGGATCCTGTCAATGATGGCTATAAGAAAACCGTGAGGCGGTCTGCTTCTCAATCCCAATTGCTTACGAGAAGTCCCAGAGGGTGGCCAGGGTCTGCTCGGCCCAGGGGTAGTCGGACATGTAGCTGTTGTGGAAGGACTGGACGTAGAGGGTGTTGCCGGCCAGCAGCTCGTAGTAGTCGCAGGTCAGGGCCCTGGTGTCGATGCTGCGCACGCCCCTGTTGGAGACCAGGATGTGGCCGATGCCATAGCTTTTCAGCGTCCGGTTGAGGCCCATGGAGAGCTTGCGGTAGCGGGCCCGGCTGCGTTCATCCAGAGGGGAGTTTTCCCAGAGGGCGGCGATGGCATCCGAAGCGGTGAGGGTCCCGCCGTTGCGGTCGATGAGCAGGGCCAGCAGCTCCTTCTCCTTATAGTTGGAGAAGATGATGGGCTGGCCGTCGACGAAAATGTCGAAATAGCCGAAGGTCCTGGCGAAGACACCGGTCTGGGGGATCCGGCTGGCGGACGGTGCCGGGGTCTTTTTGGCGGCGGTAAATTCATAGACATTGGGAATAGTCTGCCGGATAGAGAGGGTCACCTTTTCGCCGCCCGGCAGCTCGTAGGGCAGCTCCCGCCCGTTCATCAGAGCATGCATGTTTTTGATGCCCTTTTCCTGGGCCAGGCTCATCATCTCGGAGAGGCGAAAGCCCTCCTCCATGTGATGCAGATACTGGTCCTGCCGCAGGCCCATGAAGAGGAGGACTGATTGGCTGGCGTAGAGCAGGGTGCAATTGTCCCCGTCATCCTTCTCGAAAATAGCGGAGGCGATGGCATCGTATTTTTCCTGATAAGACCGCTCCATGAAGGCATGGAGCTTTTTCATGGCCCGGATCTCCCGGGCCTGCTGGCCGGAGTACTGGACCTTGGCCGTGTCACGGCAGCAGAACAGGATGGCCTCCGGATCCAGCTGGATGGCGACGCCGATGAAGGCATAGGTCACCTGGTCATCCCAGATAATGCGGAACTCCGTCTGCAGCGGATGACCGGCCGCCATGACCCGGCCCGGCTGCAGGATATCCGCCAGATAGCGTCCCATCGAAGCCCGGTCCTCCTCCACAATATAATTATTGATCCAGAAACGGATGGCACTGTCCAGAGACATCTGCACATCGTAAAGCTTGCCAAGGTCCGAGGTCTCCCTGCCATAGACGCACTCCACCATCCGGTGCTGCAGATCAATCTTAAAAATCACATTATAGGCACTCTCCAGCGCCCGGAAATAGCTGTCCTCTTTGCGAAGGCCCTTCTCATGCTCCTTATGTGCTTCCATTTCTATTTCCCTTTTCTGATCCATCTTCATCATAATCTCCCCTCTATCCATGCATATCCTCAATATATATCCAAAAACACCAGCAGCTGTATATCATCCGTCATCTGTTCATCAGTCGGTACTCAGTAAGGCAGCATCCGTATATCAGCCGTTATACAGCGATATCAGTCACTGCCCGTTCTGCTCTTTGTGTCTGGGTTTTCACGGGCCGCATTACCGGTACAAATCTATTTTCCCACAGAACTGTTCCCGGATCATTCTCCTTCGTTCTGAATCCATTCTATCACAAGGAGTGTTGCATGAATCACAGTAATCTGTTCCCTTTCCGTTCCGAAAATAAATTTACTGCAGGAACAGATACGGAACGGCAATGGTCATGAATGAGACCGGCGGGGTGTTATGCTCATAGAGTCGCAAAGAGGTACATTGACATGTATCTTTGAGATGCGGTGAAAATCGGCGCGGCCGATTTTCATCCCTGTTTTATGGAGGAGAATGATATGAAAAAGAACCCTGTTAACAGAAAGATGAAGACGCTGGCCACCCTGTTTCTGGCCGGTATGATGACGGTCGGCGGTGCCTTCTGTGCTCTGGCAGATGCCCCGATCGTTGCTGCAGAGGAGCCTGTCTGTGAGGATATTTCTCGGCTGGATCTTGCCAAGCTTTATGAGCTGGTGAACGAGAATACCACCAACCCGGCGGAAACCTTTACCTTCAATATTGAGAAGGTCGGCGCAGCCCAGTCCCAGCTGACGGCAGAGACGATGCCATCCTTTGCCAATGCCAGCTATACCGTCGCGTTTGCGGAGGGTGAGGCTACAGTGAACGGTGATGTCAACACCACTCAGATCGCTTTGCCTGATTTTGACTATGTCGGCGTCTATACCTACAAAATTACAGAGGTGGACGGCGGTACGGCCGGTGTTACCTATGAGACTAAGCCCATTACTCTGACCGTCACTGTCACCAACTGCAGCACAGGCGACGCGACGCTGGACAGACATTATACCATGGCTTTTGCCGGTGAGACGGCTGAAAAAATCGAAGAGATCGAAAACAGCTATAGTGCCGGCGGTCTGACTGTCACCAAGCATGTTACCGGTATCCTGGGCGATAAGCAGAAGGAGTTCCATGTGAATGTTGAGTTCACAGCACCGGCCGGTGACACTGTCAGAAGTACGATCACCTATGTCGATGGTACCTCCATCAGCACGATCGCTCCGACAGCCTGGACAGACGGCAAGGCCACAGCACAGATCACCTTAAAGCACGGTGAGAGCGTGGCCTTTACCAATATTCCTTACGGTGTGACTTATACAGTGACCGAGGTGGAGGCCAATCAGGACGATTATACGACGACCACCACTTACACCGATGATACCAACAAGCGGATCGATTCGGTTTCCGATGAGGTGACCATCGTCAACCACAAGGGCGGCGATCTCACAGAGGGTATCGATCAGGATGTACTGCCTTATGTGGGCGCAGGCCTGCTG
>R11__coassemble_437_pt1 | contig 27441 bp, 25 predicted proteins | sample R11__metabat2_low_PE_030 | metagenome-assembled genome bin R11 | reverse complement strand
AGCCTGCGCCGCCTCGGTCTCACCGGACCCGCTGCTGCCGCAGGCTGCAAGCAGACCGCTGCTGAGCATCAGACTGCCCGCCAGCAAAGCCGCATTGATTCTCCTGTAATTTCTTTTTTTCATATCTATTCTCCATTCTCTTGGCACATCAAAACCGCCGCAACAGCAATGCCCTCGATCAGGGCGGCAAATGCCATTCCCCGAGTGCATCAAAACCGGGTCTGAGACCCCGGCCTCCCCGCAGCTATTGGTGCCGTCCACAGCTTTTACGCTACTCTACATTCTTAAGGGCCTCATCCATCGGCACCTTTTTGATCTTATGCATTTCCAGCAGGGCCACGACCCCATAGGAGGCCAGACCCATGGCAAACATTTCTGCATAGATGACCGGCTCCAGGACCAGAGGCATCCAGCCTGTCATGCTGGTCCTCAGCATGATGACCATGACCTCCTTGATCACCGCATAGGAGATAGGCAAACTGATCAGCAGACTGATGATCACGGCAATCGTCGTAGACATAATATAGAGACCGCCGATCTCGCCCTGTCCATAGCCCAGGATCTTGGTCAATGAAATGGACTGGGCATTTTTTTCAATAATGATCTTGGAAAGCAGATACATAAGGACAAAGAAGATAATGATCGCAAAGCCGTCTACCATGCCCATCATATCACCCATGGAGACCCGCAGCTGCCTGGAAAGCTTGAGCGTATCATCCAGGCCCAGGACAGTTCCCAGATATTTGCTGTCGATATCCGTGATCTCGCTGTCCGAGAAATAGCCGCAGAAATAATCTTCCTCGTAATCAAAATATTCATTCAGCCGCTCCCGGCTCATGAAAATATCCAGACCGCCCAGATATTCATAGACACCGTCGATGGTGAAATCATAGGTATCTGTCCCGTAGGTCTCCCGGAGGGTAACCGTATCGCCCGGGCCCAGATCATATTTTTCCGCATAGGCCGAGGAGACATAGATCTTGCCGCCTGAGACATCCAGATCAATGTACCGGCTGTCCTCCTCGATACCGTAGAGGGTGATTTCCTCATCCCGGTACTCATCCGGCATACGCCTCAGGACAGCCGCGGTGAATTTTTCCGCATCCTCATTGTCCGTCTCTACCTCCATGGCAAAGCGCAGCATACTGATGGTGCTCTCCAGCTTGTGAGACTGACCCGCCATCTCCGCCGGCATGGTCAGCATATACTGATACTCCGCGAAAAGGCTCTCCGTCATCTTGCTCTCGTAATAATCCAGGATGGCCGGCAGGCCCATGCCAAAGAGCAGCAGCATATTGGCAAAACAGATGCCCAGCAGCAGGACCAGATAATTGGCCTTGTTCTGCAGCAGGACTCTGATGCGGAACCGGCTCATGAAGGGCAGCTTGTAGCTCAGCTTCATGGCTCTGGTCTGCTTTTTGCGGCTCAGATCCCGGCGCAGGAATTTCAAAGGCGATAAGGTCAGGCTGCGCCAGAGCATGAGGTAGTTCACGATGATCATCATGATCACCGGTACAAAGGTCGTCAGCACAAAGGCCTCGCTGTTCCAGAGGGTCACATAGGTCGGCAGGCTGTAGCTGTTGTAATACATGGCTGCACAGACTTCCTTGAGTACTGTATACCCCAGGATATTGCCGATGGCGGCGGCGATCAGGGTCACGATCACCGGCATAGTCATGTAATGACGGATCAGTTCCTGCCGGGTATAACCGGAAGCCCGGAGGGTGCCGATGACATTGGCCTCCTTGCGGATGGTATCTGAGGTCGTAATGGCAAAGACAAAAGCCATGATCGCGATGATCATGTAAAGCAGGACGATCATCATGCCCCTGTCGCTGCCCATATCCTCACCGGTAAAGGTAATGGCCTGATTCTGATAGGCCGGAATATAGCTGTCCAGCACAATCAGATCCGCCAGCGACTCCAGGAAATCCTCCGACATGTCGTTGGCCTCGGTATCATCGGCCGGGGCCTGGTCATAAAGCCAGGCATAGCACCAGCTCAGCTTCTCCTCCGGCAGAGCCTCAAAGGCCGCTTCGCTGACAACACCGACACCAAACTGGGTCGCGTCAAACATGGCGTCATTATTATTGGAAAAAAGAGCACTGTAATCGGACAGGGCCACCAGACCCGTAATGGTAAAGGTCTGATCCTCGCAGGTCAGGCTGTCACCGATGGCCAGGCCGTTATTATTGGCATAAGCCCGGTCCACCGCGATCTCATTGACAGCGGATGGGAATTCGCCGGACATCAGGCAGACCAGATCCACCTGGGTCCTGTTCTTATAGATCCTGAGGGTGGAATTATTATCCATCTCCTCAGAAATGTAATAGTTCTCATACAGGGTCACGCCCAGGGCTTCAATGTCTGTGATCTGGGCCTTATTGAGTGACTTGCGGCTGACAAAATTGCCATCCTCTATATTGTACTTTTCAAAGCTTTCATTGTAGGCCGTGATCATACTGTTGTCCGCCACCAGGAAGCCTGATACAAAGCCGATACTGAGGACCAGCAGGATCATGATGACCAGGTACTTGCCGATCTCACTGCGCAGCTCCCTGGGAAGCCGTTTATTCAAAGGATTTTTCATGGCTACCACTCCAGTTCTTCGGCTGTCAGCTTATGGGGATTGATTTCATTGCTGCGGATGCTGCCATCCCTCAGCCGCACCACTCTGTCGGCCATATCCTTGATGGCCGCGTTATGGGTGACCATGATCACGGTATTACCGTACTTCTGATTGACGGTCTCGATCAGCTTCAGAATCTCCTTGGAGGTATTGTAATCCAGGGCGCCGGTAGGCTCATCGCAGAGCAGGATATCCGGATTTTTGACAATAGCCCTGCCGATGGATGTCCGCTGCTGCTGACCGCCGGACAGCTGATTGGGCAGCTTGTCCCGGTGCTCGTAAAGGCCCAGGGTGTGCAAAAGCTCATCCACATCCAGCGGATGCTCTCCCAGATAAGCCCCCACCTCGATATTCTCACGGACCGTCAGATTGGGGATCAGATTGTACATCTGGAAAATATAGCCCAGATGCCTGCGGCGGTACATGGTCAGCTTCTTTTCATTCATGTCGGCCATGCGCTCGCCGTTAATAGAAATATCACCGGAATCGGCCTTGTCGATACCGCCGATAATATTAAGCAGTGTAGATTTACCGGAACCGGAAGGCCCTAAAAGGACACAGAACTCCCCCTTGTCCACCGCCAGGTCGATGCCCTTAAGGACCTTGACCAGGCTGTCACCGCTGCCAAAGGATTTACAGATTTGATGGATCTCCAAAAACATAGATTTCTCCTTTATCATGTATGCCATCGTTCATCCCGGTCGATGGAAACTCCCACCTCTATAGGCATGAGCTATCACAAATTCATATCAGTTGGCATACAAGCTTCAACTGATATGAATACTTTGCAAGCATCGGCCGGTATCATATGAACAATTACGCATATGAACATTTATTTGTATCTGAAGCTATTATGACATAATAAATAAGACCTGACAATAGTATCAGGTCTTATTTATTGAAAATTATTATCATTATTATATTATTGGTAAAATTTGCCTTATTTTCATCTCAGATAGCTTCCATCCTGTCTTCCTTTTCCGGCCCGGACAGGCTCTGCCCCATCATTCCTTATCCTTCCTCAGGATAGGACTTGCCCTTATCTGCGTAGCTGTCCAGAAAATGATGGGTCACGCCGTTTTCCTTGTAGGCAATGATGGTGGCCAGGTTGACATTTTGCACGCTCTTGAAAATATTGCCCTCCACATAGGGATTGACCTCCCTGAGCTTTCGGATCAGCTGTTTGACCTCCATACGCTTGGAAGCGGAGCTGCCGTCCTCTCTGCAGGAGGAACAGGTATCCGTAAAATGGCAGGCGCACTGGATAAAATGCAGATCATTGTAGTCCCGCCAGTGCATGATATCCTCCTCACGGATCAGATACATGGGCCGGATCAGCTCCATCCCCTCAAAATTGGTGCTGTGAAGCTTGGGCATCATGGTCTGGACCTGGGCTCCGTAAAGCATGCCCATGAGGATGGTCTCAATGACGTCATCATAATGGTGGCCCAAGGCGATCTTGTTGCAGCCCAGGGCCTTGGCATGGCTGTAGAGATATCCCCGTCTCATGCGGGCGCAGAGGTAACAGGGCGACTTCTCGATCTCATAGACTGCGTCGAAGATCTGAGACTCAAAAATGGTCAGGGGGACACCCATCATCTTCGCGTTATTCTCGATCATCTGGCGATTAATGGGACTATAACCGGGATCCATACAGAGAAAGACCAATTCAAACGGAAACTTATTGTGCCGCTTCAGCTCCTGAAAAAGCTTGGCCATCAGCATAGAATCCTTGCCGCCGGAGATGCAGACAGCAATCTTATCCCCCGGCTGAATCATATCATATTCATTGATGCCCTTGGCAAAACGGGTGAAGAGCTGCTTATGAAACTTCTTGCGGATGCTCTGCTCGATATTCTTCTGTCGGTCCGGATCACTATTCTTAAAGCTCTCCATCAACCAGGCGCCGTAACCGCCCGCAAGGCTTACCGCATCATAGCCCAGATCTCGCAGCCCTTTCGCCAGGCCCAGGCTCTGCTCCCCCTTCATACAGTAGAGGACATAGCGGCGATCCCGGTCCAGCCGGCCCTCCAGGGCCTCCGCCAAAATATCCGGCCTGCTCACAGACCCGGGGATCGCGCCGTAGCGGTGGGACACCTCATCCCGGACATCACAAAGCTCGCAGCAATGCGTCTTCAGATCCTGCAGCTCAGCTACAGCGATCTCTATCTTTTCATCCATAAGTACCTTCTCCGTTTCACTGCCGCGCCACTGGGTCATCAGGATAGATCTGTCCCGTTGACCCGCAGCTCCTGCGGCGTTTTCGCTAATATCCTGTTTAACACATCCCGTTCCATAAGTCAACCTTCGGGCTTTGCGCTTTACGAGCTATGGCCTCATAAAAGGCCGCCGGGAGAAATACAAAAGGAGCGGTCTTCTGCTCCCCGCGGCAATATTGGCGTGATATTGCCTTTTCTGCGGGGAGCAGCATGACCGCCCCTAATGGTTCAAATGCGCCTAAGCGTATCTGATCTATTCAACATCGATTAGACCATAGCCTGGCCAAGGATGATGAAGAGTGCAATCTCAAGTACTAACTGGATCAGTGTCAGGACTACAGAGATCATGAAGATATCCTTGTAACCTTCTGCATGTGTTGTATGAGAGTAGTTCAGGAATGTAACAACGGCGCCGTTATGTGGCATGGAGTCCAGACCTGAAGAAGCAACGGATGCGATACGATGCAGAGCCTCTGGGTTGACGCCCATTGGGATATAAACCTCAGCAGCGATCGGAACAGCGATACCAAGACCGCCGGAAGCAGAACCGGACAGACCAGCAAGAACTGTTGTAGCAACAGCAGCACCGATCAGTGGGTTGCCGCCAAGACCTGTGACGTATGGGATAACTGTGGAGAATGCTGCGGAACCGGCGATAACCTTACCGAAACCAACAGTAGCACCTGTGTTCATGATGGACTTAACAGCGCCCTCACCAGCGGTACCCAGCTTAGGAAGGAGAACCTTCATATCATGTGGGTAGTATGGGAAGTAAAGGATGAATGCTGCGATAAGTGTAACGAACAGGGAAACCTCGATGGACTGACCGATAACGTTCAGAACGACAAGAAGGATGATCATAGGAAGGATAGCGATGATTGGGCTCATCAGCTTCTTCTCTGGATCGATCTTAACATCGCTGTCAAGCTCTACGAAATGCTCACCATTCTTCTTGCACTGTTTCTGTCTCCAGAAGATGTAGATACAACCAACAACCAGCTGGAAGATCATACCGATAACACCGACGGTAGCACCAGCGGAAGCTGTTGTGCCAAGGTATGTGGTAGGAATGATGTTCTGTACGGCTGGGGAGAAAGGACCGGTCATGGTGAATGTACCGGCACCTAACATGTAGGTAGCAGCGAACATTCTACGCGGAACATCGGCCTCTTTGAACAGGGATACAGCGAATGGGTATACAGCGAAGAATGCTACGTATACGGATACACCACCGAATGTCAGGATAGCGGATACAAGAGCAACACCGATCAGAACGAAGTCAGAACCGAGCTTACCAACGATCAGTCTTGCAAGGGACTCAGCAGCACCGGAAAGCTCAACCATAGTTCCGAATAATGCGCCAAGTAAGAAAAGCAGGAAGTAGCTCTGTACGAAACTAGCAGCGCCACCCATGAAGGTTGTGGTCATTGCTGTGTAAGCAGAGCCTGCGGTACCATCTGCCAGTGTGAAGCCCAGACCTGCAGCAGATGCGATAACGGCGAAGATCAGAGCTGCAACGAGAGATGCAAGCAGGATCGGAACGCCCTTAAAGCACATTACCATCAGGAGAGCTAACGCAACGATGATAAGAATAACACTTAATAACATTGTCTCATTTCCTCTCTTATGAAATTGTTAGGTAAAAGGTTTTATTCCCACAGGAGGACGCCACTCTCCCGCAAAGAATCGCTACAATCGGAACCGTCATCTGCATAACATTATAATGTTATGACATAAGGGCTCCTAGTACATAATAGTATACTGTTATCGGATTGTCAATCTGTTTTTTCCAAAAAGCGGTTTTTTCAAGGTTTTTCCCTTTTTTTCAACCCTTTTAGCCTGTAAAACCGACAATTTACCGCTTTATCATTGTGAAATCAGTATCACAATTCAAAATGCTGTATGACAACAGAACACTTTGTCACAAAACAGAAAACAGGCGGGGAGATCTGCTCCCCGCCTGTATAAAAATCCATTGATATGACCGCCCTCACCGGCTGCTGCCCGGTCAGGCCGTCATCAAGCAACGGGTATGATTATTTCTGCTTGATCACACCTGCAGCAGCAAGCTCATCGAGCTCTGCCTGGCTCCAGCCTTCCTTAAGAAGGATTGCGTATGTATCAGCACCGATACCCTTGGACGGAACCGGCTTGCAGCCAGCTGTAGCGCCAAGACGTACAGGATTGTTGACGATAACACCCTCGGAACCGTTCGGGTAGGTAACCTTCTCAAGGATACCGGAAGCATAAGCCTGCTCATCCTTAAGAACATCGTCGAATGTGTAGCACTTCTCAAGCGGGCAGTCAGCAGCACGGAAAGCAACAACCCACTCGTCAGCTGTCTTCTTAGCGAAGCCGCTGTCAAGGATCTTGATGACCTCAGGCTGAGAAGCGTTTGCACAAACTGTGGTGTACTTGTTGTATCTCTCATCCTCAAGGAGCTCTTTCTCAAGGCCAAGAGCCTTAGCTGCCTTCGGAAGGTATGCATCGTAAGCAGCGCCGCAAAGCTGTACCCAAGCGCCGTCGGAGCACTCGTATACGTTGATCAGAGGCTGGAAGACGTTCTTACGGCTCTTCGGATAGTGAGAACCATAGTAAGCGCCGATGATACCCCAGTGCAGGTTGTAGCAGGCTACGTTGTGCAGAGAACCTGTAACCTTGTCGCCCTTGCCTGTCTTCTCGCGGCCAAGAAGAGCTGCGATGATACCGATGGTAATAGCCTGAGAGGTCTGTGTATCACCAAAAGCGTTGATACCGTTGATCGGGACACCTTCCTGACCTACGGAACCTGCAAGACCGCCACGTGCGCCATAAGCTGTGAAGTCGAAACCGGCTGTATCCTTCTCAGGACCCTGCTCACCGAAACCAAGGCACTGTGCCCATACAAGTCTCGGATATTTGTCCTTGATGGTCTCATAGTCAAGACCCATCTTTACCAGAACGTTGGAACGATAGTTGGTAATGAATACATCAGCTGTCTCAAGGAGCTTGAAGAGGATAGCCTTGCCTTCAGGCTTCTTTGTATCAACACAGATGAACTCTTTGTTGAAGTTTGTTGTATCGAAGATCGGGTTGCAGTCGTCTGTGTAAGGTGCGTTGTTGATAGCGCCAAGACCACGGTTTGCATCGCCCTTAGGTCCCTCAATCTTGATGACCTCTGCGCCCAGCTCACCAAGTAAACGTGCTGCAGCAGGAGCTGCAACATAAGCTGCTAACTCAACAACCTTAATTCCCTCTAATGGTTTCATGTCTTTCATCTTCCTTTCAAAAAAAATATGATAACCAGATTTGCATCATGACATAATGATATGACATTTGAGGGCAAATGTCAAGGCATGCGTTAAATTCTTATCAATTTCTCTTTGATATTTTGTCGCTCATCCGGGATTTTTGCCCAAAGCTTTTGTCAGCTTTGCTCATAAAACCGGGATTTTTGGGGGATTTTGGTCGTTCAGGTCATGCACAGTTTTAACAGGGCTTTTCCCTTCCCGAAACGGCCCTGTCTAATCAGGTCTGTTCCTCTTCCCGAAGCGGTTCTGTCCGGTCTTCCCGGAGGATTTCCCGATGCTCCGGCAGACACTTCCTCATGCCGTGCTTTAGCTGTAGGCCTCGGGCCGCAGCTTTTTAAGGCCGGACATGGTAAATCCGCTCTTCCAGGGTCTGCTCTCCCGCTGCTCATTCAGCCAGGCCACGGCCGCAAGACGCCCCTCCTCATCAAAGGGAAAGGCCTGCTCCGTGATCAGCTCCTTATCCGTCGCCTCAAAGGAAAAGGGCTCCGGCCAGACCCAGGCCATAAGGGCCTCGGGCACCGTTACCTGACCCTCCTCATCCTTCACCGCCTTACGGCGGATCAGGCGGTAGCGCATCCCGGCATCGCTCCCCGAAAAAGCCTGTCCATAGGTATAAAAATTAAAAGAAAGCACATCCTCCGGCTGGATCATCTGGCAATCTCCTTTCCAATAAAAGCAATAACCCACACGGCTTTCCCGCCGGCAGGCACCCTTTCTCCAGGCCGCTGCCCCCACATTTGCGATCGGACAAGGCCGCCTGCACACCCGTGTGTGTCTGTTTACAAGCGGTCTGGGCGATATACGACGTATATATATCTGAAACGGTCGCTGCAGCGGCATTTCTCCCGGTGGCACAGGCCTCTGAGCTGCGTCCTTGGGTGAATAAAGCGCTTATCCGACGCAGGATTGATCTGCCGCACGGTATAAAGCATTTCCTCTATGATCTCCGGCGGCAGGATAAAATCCCGGTGGGCAGCCAGGACGCCGGTCACTGCAATACCTTCCAGCTGATCCCCAAGATGCGCCAACGCCCTTTCATACTCTGTTACCGAAGCACTGGCATCAAAAAACATCCAGAGACTGTCGCTGATACTGTCTCCTGAGATCATCAGACCCGTGACATCGTCCAGAAACATCATAGAACCGGCCGTATGGCCCGGCAGGCCGATCGCCCGCACCCGGCGGCCGCCCAGGTCAAAGACCTTACCGGCCTCATAGGGCAGCATCCGCTGAATATCCAGCTGCTTATAGCCCTCTTTATCAAAATCATCCGGCCAGACATCCGGCAGGCCTGCCGCCGCCCGGTCACGGGCAAATTTTTCCATGATGAGAACCTTCTGCTCATCCTGGTACCAGCGATAGGACGCATAGTCCGTCATATTAAACCAAACCTCATCAAAGGCCCAGGCGCCTCCGAAATGATCCGCATGGCCATGGGTCAGGACCACCTCCAGCGGCAGATCCGTCAGCTGCCGGACCTTCTTATATAAATTAGCATAACCATAGCCCGTATCCACCAGCAGAGCCCGCGTCTGCCCCAAGATCAGCGTCGTATATACACCGCCCGGCTCACCAATATGAAAAACGCCGGGAGCCATCTCCCGCACGCTATAATATTCCTCTTCCGTCATTGCTCATCCGTCATCCTTATCATTACATCACATTGTCAGGGCCTCGTCCAGCCGGTCCCGGCAGGAAAGCCGCAGAGGACTTCTTTCCGGTGCCGCCTTTTCAGCCGGAAGCGCCTGCGCCCGGCAGCCCCTCGGTCCAACACTGCCCATCATAGCACAAAAGCCCGGCCATTTAAAGCCCCATCATCCGCACAGTCCAGACATCACCCCAAACGTGGCTGCGGCTGCGGGGACAGGGGCCATCGCACTCCCGGAAAAGCATAGGGGCGAGGAGTTAGAGCCTCTTAGTGCATGACGACCGCCTTTCTGGGGACGATTTCTGTACCTCAAGTACAGAAATCGAGGTCCGGCTGAGTTCCCGTTTGCATTAGGCAAATGGGGCGAATCCGGCCGATGCCCCACGGAAGGCCTGTCGTCAGGCACTTTAGAGGCTCTCGCCGAGATCCCTGCTTTTACTGGTGAGGGCGCATGACCAGCCTGTCCCACAGGCAGCCGTCCCGCTTTCATGGCACGTCAAAAGCCCGGAGCATTCGCTCCGGGCTTTCTCTGGTTTTCAGGCTCGCATTTCTGCCCTTCCGGGCAGATGCCTGATATTTTATGCTGTTTTCCGGCTGCCGTGTGGGGCTGCCTAGGACCATTCTCTGGTCTTGAGTTCGATCCTGGTCTTGGCACGCTCCAGGGACCGAGCTGCTCTGGGCAGATCGATCTCCTCTCCGGCCTGAGCCAGTCTCTGCTGTGCCCTGGCCATGGAGTTCTCGGCCCTCGTGAGGTCGATGTCCTCCGGCCACTCTGCCATCTCCGCCATGATGGACACGCCATCCGGCTGGATCTCCACAAAGCCGTCGTGCACAGCGGCATGCTTTTTGCCCTCTTCAGTGGTGATATGGACGATGCCGGGCACCATCATGATGGTCACCGGGATATGTCCCGGCAGCACACCGATCTCGCCCTCGGCGGTCCGCATCTCTACCATCTTCACGGGCTCATCGCAAATCGATCTGTCGGGTGTGATGATCTGCAGTCTCATTGTCTCTGCCATATCCGTACCCCCGTCTTATTTGACTTTGGCCAGCGCGTCGTCGATATTACCGCAATTGAGGAAATAGCCCTCAGGAATATCGTCGTACTTGCCGGCGATGATGTCCTTGAAGCCCTGAATGGTCTCGGACAGTGGTACATACTTGCCCGGAAGACCGGTGAACTGCTCAGCTACAGAGAATGGCTGAGACAGGAAACGCTGTACCTTTCTGGCTCTGGATACGACCAGCTTCTGCTCCTCAGAAAGCTCGTCCATACCCAGGATGGCGATGATATCCTGCAGCTCCTTGTAGCTCTGCAGGATCTCCTGCACGCTTCTGGCGACCTGATAGTGCTCCTCGCCCACGATATGCGGGTCCAGAATACGGGAAGTGGACTCCAGAGGATCAACGGCCGGATAGATACCCAGCTCTACGATGGAACGGGAAAGAACCGTCGTAGCGTCCAGATGGGTGAAGGTGGTGGCCGGTGCAGGGTCTGTCAGGTCATCGGCAGGCACATAGACGGCCTGTACGGAAGTGATGGAGCCTGTCTTGGTAGAGGTGATACGCTCCTGGAGAGCGCCCATCTCTGTCTGCAGGGTGGGCTGGTAACCTACGGCACTGGGGACTCGGCCCAGCAGAGCGGATACCTCAGAACCTGCCTGTGTGAAACGGAAAATATTATCGATGAAAAGCAGCACGTCCTTGCCGGCATCACGGAAATGCTCAGCCATAGTCAGGCCTGTCAGACCGACTCTCATTCTGGCCCCTGGCGGCTCATTCATCTGGCCGAAGACCATGGTCGTCTTGTTGATAACGCCGGAATCAGCCATCTCATAGTAAAGGTCATTACCCTCACGGGTACGCTCGCCTACGCCTGTGAAAACAGAGTAGCCGCCGTGCTCCGTGGCGATATTATGGATCAGCTCCTGAATCAGGACGGTCTTGCCTACACCGGCACCGCCGAACAGACCGATCTTACCGCCCTTCTGGTAAGGACAGAGCAGATCGACGACCTTGATACCGGTCTCCAGGATCTCCTGGTCATCGGACAGATCCGCAAAGGCCGGAGCCTTTCTGTGGATCGGCAGATATTCCTCTGCTGCCGGAGCTTCTTTATTATCAATAGGTTCACCGAGGACGTTGAACATACGTCCCAGAGTGATCTCACCTACCGGAACGGTGATCGGTGCGCCTGTGCTGACGGCATCCATACCGCGGACCAGACCGTCTGTCGGACCCATAGCGATACAGCGGACGGTATCATCACCCAGATGCTGGGCGACCTCTACTGTCAGGACCTGACCATTCTTTCTGGTGATATGGATCGCGTCATTGATCTCCGGGAGATTGCCTCCCGCAAACTTGATATCAAGGACGGCACCGATGATCTGAGTGACTTTGCCATTACTTTCTGCCATATGCGTTAATCACTCCTTTCTATTTAAGTGCTTCAGAGCCGGAGACGATCTCAGTGATCTCCTGAGTAATCGCACCCTGACGGGCTCTGTTATAGGATAATGTTAAATCGCTGATCATTTCCTCTGCATTGCTTGTCGCATTATCCATCGCTGTCATACGGGCGCCGTTTTCTGAGGCTACAGACTCCATCAGAGCGCCGTAAATGAGACTGTTCATATATTTGGGAATGACCGCATCCAGGACCTCTTCGGGATTGGGCTCAAAATTCATGAGCAGCTGCGGTCCGCCCGCTGTCTCCTCCTCTGCCTCAGGTGCTTCCACCGGGAGCAGACGGATCAGCTTCGGAATATGTGTGATCGTATTTTTAAAGGAGGTGTAGGCCAGCCAGATCTCTCCCACCTCGCCGGAGGTGAAAGCCTCAAGGACCTGCCTGCCGATGTCCTGTGCATCTCTGTAGGTCGGTGCCTCGATCACCTCGTCATAGGCGGCTGCGATGGTATAGCCCTTTTTCTCCATCGCCTCATGACCCTTGCGGCCTACGGCATAGACCAGCACATCCTCTTTTGGCAGGTCAGAAGCAAAGACCTGTTTTTCGATGTTGCTGTTGTAGCCGCCGGCCAGACCTCTGTTGGAGGTCACCAGGATGACCGCCTTTTTGGAGGACTCACCCGGGGTCAGGAAGCGGTGCTGGATATTGCCTGATCTCGACAGAATGGAGGAAACTGTTTCATACATCTTGTCAAAGTAAGGCTTCGTGGTCTCTGCCTTGACTTTGGCCTTCTGAAACTTGACCGTAGAAACCAGCTTCATGGCTTTGGTGATCTGCGCCGTGCTCTGAATACTGGTCTTGCGCCGTTTGATTTCTCTCATTGAGGCCATAGATCATCACCTCTTATTTTCGTTTAAAAATGCCTGCTTGTACTCCGCGATTGCCTTGTTCATACCTGCCTCGATGGACTCGGACAGAGCCTTCTCTGTGCGCAGGGCTGCCAGAACCTCAGGATATTTCTCATCCATATAGTTCATAAGACCTTCCTCAAAAGGCAGCACCTGATCGACAGCGATGTCAAGGAGATATTTATGGGTAGCAGCGTAGATGATCACGACCTGCTTCTCAACAGCCATCGGCTTGTACTGCGGCTGGATCAGCATCTGCTGGATACGCTCGCCCTGAGCCAGGTTTTCCATGGTGGCGGCATCCAGCTCGGAGCCGAACTGGGCGAAGGACTGCAGCTCTCTGAACTGAGCCAGCTCCACACGGATCGGTCCGGCGATCTTCTTCATGGCCTTGATCTGGGCATTACCGCCGACTCGGCTGACTGACAGACCTGCGTTGATAGCCGGTCTGAAGCCGGAGTTGAACATCTCTGTCTCCAGATAGATCTGACCGTCGGTAATGGAAATGACATTGGTCGGAATGTAGGCGGATACGTCGCCGGCCTGGGTCTCGATGATGGGCAGTGCTGTCAGAGAACCGCCGCCGAGATCATCAGACAGTCTGGAAGCACGCTCCAGGAGTCTGGAATGCAGGTAGAAGACGTCGCCCGGGTAAGCCTCACGTCCTGGCGGACGACGGAGCAGCAAGGAGAGGGTACGGTAAGCCGCGGCATGCTTGGTCAGGTCATCGTAGATGATCAGGACATCCTTGCCCTGCTCCATCCACTCCTCACCGATAGCGCAGCCCGCATATGGTGCGATGTACTGCAGCGGAGCCAGCTCGGAAGCGGTCGCCGCCACGACTACGGTATAATCCATAGCGCCGTAGGCCTCAAGGGTATGGACGATAGAAGAAACGGTAGACTGCTTCTGACCGATGGCTACATAGATACAGATAACATCCTGTCCCTTCTGGTTAATGATCGTATCAACAGCAATCGCTGTCTTACCGGTCTGTCTGTCGCCGATGATCAGCTCACGCTGACCGCGGCCGATCGGGATCATGGCATCGATGGCCTTGATACCGGTCTGCAGTGGTGTGTCAACGGATTTTCTCTCGATAACACCGTGTGCAACTCGCTCTATCTGACGGAATGCAGTAGTCTCAACAGGACCCTTGCCATCGATCGGCTGGCCCAGGGCATTGACGACACGTCCGATCATCGCATCGCCTACAGGGACCTCTACGACACGTCCTGTAGTCTTTACGATATCGCCCTCGTTGATATTTCTGCTGCTGCCAAGTAAAACGGCACCGACATTATCCTCCTCCAGGTTCATGACCATGCCATAAACCTCGCCCGGGAATTCGAGAAGCTCACTCTGCATCGCATTCTCAAGTCCGTGAATACGTGCAATACCGTCCGCCACCTGAACAACAGTACCGACATCGGATACTTCAAGCTCTGATTTATACTTTTTAATCTGTTCCTTAATTACAGAACTGATCTCTTCAGGTCTCAAATTCATGGAGTTTTCAGCACCTTCTTTCCCGCTGATTTTCTCAGCTTATTAATATGCAAGCAGCCCTTTGGTCAGAGTATCCAGTCTGGATCTGATACTATTGTCGGCGACCTTGTCACCGATACGTATCACCATTCCTCCGATCAGGGAAGGGTCTACCTGATAATCGATTTCATAGGCGACATTATCTGTCGTCTCCAGAAGCCGTTTGAGCACGGCTGCCTTCTGCGCATCATTCAATTCGCAGGCACTTGTCACAGTGGCTGTGCCGATGTGCTGGTACTTTTTTACCGCATCCAGGAAATAATCGATCATCCCGTGGATGTACTGCTGCCGTCCGGCCCGGACGACCGCCGTAAAGAAGCCGGTAATGCTGTCACTGGCCCTGCCGTCAAAGCAGTCCCGGATGACCGCCAGCTTATCCTCACGTGAAATCCTCGGATGTCCCAAAAGGACCATCATTTCCGGGTTCTCCAGCAGGGCGGCTTTAATGATACGCATCTCCTCGGCGTACTCTGTGACCTTATCCTCCTCGAGGGCAAGATCAAAAAGCGCCTGACCATAGGTTTTATCTATTAATTCTGCCATGTTGTTTCACCCATCTCATCCAGCATCTCGCGGATATATACAGCCTGCTGCGCCTCGTCCATACCGGACGCGATCGATTTGGCCGCCATGGCGGACGCCACGGTGATCATATCCCGGCGGACCTCATCCCGGAGTTTGAGCTTTTTAAGCTCTGCCTCCCTGTCGGCCCGGGCCACCAGCCTGTCAGCCTCCTCCTGTCCGTTGGTCATGATATATTCTCTGGCCACCTCGGCCTTGTGCCGGGCGCTTGCCAGGATCTCGGCTCTCTCAGTCTCAAAGTCGGCCAGTCTGCGCTCATAGTCTTCCTTGAGCTTTAAGGCCTCTTCGCGGCTTAGCTTCGCTGTACCGATCTCTTCAGCAATGCGGTCCTTACGCTTTGTCAGCATACCTTCCGCGATATCCCATGCGATATAGCCTACCAGGAAAAAGAGGATAAAGACATTGATCGCCTGTACTATTGTCTGAGCCATGTCTCACCATCCATTTCTGCCAGCGTCTCGTCAAGGAGCGCTTCCCCGGTAAGGGCTGGGGCCGATCCGGCGAACTGTGCGGTCATAGCGTCCGCGATCACCAGGATCTCCTTTCGCACACTGTCACGGAGCTGCTGCTTATCCGCAGCAATCTCCCGATCTGCCTGTTCCATGATAGCAGAGGCTTCTGATCTTGCATGGTCGATGATTGCCGCCTGGTCGGCCAATGCCGTTTTGCGGGACGCTGAGATGATCTCCTCAGCCTCCTTGTGGACTGCCTTTAAAATCTCTTCATAAGCCGCTTTGGATACGGCGGCCTCTTCCTGAAGCCTCGCCGCCTCGGCCTTGTCCGCGTCCACCGCGGCCTTTCTCTTTTCGAGATAAGCACGCACGGGATTAAAGAACAGCCGGCTGAGGATCAGATAAAGCGCCATCAGGAATACGAAGATGACCAGCGCATCAAAGAGGAGCTGTATGTCAAGTCCGAACAATCTGTCTTCCAAGTTTTCAAGCCTCCTTTCTTTTATGGTATTTATGCCGCAGCCCCCCTATCAGAAGGCGCTGCGCATCTCCCTTTTAAGGAAGAAGAAATTTCTATATATATAAGATATGCAGATTACAGCTTGCCGATCAGCGGATTTGCGAAGAGCAGGATCAGCGCGATGACCAGGCCGTACAGACCTGTGGTCTCGGCAACGGCCTGACCAAGCAGCATGGTGGACATGATCTGGCCCTGTGCACCCGGATTGCGGCCGACAGCTGCAGCGCCGTGACCGGCTGCGATACCCTGTCCAACACCGGGACCGATACCGGCGATAACCGCGAGGCCTGCACCGATAGCTGAACATGCCAATACTAAACCTTCATTTGTAATACCACTCATTATATTTTCCTCCTTCAGAAAATAATAAAAATTTCAGTCTGCGGTGGTCCCGAAAACGGGGCAGACAAAGCTATTCCATCTTCCCGTAGATGAAAGTCATCGACAGCATCACGAATACATAAGCCTGGATCGCACCTGAGAACAGGTCCAGGTAGGCATGCAGGAATGACGGGATGACCGTGGTCGCCAGCACAGGCAGCAGACCATAGTAAAGTCCCAGCATGATCGTACCGGCCATGACATTACCGAACAGACGCAGCGACAGAGAGATCGGTGTCGCCACCTCACTGATCAGGTTGACAGGCAGGAAGACCGGAATAGGATCCAGCATGCTCTTTGCGTAACCGCCAACGCCCTGATACTTGAATGCGTTGAACTGGATCAGGACAAATGTGACCAGTGCCAGCGGCAGGGTCACACCGTAATCGGCCGTCGGCGGTCTCAAGCCGAAAAGACCTGAGATATTCGCGAACAGCAGGAACATGAAGACTGTAAGAAAGTAATTGGCGAATTTGCGCCAATGACCATGCATACAGGACTCCACGACGCCATCAAACATCTCCACATACAGTTCAGCAACATTCTGGACCGTATCGGGAATCTCGGTGGCCCGCTTCATCTTGCGGCTCACGATCAGACCGATCACTAAGAGGAACAGACAGACGATCAGCATGCAGACATGGGTCGTCGTCAACCAGACCTCATGACCAAAGAAATTGATTGGCAGATATCCTTTGACCATAAAGTCGACGTTATTATCCATTCCTTCACCTCCCTTTCTTCTGGATTGTACCTGTCAGAACCGCCGCGCCGTCCCGGGACAGACACCGCATGGCAGCTCCGGCATTTAATTCTTAAAGATCCTTTCATAGAGATATCTGTGGGTCAGAGGCGCCAGCCAGGCCGCCGGCTTCATGAGAAAGATGCCGATCGCCGCGCCGACCAGAGCGCTCATGCCTATCTTCAGCGAGACCAGCAGCACCGCAAACATGACGATGTAGCGGATGCCGAAATTCCTGGCTGCGTAGGCTGAGGCCGATCTCCCCTGATAATACATCTGCTGTTTCAGAGTCTGTGCCATGTGGACAGCCCTGAATACGGAGGAGCCTGTGCCCAGCAGCGCGCCCACCAGAAAGGCGAGCCTGTGGGGTGCCAGGACCAGTCCCACCGCGATCAGCAGTACACCGGATATCAGGATACCCAGAATCAAATCCACAAGAGCCTCATTTTGATCCTTTATAGCGTTTATCAAATTCTCTTTGATATTTCTCATCCTCCATCTCCCGTTCTCCCTTCAGCATAGGCTGGAGGGTCTTAAACATCGACCGAAGGGCCGCCATAATGCCCAGAAGGAGCATGATGAGCGTCAGAAAGCCGGTGCCTAAAAGGGCATCCAGCTTCATCCCGATCAAAAGACTGAGGAACACGGGCACCAGCATATTAATGCTCAGCTGGCTTACCAGCGCCAGCGCACGTATCACACTTCTCTGTCCCTTCACCTTCGCCGCCTCCATATCCCGCCGGACCTTACGTCAAAATACCTCTTGTTTCCCTAAATTCTAGCAAATTATCATTAAAATGTCCACATTCCAATTAAAAATATAGCTGTTTTTTGTTAAAAAATAACAATTATACATTTTTGTTATAAACTAAAATCGTTTATTCTTTAACATCACAAACAGAAAAAGAAATCCTCAAAATGGCTGTTTGGTCGGAGATCAGAACCCCAAAATGCCATTATTTTGTCCAATATATACAGCAAAGCAGAGGCACTTACGGGCAAAATTTCCACGCACAAAAATCGCCCTGTGACATATATCACAGGGCTTTTGATTATTTTTTATCAGTTTATACCGTCAGATGAATGTCCCGGCCGCTGGGAATATAGCGGCGGTAACGGACACCGGCCGCATCCATCATGCGCTTGGAGGCGATGACTGAGGCCGTGCCGGCATATTTGTCATCCGCGAAAATGACTTCACGAATACCGCTCTGGATAATGGCCTTGGAGCACTCGTTGCAGGGGAAGAGGGAGACATACATCTTGCTGCCCTCCAGACTGCCGCCCCGGTAGTTGAGGATGGCGTTCAGCTCGCTGTGAGTGACAAAGAAGTATTTGGTCTCCAGCTCGCCGCCCTCCCGGCTCCAGGGAAAGAGATCATCCGAACAGCCTCTGGGGAAGCCGTTGTAGCCGATGGACAGGATCTTATTGTCCTGGCTGACAATGCAGGAGCCCACCTGACTGTTGGGGTCCTTGGACCTGAGACCGGCCAACTTTGCCACACCCATAAAATATTCATCCCAGCTGATATAATCCTTGCGTTTTTCAGTCATCTGTGATTCCCCCTGTCTCCCTGCACCGACTGCAGCTGCTAATGATCGGGCTGTCAAAGACACCGCCCTTTGCCTGTCTCCCTGCGCCGGCTGCAAATGCTGTCTCCGATCCGCTGCGCCTGCAGTATGCGCCGATGCGCTTCTGTTGTTTCTAGACCTGATGCGCCGTCTCGATCATATCGATCCTGCGGATATGACGCTCACCGTTGGAAAACGGCGTATCCAGGAAGGTATCGACGATGGTCATGGCCGTGCCCACACCGATGACGCGCTCGCCCATACCCAGGATATTGGCGTCATTATGTTCACGGGTCGCCTGGGCCATAAAGGCATTGGTGCAGTTGGCTGCCCGGATCCCCTCGTAGCGGTTGGCCGCGATGGTGATGCCGATGCCGGTACCGCAGATCAGGATGCCCCGCTCACACTCACCGGAAAGGATGGCCCGCGCCACCTTGCCCGCATACTCCGGATAATCTACGGAAGCTTCACCGTAGGTGCCGAAATCCTTATAGGCCAGGCCTCTCTCCTCCAGATGCTTTTTGACCTCCTGCATCAGGTGATATCCGCCGTGATCACATCCAAGTGCTATCATTTTTTCTACCTCCGTTTTATCAGTAATGTTCTGTCCCTGATGATGCAGGGCCGGAAAAGTCCGGGGCCGATCATGCTGCACAGATCGGTCTATACTCTGTATTTTCATCCTCTACAGCCGGATGATCTTGTGGCCGGCCGCCTTGAGCAGGCGGTTCATGATGGCTGAGCCCAGGCCTTCGCCCGCAAAGCTCTCCGAATAGATGACCTGTACGCCCAGGGCATCCATCTGCCGCAGGACATCGAAAAGGTTGGCGGCAATGCTCTCTTCATGGGCTCTGGAGCCGATATCCATGCGGCATTCGGCCGTATACAGGTCCAGATTTTCCGTGGAAGCGATCACCGCTGTGGTCAGGCCCGCAGCCACGTTCTCCGCGGTCAGGCGATTGATCTCGGCCGCCACAGCCTCCCGGCTGCCCTCGACGACTGTCAGGTCCCCTTTCGGCGCATAGTGCCGGTATTTCATGCCCGGAGCCTTTGGTCTGAGATTCGGATCAATATGATCCGCCGTGATCACCGGATCGACCGCCACCGGACCGATGACGGACTCCAGCATCTCCAGGCTGATATAGCCCGGTCTCAGCAGCATCGGCATCTCCCCGGACAGATCCACGATGGTGGACTCCAGACCGATATCCACCCGGCCGCCGTCGATGATCATCTCGATCCTGCCGGACAGGTCCTCCGCCACATGCTCTGCGCAGGTAGGGCTGGGTCTGCCGGAGGTATTGGCACTGGGGGCCGCGATATAGACACCGCTGCTGCGGATCAGCTCATAAGCGATCGGATGGGAGGGCATGCGGATAGCCACCGTATCCAGCCCGCCGGTAGTCTTATAGGGCACCCGCTCCGATTTTTTCATGATCATGGTCAGCGGACCCGGCCAGAAATGATCCGCCAGCAGACGGGCCTTTTCCGGGATCTCCGAGGCCAGGACCTTCAGCGCCTCCATATCCGCGATATGGATGATCAGCGGATTATCCGAGGGCCTGCCCTTCGCCGCGTAGATCTTCTCTGAGGAAGCAGGATTCAGGCCATCGCCTCCCAGACCGTAGACCGTCTCTGTCGGGAAAGCCACCAGACCGCCGCCTTTCAGGATCTGACCCGCCCGGGCCATCAGCGCCGCATCCGGCTCCGCCGGGTCATACTTTGCTATGATTGTCTCCAAACTTTTGTCACCTTCTTTATATCTGCCGCAGCAGTGCGCTCACGTTCAGGCCGCACACGGGGTCTGCTCATATCTGCCCTGCCGCAGCGATGCGGCACGTTCAGGCCGTCCACGGGCCTGCCGCTGCTTCGCAAATGTGCCGCGAGGCTATGCCTCAATATGCTCCGCAGCGCACTTTAAGGCCTCGGCGATGACATTGTGCATGTCAAAATACTGGTACATACCCAGTCTGCCGCCGAAAATGACCTTGGTCTGGCCGGCAGCCAGGGCCTTGTACTGGGCGAAGAGCGCATTGTTGCGGTCATCATTCATCGGATAATAGGGTTCATCCCCGTGCTGCCACTTCTGCGGGTACTCCCGGGTAATGACCGTCTTGGGCTGGGTGCCGAACTCGAAATGCTTATGCTCGATGATGCGGGTATAGGGGATCTCGTACTCATTGTAGTTGACCACCGCATTGCCCTGGAAATTGTCGGTATCCAGGACCTCCGTCTCAAAGCGGAGGCTGCGGTACTCCAGCTCGCCCAGACTGTAATCAAAGAAGGCATCGATCATACCGGTGTAGACCACCTTGTCGGCCATGGCCATATAGCCTTCCTTATCCTCCAGGAAATCCGTATTCAGGCGGATCTCGGCGCCCGCCAGCAGCTTTTCGATGATCTGGGTATAACCGCCGATGGGGATACCCTGATATTTATCGTTGAAATAGTTATTGTCATAGGTAAAACGAACCGGCAGGCGCTTGATGATAAAGGCCGGCAGCTCGGTGGCCCTGCGGCCCCACTGCTTCTCGGTATAGCCCTTGACCAGCTTCTCGTAGATGTCCCGGCCCACCAGGGAAATGCCCTGCTCCTCCAGATTCTTCGGGTCGGTGATGCCGGCCTCCTCGATCTGCTCCCGGATCCTGGCCTTGGCCTCATCCGGAGTAAAGATCCCCCACATACGGGAGAAGGTATTCATATTGAAGGGCATGTTGTAGACTTCGTTTTTGTAGCGGGCGATCGGGGAATTGGTGTAGCGGTTGAACTCCGCAAAGCGGTTGACATAATCCCAGACCTCTTTGTTGCTGGTGTGGAAAATATGGGCGCCGTAGCGGTGGACCTGGATGCCCTCCACTTCCTCGGTATAGATATTGCCGCCGATGTGGTCTCTCTTTTCCAGCACCAGGCAGGACTTGCCCTTCTGCATAGCCTCATGGGCAAAGACCGCGCCGAAAAGGCCGGAGCCCACGATCAGATAATCATAATGCTTCATTCTGTCATCTCTCCTTCACAGGCCGCCTGGTAAACAGTCTTAAACGGCACGCCGGACTTTTCCGCCGCAGCTTTCACACTGTCATATTCCGGATATCTGTACTCGCTGCTGCCCTTCACGCAGATCTTCAGGTCGATCCTGCCGTAAGGGGTCATCACCTTAGCTGCCCTGCGGCCCAGGATCGTCCGCTCTACTCTGTGTTTGCGGATGCCGATGGTCGTCGTCTCGCTGAAAATAATATCCTCCAGCGCCGGGATCTTATCCTCGGTGCAGATCACACCCAGCATATAAGCGGGACGATTCTTCTTCATATGGATCGGTGTATACCAGACATCCCTGGCCCCTGCGTCCAGCAGACGGTCCATGGTATAGCCCAGCACCTCGCCGCTGCAGTCATCGATATTGCTCTCCAGCTGCCAGATGGTGTCCTTATCTGTCATGGAAAGGCCCTGGGGCTCCTCACTCTCCAGGATCATCGCCCGCAGCACATTGGCCTTGGGGAAGTCCTTCTTGCCGGCGCCCAGACCGATCTTTGTAATGGTATAATTCTCCGGCAGCTTGTCGGAGGTGCGCAGCGCCGCCGCGATAGCCGCGCCTGTCGGGGTCACCATCTCGCCTCTGGCATCGGTAATCTTCAGGGTCAGGTGATTGGCCGCCGCGATATTGGCCGTGGCCGGTACCGGTACCGGCATCATGCCGTGAGCACAATGGACATGGCCGCAGCCCTCATAAAGCTCGGAGACCACAATATCCTCAATGCCCAGATTGTCCACGCAGACCGCCGTGCTGATGATATCCACGATGGAATCGATGGCGCCCACCTCATGGAAATGGACCTCCTCGATGGGCTTGCCGTGGGCCTTGGACTCCGCCTCAGCCACGATCATAAACATCTTTTTGGCCAGGGCCTTCACATGCTCATTATCCAGACGGTCGATCACCGCATAGACATCATGGATATTGCGGTGGACATGATGGTGATGATGCTCATGGTCATGATCATGGTCATGTTCATGATCGTGATGGTGCTCATGCATATGGTCGTGGTCATGATCGTGCTCATGCATATGGTCATGATCATGGCAGTGCTCATCCTCGTCGTGATGATGGTGATGATGCTCGTGCTCATGGCAGTGCTCATCCCCGTCGTGCTGATGCTCATGGTCATGCTCTTCCTCATGCTCATGCTCGTGCTCATGGTCATGGTGGTGGTGCATATGACCCTCGTCATACTCCGGCTGCTCCGGAATGATCACATCAAAATCGCAGGCATCGATGCCGCACTTGGCGGTCCGGCCGATCCTGATCTCATAGCCCTCGACCTTAAGCTGGTCCAGGGAGGCCTTAAGGACCTCCGGGTCAGCGCCCAGGTCCAGCAGAGCACCTACGGTCATATCTCCGCTGATACCGGAGAAGCACTCCAGATATAATGTTTTTTTACTCATTTTTCTATCTCCCATATATATTTCAAGTTGACATTTGCAAAGCCCCGGCGTGTGATTTCGGTCAGCGTCAGCTGACGATTTTCCTTACAAAATCGCTGAGGCTACTGTTTCCGGGGCACTTTGCAGGCCAGGCGGTTGATCTGCGTCGCCACATAGCCGGCGCCGTAACCATTATCGATATTGACCACGGTGATGCCGTTGGAGCAGGAATTCAGCATGGTCAGAAGGGCCGACAGGCCGCCGAAATTGGCGCCGTAGCCTACAGAAGTCGGCACCGCGATGACCGGGGCCTCCACCAGACCGGCGATGACGCCCGCCAGAGCGCCCTCCATACCGGCGATGGAAATGACACAGTTGGCCTTGCGGATCTCATCGATCCTGGCAAAAAGTCTGTGGATACCGGCCACACCCACATCATAAAAACGGTCCACATGACCGCCGAAATACTCAGCCACCTGGGCCGCCTCCTCAGCCACAGCGATATCCGCCGTACCGGCTGTACAGACGGCAATGCGGCCGATGCCCTCCTTTTTCGGTCCGTCAATCTTCAGAATCCCGGATACGGGATCATAGACGATCTCCGGAATCCGCGCTTTCACCAGCTCATACTGGTGCTGCGAAGCGCGGGTGCCCAGCACCTGGGCATTTTTCTGGTAAAAGGTCTCATAGATCTTCACCAGATGCTCATCCGACTTGCCGCTGCAGAAGATCACCTCGCCGAAACCGGACCGGATCTGACGGTGATGATCCAGCATGGCAAAGCCCAGATCCTCGTAGGGAAGCTTTTTGAGGAGCTCGGCAGCCTCATCCACCGGCATGGCGCCGGACTTAACATCGTTTAAAAGCTTATTGACATCCATATCATTACCATTTCTAAAAATTAATCTGCAGTTAACAGCATCCGCCCGCAAAAGGGGCAAAGTACTGCTTCTACATTCTAGCACAAACCGGGGACCTGTTACAAGCCATATCTCCCGCTTGCCGGCGTCTGCATTCAAAAGCATCTTTTCTGCTTTTGGATACTGCGATCGCTTTAGCTCATAAGGCACTTCGTATGCATGCTCATTGCGGAACTGCTTAGTGTCAGGATGCTGCGATAGCCTTACCCCATGAGACGCAAAAGGCAGCGCGGATATCCGCACTGCCTCCTGCTATTGCCCCACGGGCTGTTTTTGTTATTGCCCGATGGACAGACGTTCCTTTGCTGCCCGATGGGCTGCTTTATCTGATAAATGCTTCGTAGAGGGCCGCGATGGCATCCTCGAAGTATTTTTCCTTGACGCCGACGATGATATTGAGCTCACTGGAGCCCTGGTCGATCATCTTGATATTGATATTTTTGGCTGCAAGGGCGGAGAAGAGCTTACCGGCTACACCTCTGGTATCTCTCATGCCGCGGCCAACCACCGCGATCAGAGCCAGGCCGGACTCTACATCCAGGAAATCCGGGGTCACTGCTCTGTGGATACCGGAGATAACCTGCTGCTCCTTATCGGCAAACTCTGCCTCATGGACCACGATGGTCATGGTATCGACGCCGGACGGCATATGCTCAAAGGAGAGATTGTTGTCCTCGAAGACCTGCAGGACCTTGCGGCCGAAACCAATCTCGGCATTCATCATATCCTTCTCGATATTGATGGTGGCAAAGCCCTTCTTGCCGGCGATACCGGTAATGATATGCCTGGGTCTGCGGCAGGTACTCTCCACGATCATGGTACCCGGATCCTCAGGCTTGTTGGTATTGCGGATATTGATGGGGATGCCTTCCTTTCTGACAGGGAAAACAGCATCCTCATGGAGGACAGACGCGCCCATGTAGGAAAGCTCACGCAGTTCCTTATAAGTAATGGTCTCGATCGCCTCAGGATTGTCGATGATCCTGGGATCTGCCACCAGGAAACCGGAGACATCGGTCCAGTTCTCATAAAGGTCCGCATGCACAGCCTTGGCCACAATGGAACCGGTGACATCGGAACCGCCTCTGGAGAAGGTGGTCACCACACCATTATCCTGAGCACCGTAGAAGCCCGGGATGACAGCGTAATCCACACCCTCCAGTCTGGAGGAAAGGATCAGATTGGTCTTTTCCGGCTGGAAATTGCCGGCGTCATCAAAACGGATGACCTGAGCGGAATCTACAAACTCAAAACCCAGATAAGCCGCCATGACCATACCATTGAGATACTCGCCTCTGGAGGCTGCGTAATTGCGGCCGGCCTTCAGGGCAAACTGCTCGGCGATCTTCTCAAACTCGCCATCCAGTGAGAAGTCAAGGCCCAGACCCTCAATGATCTCGTCATAACGGGCCTTGATGGCTGCCAGAGCCTGAGAGAAGTCCTCGCCGGCCTCTGCCAGATCATAGCAGGCATAGAGCATATCTGTAACCTTGGTATCGGAACCGAAACGCTTGCCCGGAGCGGAAGGCACGACGTACCTTCTGTCAGGATCAGCGTGAATAATATCTGCGACCTTTTTGAACTGCTCAGCGCTGGCCAGGGAGCTGCCGCCGAACTTTACTACCTTTTTCATATAAACATTGCCTCCGTTTATCTACAGGAACCGCCCACCGCCGGGCGGCATTCCCCATAATATATCCAATCCTGCGAACCGGTCCGCAGCTCACCGCAGACCTCAAAGCCCACAATAACTAAAATACACTAAATTGCAGAATATTCAAGGTTTTTTTAAGATGCTTTCCAAAGAACAATTCCCTCCTTATCAATGTTTTTAAAAAAGGAAGTAATTTATGCCATGCCTGATAATATTCATACTCAATCGGAACGACGGACAAGGTAAGCCCCGATTTTATCCGGGATTGGTCAGTCAAATTCAAAGAGGATGATTTTGATCACTCCGTTCCGTGGATCGTGCACGTGAAGACCTTGCCATCGCAGGTGCGGCAGGTCACCGTATAATCACCGGCCTCACTGATCAAAGCCGTGGCGATGTGCTGCTCCGTATCCGCATAGATCATCGTGCCATCACCCCCGCTGACGGTCCATTTGAAATCTGTTTCTGTGGCATCCTCCGGCGCATAGCTGTAATTGATCGTCACCTTGTAGCCCCAGGACTGATAGCCTGCACTGCAGTCCACCTCATAGGCCTCCTGCTCAAAGGTGACCTCCTCAGGGAGGATGGTCTCATCCGCGTCGCCGTACATGGCCGTGACGGTCAGCGCATAGCCCTCCTCCGTCTCCTCAATGACAAAGTCCTGAGGCGAGCAGCTCTCATCAAAGGAGGCGCTGAGGGTATCCCCAAAGCCGGAATCCATCTCCGCATACCATCCGATAAAGACTTTGTCCGGATCCTCCGAGACCGGATTTTCCGTCGGAAAATCCGAGATCCGGGTAAAGCTTTCCTCGGCCTGGTAAAAGAGTTCATCCTCCGACATATAGCTGATGGTCACATAGCCCGGCTTGATCTGATCGATATGCGCATCCAGCCAGGCGGCCCGGGTCATAATCCATTCCTTCTCGGCCGCGATCAGGTCCAGATAGCAGTCCCTGATCACATAGGTCTGATCCTCCCCGCTGCCCGCGTCCTCCGCGGTGCCTGCACCGACCATGCTGTCTACCCAGGAGGTCCATACATTCACCTGATAATTATGGATAGCCGAAGGCAGCATCTCATCCGCATAGCCATCCAGCAGGCCGCCGTCCTCCGCAATATCCATCAGGGCCTGACGCACCTCAGGCCAGTACTGCACCAGAGCTTCCTTAAAGGTATCATCGTATTTCAGCAGATAATTGATCCAGGGATCCTCCACCGTCACATTCTCCGGCACCACCGAAACCGTCGATGCGCACCAGCCCATATCAAAATCCCAGGCCGGTCCCCAGTAAAGCTTGCTCTCGGTGATGGTCCCATCCTCATTCTCAGTATCACGGGGCTTATACATATAGGTACTGGAGGTACGGTAAGCATCGGAGTTGGCGGAAAAATACTGGATCAGGAAGTATTTGACCGTGGATTCCAGGTCCATCAGATCCCAGACATTTTCAACCGTCCCATCCTCGCCCGGCTCACCGAACACGGCCCGGTCGATCCTGTCGATATAACCCTCGATATAAGCATTGGCCTTATCATAGGTATCCT
>R11__coassemble_426_pt1 | contig 27829 bp, 23 predicted proteins | sample R11__metabat2_low_PE_030 | metagenome-assembled genome bin R11 | reverse complement strand
CCCTTTTACAAATAAAAATTGTAACTTTGGTCCCTGACCCCATTGTCATATTCTGATGTTTATTATTTGTTGACAGCGTCCTTTAAGGCCTTGCCGGCTTTGAACTTAGGTGCCTTGGAAGCAGCGATGGTGATGCTCTCCTTGGTCTGAGGATTTCTGCCGACTCTCTCTTTTCTCTCGGACACCTCAAAGGTACCGAAACCTGCGATGGCGACCTTGCCGCCCTCGGCCAACTCCTCTGTGATGGTATCTACGACAGCCTTGATGGCCTTCTCTGCGTCAGCCTTCTTTAAATCTGTCTTTGCTGCTACTGCTGTAACGAAATCTGCCTTATTCATGATTATGATCCTCCTGTCAGTCTCCGGCCGGTCCACGGTCTCTCCCGCAGCCCTCCGGTTGCATTCTATTTTATTCAAGTCGACGCTCGCGGAGACTTGGCGCGCGATTTTGGTCAGCGTCAGCTGACAAGCTTCCTTACAAAATCGCTGCGCATCCTCGCGGAGCTTTTATCTCAGTCGGAAATAAGACTCCCACTGAGATGAGCAGGTTAACCCTGCCGCCTATAGAGGCAGCAATCTTCTACGACTGAGATAAAAGCCTTTAAAATCAGGCTTTTTGTGCCTTGATAAGTCACAAACATATTTATATATGTTAATCATAGTTTTGTCAAGGTCTTTTATCGACCCGGGGATCGAATCCAAGGGGAAACGGACGCATGAGGCCATTGGCAAAGTGTGCCCGCTTTTCACCCCTGGCAGCGCCGCCGCTAAAACCGGGATAGAGCCCGATGGCCTTAGTAATAAAAGAGTTCTGTCTCCTTACCCAGGGCCCTGGCCGCATCCCGGATGTATTCCACCAGGCTGTACCTGACTGAGATATCAAAGGACAGATTTTTCTGGTCCTCATTGCCGGCCTGGCCCACAAAAAGGCGCAGATGAGTGCATTCCTCAAAAATCATTTTGGCCAGTCTGGCTGCGCCGTTGTCCTCGTCCATCTCCAGGTAGACGTCGAAATCCTCATCGTCACTGGCCGCCCGCCGGAGGAGCGAGAGGGCTTCATTCATGGTCAGGACACCCTCTGTCACCAGATCCAGACCCTTGATCTGCGCCGTAGGCGGCACCTTTTCCGTGCCGTCAAAATTGTTCACGATCTCCTGCTGCAGATAGCGGGCAGCGATGATGGAGGTCGTGCCCCCGCAGACCACATGGGCACCCTCAGACTTCATAAAATCATACATGACCCTGTGATCATCCGCCGGATCCACCGGAGGGCCGGTGAAGATATTGAGGACCTTGCGCTCGATGACCCGGACCACTGCCACCGTGGTGTCATCTCCCGGCCGGCCGTTGTAAAGGTCATTGCAGGCCTGGGACAGCATGGCTGTCAGACGTCTGGCCGACAGGGTATCCCGGGTGCATTTGAGGGTATAATCCGCCATGCTCTCCCAGGTCCAGCCGAAATTAAGCAGCTCGCCGACACCGGCAAAAATCACGCCGTCGCTCATGAGCACAAAGCAGTCCTTCACCCGGGCCTTAAAGCGGTATTCCCGGATCTGCTTGCCCTCGATCTCCCGGGTCGTAAAGGGAATATCCACCAGACGGCCGTCCCGGACGAAGATACAGGCAGGATTATCAAACTCTGCCAGATAGGCCTCCCCGTTTTTGTAGATCTGGAGAATGCTGAAGGTAGAGTAAGCCATCTGCCGGACCTGGCAGATGGGCAGAGTCCTGGCGATGGTCTCCACGCCCAGATCGATGGAAGCGCCCTTTTCAAACATGGTCTTCAGGATCTTGGAGGTCAGGGTCGCCAGGATATTGGCCTTGACGCCGCTGCCCATCCCATCCGACAGGATCACCACATCAAACTCCGGGGTTCTCAGAATCTCTACCTTATCGCCGCAGAGCTCCTCATGGTGCTTGTTGAGGCTCCTGTAGCTGGCTTCTATGCTGAATTCCATCAGATTGCCTCCTTATCCGGCTGATCCTTAAATCGCTCATCCTTCACCATGGCATCCCTGAGCTGGGTCAGGATGACCTTGGTCTCCGCTGTGGTCTCGCCCAAAAGCCCCGCGATCTGCTGGGCCACCATCATCTGCTTGTCGATGACCTGCTGGGCCACAGCCACGGTATCCATGCGCATCTCCAGCTGACGGTCATGCTCCGCCATCTCATCGGTAATGTCATGGAAAATACCCAGGACCGTGCCATGCTCCTCCACATAGACCAGATTTTCCAGCAGGGTCATGCCCTTATCCGGCAGGCTGATCTGCTTTTTCAGGATCCGCTGATGGGTCTCAAAGACCTGTTCGAAATCCGCCGGGTCCATCAGCTCAAAGATCAGCTTTTCACGGGCCTGGCTTCTGGACATACCGAAGACCTTCTCCGCCTTACGATTGAACTCCACGATCTGGAAGGCCTCATCGACCATGATGGCCATATCCGGCATGGTATAGAGGACCACATTGGACATAGACTGGGCCTTTTCATAAATGTAAGGCAGGCACATCTCCGGCTCGGCCTTGCCCTGCCAGACGGCGATGGCCTTCTCCCGGCAGGACGGATAGCCGCAGGCGCCGCAGTTCAGTTCCTGGGTCTTATCATATTTGCCGGTGGCCTTGAGGATCTCGGCGATCTCCGCCTCGGTGGGCATCGGGTCATTAAAAGGTCTCGGTCTGAAACGCTTGCCCATGACGATGCCCTCCGGCAGTTCAGGGTAGGCCGGATCCTCATGGACGATCTGCTCCTCCACCACCATGGTGGCTTTATATTTGGAAATATGCATCTTGTTGATGGCCGGTCCCTTGATACAGCCGCCCTCACACATATTGGCTTCGATAAAGCAGCCGTGGATCAGGTCCTTTTTCATATCCTCAAAGACCTCTTTGCAGTCCTCCACCCCGTCTACGAAAATCTTTTTGTAGCCATCAGTCCGCTTTTTGGCCAGAACTGAAGAGACCACGCCGCAGGTCACGGGATAGAGCCGGTTGACCTTTGGATCCGGATTGGCCGGGGCCAGATCACCACAGGCTTTGATGGCAATGCCCCGCTCCGTCATCCAAGCCTCCACCTCGGCAAAATTCAGCACCGCATCCACATAGCCTGTCGTCCGGTCATCCCCTTCAGCCTCTTTCTTCTTGGCGACGCAGGGACCGATGAAGACCACCTTAGTCCCGGGGTCTTCCCGCCCCTTGATCAGCTTGCCATGGGCGATCATGGGAGACACTACCGGCGCCAGATAAGGCACCAGCTCCGGATAATATTTCTCCACCAGGTCATTGACGGAAGGACAGCAGGTGGTAATGATATTGTCCATCTGCCCCTCTTCCAGCAGCCGCATATACTCCGCGGTCACATAGGCTGCCCCCTCGGCGGTCTCCCGGACCTCGGCAAAGCCCAGCCGCAGCAGGGCATCCACCACCTGGCCCGGCCGGTCATAGGGCAGGATGCCCAGATAAGCCGGCGCCAGAGAGACCACGACCCGCTGCCCTCCGGCCAGCCAGGCCTTCACCATGTCCAGGTCACTGACAAAGGTCTTGGCATTCTGGGGACAGACCTCCAGACATTTGCCGCAGAGAATACAGTAATGATCCATGATCGTCGCCTGGGCATCCTTGATCTGAATGGCTTTTACAGAGCAGGCACGCACACAGGTATAACAATGCTTGCAGCTGGCATTTTCAAAATCTATCACTCGCATTAAGACGCTACCTCCCACCTGACCGCAAGGGTCAGCATTTTTCATACACACCTTTGGCCGCGCAGACGATCTGCCCATCGCCGCGGCTGCTTTTATCATATCACAAAATAAGCCGTGAAACTATATATTGCTCCGCATAGGCCGCACTTTGCAGACCCGCCGGGACTTCGTCACAAATCTGATCTGACCAAAAGCAGACCCGGTCAAAAGCAGACAAAGGCCCTGCGGCATATCGCCGCAGGGCCCCGTCTGTGAGATCTTTTCCCGGATCAACCGCGAAAAGACTCCGGCTTAATCATATGGATCACCATGGTACGGATACCATGCTATTAATTGCCATTGATGGTTCTCTTGACATAAGTGGTGTGCAGGATCTCATGAGCCTTGTGGCTGCCCGGTGCACCAAAGTACTCCTCGTAGAGCTTCTTGATGGACGGATTCTCATGAGACTTTCTGATGGTCTTGGCAGCATCATTGCTGTAAAGGGCCTGTGCACGGATCGCACGGACATCTGTGAAGTTGCGGACAGAAGCCGGTACCTGAGGCTGGCCGCCGCCGTTGACACAGCCGCCCGGACAGCACATGATCTCGATGAAGTGGTACTGCTTCTCACCGGATTTCACCTTGTTCAGGAGCTCAGCCGCATTCTTAAGGCCGGAAGCGACAGCGACATTGACATCCATACCGGCGACATGATAGGTAGCCTCCTTGATACCTGCGGTACCGCGGACATCCATGAATTCCACATTCTCCAGCTCCTCGCCGGTCAGAGTCTCGACGGCTGTACGGAGGGCTGCCTCCATAACACCGCCGGTAGCGCCGAAGATAACGGCTGCGCCGGTAGACTCGCCCATCGGATCGTCAAACTGCTCACATGGCAGATCTGTAAATTTCAGGCCGACCTTCTTGATCATGCGGGCCAGCTCACGGGTGGTCAGGGCGATATCCACATCCGGGACACCGGCTGCGTTCTGATCGTCACGGCCGATCTCGAACTTTTTGGCGGTACACGGCATGACGGAGACGGAGACGATCTTCTTAGGATCGATGCCGTTCTTCTCAGCCCAGTAGGTCTTGAGGGTCGCACCGAACATCTGCTGCGGGGACTTACAGGAAGACAGATTCTCTGTCATATCCGGGAAGTAATGCTCGCAGTACTTGATCCAGCCTGGGGAACAGGAGGTGATAAGCGGCAGCTTTCCGCCGTTTTTCACTCTCTCGAGGAGCTCTGTGGCCTCCTCCATGATGGTCAGGTCGGCAGCGAAATCGGTATCAAAGACCTTATCAAAGCCCAGTCTGCGCAGAGCTGCTGCCATCTGGCCCTCGACATCGGTACCCATCGGCAGACCGAACTCTTCACCCAGACCTGCTCTGACGGATGGTGCGGTCTGTACGATGACATACTTGTCAGGATCAGCCAGGGCCTTGAAGACATCAGCGGTGGCATCCTTCTCATACAGAGCACCGGTCGGACAGACATTGATACACTGACCGCAGGAAACACAGCTGGTAGAGCCCAGACCCATATTGAAGGCGGAGCCTACATAGCTTCTGAAGCCGCGCTCATTCGGGCCGATGACGCCGATGCCCTGAACGTTTTCACAGACAGCGCTGCAGCGGCGGCAAAGGATACATTTGCTGTTATCACGGATCATATGCGGTGCGCTGTCATCGATGATCGATGGGGTCATCTCACCTGCATAGTAGTTCTCATCCTCGACGCCGTACTCACGGCAGAGGGTCTGCAGCTCACAGTTGCCGCTTCTTACACAGCTAAGACATTCTTTTCTGTGATTGGAGAGCAGGAGCTCCAGATTTTTCTTGCGGGACTCCAGGACCTTTGGTGTGTTGGTCCAGACTTCCATACCCGGGTTGATGGGGTAAACACAGGAAGCCACCAGAGATCTGGCACCCTTGACCTCAACGATACACATACGGCAGGCGCCGATCTCGTTGATTTCTTTTAAATAACACAGTGTAGGAATCTCGATGTGCGCCAGTCTGGCTGCCTCTAAAATTGTGGAGCCTGCCGGAGCGCTTACTTCCATACCATTGATTTTGATTGTAATATTCTCCATCATCTGCTCCTCCATTAATCCTTATAGATAGCGCCGAAACGACATTTCTCAAAGCAGGCACCGCACTTGATGCACTTGTTCTGATCGATCATATGAGCCTCTTTCAGCTTGCCGACGATCGCGCCGTTCGGGCAGTTTCTTGCGCAGAGCGTACAGCCCTTACACTTGTCAGCATCGATCTTGTAAGACAGGAGTGCCTTACAGACGCCGGCAGGACATTTCTTATCGACGATATGAGCAACATACTCGTCTCTGAAGTAACGGAGTGTGGAAAGGACGGGGTTCGGAGCTGTCTGGCCCAGACCGCAGAGTGCGTTGTCTTTGATGAAGTAGCACAGCTCCTCCATCTTGTCCAGATCCTCCAGGGTCGCCTGGCCCTTGGTGATCTTCTCCAGCATCTCGTAAAGACGCTTGGTACCGATACGGCATGGTGTACATTTACCGCAGGACTCATCGACGGTGAAGTCAAGGAAGAACTTGGCGATATCGACCATACAGGTATCCTCATCCATAACGATCAGACCGCCGGAGCCCATCATGGAACCGATAGCGATCAGGTTGTCATAGTCGATCGGGATATCCATATGCTCAGCAGGGATACAGCCGCCGGAAGGGCCGCCGGTCTGAGCAGCCTTGAACTTCTTGCCGTTCGGGATGCCGCCGCCGATATCCTCGATGATGGTGCGCAGTGTCGTACCCATCGGTACCTCGACCAGACCTGTGTTGTTGATCTTGCCGTTGACGGCGAAGACCTTGGTGCCCTTGGACTTCTCTGTACCCATGGAAGCAAACCACTCAGGACCATTCAGGATGATCTGAGGAATGTTGGCCCAGGTCTCAACGTTGTTCAGGATAGTCGGCTTTGCGAACAGACCCTTGACAGCCGGGAACGGCGGTCTCGGTCTCGGCTCACCTCTCTTACCCTCGATGGAGGTCATCAGAGCGGTCTCCTCACCACAGACGAAAGCGCCTGCGCCCAGACGGAGCTCGATATCAAAATCAAAGCCTGTATCGAAAATGTTCTTGCCTAAGAGGCCGTACTCTCTGGCCTGGCCGATAGCGATATTCAGACGTTCAACGGCGATCGGATACTCGGCACGAACATAAATGTAACCCTGATTGGAACCGATGGCATAGCCGGCAATGGCCATAGCCTCCAGGACGACATGAGGATCGCCCTCCAGGACGGAACGGTCCATGAATGCGCCCGGGTCACCCTCATCGGCGTTACAGCAGACATATTTCTGAACATTGCCTCTGTTGCCGGAAGCAAATTTCCACTTCATACCGGTCGGGAAGCCTGCGCCGCCGCGGCCGCGGAGGCCGGAAGCCAGGATGGTCTCGATGACCTCATCCGGTGTCATCTCTGTCAGCACACGGCCCAGAGCCTCATAGCCGCCGGTACCGATGTACTCGTCGATGCTCTCAGGATTGATGACACCGCAGTTCTTCAGAGCGATACGGTGCTGCAGTCTGTAGAAATCCGTATCCTTGAGGGCCTTGGCAGAGCCTGTGTCCTCTACATATAATAAACGCTTGACCGGACGGCCCTTTAAAAGGTGCTCGGTAACGATCTCCTTGACATCCTCAGGCTTGACCATGGAGTAGGAGACGGCGTCGGGATAAACGACGACGATCGGGCCCTGTGCGCAAAGGCCGTGACAGCCGGTCTTGATGATGGCGACCTCGCCGTCCAGACCATGCTCAGCCAGCTCGGTCTCAAAATTAGCAATGATCTGCTCGCTGCCGGAGGATGTACATCCGGTGCCGCCGCAAACTAATACATGTGAACGATACATGGTGTTCCCTCCTATAACCTTGTGGAGCTGAGTGTGTAATTACCCAGAACAATGCCTCTTACCAGGTGCTGAGCAACGACTTCCTCTGCCTTATCAGGTGTCATCTTAACATAGGTAACCTTTTCCTTGCCGGGCTCATAGACCTCGACGATCGGCTCATACTGGCAAAGGCCGATACAGCCGGTCTGAGTCACGGTAACGTTGGAAAGGTGCTGCTCCTGGACCAGATTGGCCAGTCTGTTCAGAACAGGTCTTGCGCCGCTGGCAATACCGCAGGTCGCCATACCGACGACGACGCGGATCTGACCCTCAGCGTCTTCTCTCATATTTACCTGTCCCTGCATTCTATCGCGAATCGCTTTTAATTCTGCGAGTGATTTCATGTCCGTATTCCTCCTGTGATCATATAGCAATGCCGCCGTCGGTGTCCTGCTTGTTTTCATTCAGATAATCCAGAATGTACTGGGAAACCTCCGGTGTGTTAAGCGGCACGCCTTCTAGTATTTCTTTAAATTCCCGGGTGTCAAGTGTGAATGATCGGTCGTTAAATCTATATACATATACGAAATCAATATGCGTATTAAATGTAATCAGTGTATGAACTGTCCCGTTAATGTCTCCGAGCGGCATCCTGTCAATACTGGAAAGCCCGAAAACAGCTGTAACCCTGGTCCCCCTGCCGGGCTCCGAGCTGATCTCAAAGCTGCCCCCGCTGGCCAGCGCCGCCATCTTGTAAAAGGGAACGCCCAGTCCGATCTTGCGGGTCGTCCTGGTGGTAAAAAACGGATCCTCCACATGAGCGACCTGCTCCTGCGTCATGCCGCAGCCGTCGTCCTCGATGACGATCGTCATCCGATCCTCTGCCTGCTGCACGTCTACCGTCAGCTGTATCAGCGAAGCCTGCGCTCTCACTGAATTTTCAGCAATATCCAGCACATTCATCGATATCTCCGGCATCATAACGCATCATCACCTGCTATTCATACTTAGCCAGAACGACCGGCACATCATCCACGGTCAGTCGTCCGTATACTTCACCATTGATCATCAGGACCGGAGCCAGACCGCAGGCGCCGACGCATCTGCAGGCATCCAGAGAGAACTTTCCGTCCGCTGTGCACTCACCGCCGGAGATCTCCAGAAGCTCCATGATCTTGTTGTAAATGTCCCCGGAACCCTTGACGTAGCAGGCTGTACCCAGACAGACGGAAATCTCGTATTTGCCCTTCGGATACAGATTGAACCAGGAATAGAAGGTAGCTACGCCGTAGATCTTTTCCAGCGGCACACCCAGCTCATCAGAAATAATGGTCTGAACCTCAATCGGAAGATAACCGTAGATGTCCTGAGCCTTCTGCATGATCGGCATCAGACATCCCTTCTCATCTCTGAGCTCGGAGATAACTGCCAACAATTTCTCTTTCTGCTCCTCGGTGCCGTAGAACGGCACTGTCTTTTTTTCTGAACTCAAAAGAATCCCTCCTCGTTATGTAATCATGGCGTACACTATCCATGTCTAGTCAAATGATATCATCATTTTTAACAGTTTTCAACCATAAATCCTTTGTGGTTTTGGTAGTTTTTTAACAATGTTTGTCAAAAAATTGTTAAAATTCAACTTTTTCAATGTTAGTTTTCCCTAATTTATGTCCCATATTGTTGGTTATTTTTGTTGAATTGCACAATTAGCCGTGGTATACTGACATAGGATGGCAATATGTGTACTTATGCGCACCGGCCGGGCAGCTCCCGCCGGTCCGTCCGCAGAGCTGTCCGCAAATAAATGACAGGAGGCTTTTATGTTCGTAAAAGATATTATAGAAATGCTGGATGCCGAGCTGCTCTACGGCGAGGATGTGGAGACCCGCGAGATCCACTCCGGCTGCGGCAGCGATATGATGAGTGACGTCCTGGCCTATGTCAAGGACCAGCCGGTCCTGCTGACAGGCCTTTGCAATCCCCAGGCCGTCCGTACCGCCGAGATGATGGATATCATGTGCCTGGTCTTCGTCAGAGGCAAGCACCCCGATGAAAAGATGCTGGAGCTGGCCAGAGAGAGGGACATCTGCGTCCTGACTACCAAACATACCATGTTCACCGCCTGCGGCATCCTCTACGCAGCCGGCCTTGTAGGAGGTGCCTAAATCATGGAAGATGTGATCAAGCTGGAATATACCGTGTCCGCGGAGGATTTCACCCGTGCCGGCGAAGCCTCCAGTGACCTCAAAAATAAACTCAAAAAGATGGGTGTCTCTCCCAATGTGGTCCGTAAGGTCTCCATCGCTATGTACGAGGGCGAGATCAATATGGTCATCCATGCCAACGGCGGCGTCATCACCGTCCTGATCAGCGAGACCTCTGTCACTATGATCTTAAAGGACGTCGGCCCCGGTATCCCGGATATCGAAAAGGCCATGCAGGCCGGCTGGTCCACGGCCCCGGACAATGTCCGCTCCCTGGGCTTCGGCGCAGGCATGGGTCTGCCCAATATGAAAAAGTATTCCGATGAAATGACCATCGAGACAGAGCTGGGTGTGGGCACCACTGTCACCATGACCGTCAACCTTTTCTGATAATTTTTAGTCAATAATTTCCCCGCAGGGAACCATACTTTTGCAGCATAAAATCATGTTTTTAACATATGAAACACCTTTTTGCTGCGCCGCGTTTCTGAAATATGAAACATTTTAATTTGATTCTTTGATTGAATTTGATTTCTCAAATTTGATTCTTTGAATTTGATTTCTCAAATTTGATTCTTTGAAAGGAAGCGACAGAATGCAGAACAAGTTCTTCCATTCCGTTTACCTGGATGAGGATAAATGCAGGGGCTGCATCAACTGTATCAAACGATGTCCCACACAGGCCATCCGCGTACGCAACGGCAAAGCCTGCATTACCAGTGAATACTGTATCGACTGCGGTGAATGTGTCCGGATCTGTTCGCACCACGCCAAAAGGTGCCGGGTCGATTCACTGGATATCCTGGACCGGTATAAATATACAATTGCACTGCCTGCGCCATCCTTCTACGCGCAGTTTAATAATCTGGACAATGTCAACATCCTGCTGACCGCCCTCATCCATCTGGGCTTTGATGATGTCTTCGAGGTAGGCGCGGCTGCGGAGCTGGTCTCCGAGGCCTCCAGAAAGTATGTCCGGGAGCACGAGGATCTGTGGCCCATCATCAGCACGGCCTGCCCATCTGTGGTCCGTCTGATCAGGGTCCGTTTCCCCAACCTTCTGGAGCATCTGATGCCCCTCAATCCGCCGGTAGAGGTGGCGGCCACTATCGCCAGACAGCTGGCCATGGAAAAGACCGGATTGGCTTCAGGGGAGATCGGCATCATCTTCATCTCCCCGTGTCCGTCCAAGGCCACGTATGTCCAGTCACCGCTGGGCAAGGAGATCAGCCAGATTGACGGCGTCCTGGCAGCCAAGGAGGTCTACACCCACCTGCTGCCCCATATGAAGACCGCCGAAAAGGATCCTATGGACCTGGCCACGGCCGGCAGGATCGGCATCGGCTGGGGCTGCGCAGGCGGAGAAGCCGGCGGCCTCATCACGGACAACTATCTGGCCGCTGACGGCATTGAAAATGTCATGCGGGTCCTGGAGGATCTGGAAGACGAAAAGCTCCAGACCCTGCAGTTCATCGAGCTCAACGCCTGCCACGGCGGCTGCGTCGGCGGCGTCCTCAATGTCGAAAATCCTTTTGCCGCCAAGGCCAAGCTCAAGCATATCAATAAATACCTGCCGGTCTCACGCAATTACTGCGAGGATGTCAAATTTGACGCTCAGTATGAGTGTGGACCGATGAGGTAGAGTACGAGCCGGTCTTCCGTCTGGGACACAGCCTGTCCGAGAGCATCGCCATGATGAAGCGTATCGATGAGCTCTGCGACAGCTTCCCCGGTCTGGACTGCGGCTCCTGCGGGGCGCCGACCTGCAGAGCCCTGGCGGAGGATATCGTCCGGGGCAATGCTACGCAAAATGACTGCATCCATCTGCTCAGGACCCATATCCACTCTGTGGCTATGCGCTACAACAAGCTGGCTCACGATGCCGTCATCCACAGCGAGGATGCTTCCGATTGTATCTATATGCTGATGCACTATGTGGATAACCTGACCCGCGATGTCGGTCTGCTGGACGATGACATCCGCAGGCAATATGAAAAGGAGGGCGGACAACCATGACCACACAGCAGCTGATTGACTCTGCTCTGTTTGAAATCGTCAATGTCGGCGAGGATACCGACCGGGAGATCTCCAAGGTCTTCTGCTGCGACCTGCTCAGCATCGCCATGAGCCGGGCCCCGATGGACTGTGCATGGGTAACAGTCATGGGCAACATCAACACACTGGCGGTCAACCGCCTCTGCGACGGTGCCTGCATCATCCTGGCGGAGGGTGTCCGGCTGGACGATGCCGCTTCCGCTAAGGCCCAGATGCAGGGTGTCACGGTCCTGCGGACAGATCTGCCGGTCTTTGACGCAGGTCTCCTGATCCAGGAAAAGCTCCATGCTTGATCTGGCCTACGACCTGCATATCCATTCCTGTCTCTCCCCATGCGGAGACGATGATATGACCCCGGCCAACATCACCGGCATGGCCATGCTGAACGGCCTGGAGCTGATCGCGGTCACAGATCACAACTCCTGCAAGAACTGCCCCGCCGTCCTGAAGATGGCGGAGGAATACGGCCTCATTGCCCTGCCGGGCATGGAGCTGACCACAGCCGAGGAGGTCCACGTGGTCTGCCTTTTCGCGGATCTTAAAGACGCGCTGGCCTATGATGAGTATGTCTATGCCCATCTGATCCCTTTCCCCAACAATGAGAAGGTCTTCGGCAAGCAGCAGCTCTACGACGAAAATGATCAGGTGATTGGGACCATCCCCAACCTCCTGATTAATGCGACGGACATTTCCTTTGACGATGTTTTCGACCTGACAGCTCAGTATAATGGCATCATGATCCCGGCCCATCTGGATAAAAGCACCACCAGTCTTCTGTCCAATCTGGGCTTCATCCCGCCGGACAGCCGCTTCACCTGCGCCGAGATCAAAGACATGACCAAATATCATGAGCTGAAAAAGCAGCATCCCTATCTGGAAAAGTGCCGCATCATCAGCGATTCGGATGCCCACTATCTGGAGCATATCCGGCAGGCCTCCTACACCCTGACCGTAGCCAGCCGGGACCCCAAAGACATCCTCAAAGCACTCATCACACCGCCGTAGGAACAACCGGCATAGGGCAATGCCGTTGCTTTGCAAAGTCTGTAGATGAAAATAACTCCCGTCTGTTGATGGGAGTTATTTTTGCATATGTATTGCTTTCGGGAAGTACCATGAACCTCGTACTCTTTGTTATTCGCTGAGGATGATTTCTTCCAGATCATCGGGGACCCGCAGGTCTCCGTGGTAGTAGAGTCTTCCCTCGGCGGTGTAGAGCTCTTTGCGGCGGGCGATGTTGTCATCCTCTGTGTGATAGAGGATGAGATGGGCACAGCCCAGCTGCTCGGCCAGCTGGCTGGCCTCCCGGACAGTGCTGTGGTGCTTTTCATACGGCTTATAGGTCTCTCTCTGGGAATAGAGGCAGAAGGCCTCATGCATAAGCCAGTCCGTGCCCTTAACATAAGGGATCAGTCCCTCATTGATGGGCTCGTCTCCCATACAGGTCAGGCGCTGTCCGCTTTTCAGCATCAGGGAAAAGCCGAACTGTTTGGCCTTGGTGGAACGGATGTCAAAGAACTGGATATCATAGTCCAGAATATGCCTGATATCCCCATCGTAGACCGGGATAAAGAAGATGCGGTGGTCGAAGAGCCAGGTCATCTTTTTCTGCAGGGTCAGCCCGCAGATGGTGCGCAGGGCACCGATGAGATCGGCATGGCAGTAGATATTCAGGTCTCCCTCATACTTGTCCGCCCGCATCTTGGCCGCGATCATGCGGATCATCCAGATCATCCCCAACAGATGGTCCGTATGCTCATGAGTCAGGTAAATGTTGTGGATCCGGGTGAGATCCACGTGTACGTCCTCCAGCTGACGCAGGATACCGTTGCCGCCGCCGGCATCCACCAGCAGCATATCCTCGTCATTCTGCAGGATAAAGCAGGTATTATAGCACCGGGTCACATTGGCATTGCCGGTACCCAGAATAATCAGTTTTTCCATAGTCATCTCCATCCCGCCCCGGGGGCGATTTCAAATCGGCGCAATCTCAGGCCGGCGCCCGCAGAGCTGCAATCTCAGCCGGAGATCAGCCGCTGCCGAGACGAATTTGTTATAATGCAAAGCAGTGATTGAGGGGACCGCTGCCCTCTCCCAGATCCAGACCGTCCTTTAAGGCCCCTGTGATATAATTTTTGGCATTCTGTACGCTGGTGCGCATATCATATCCCAGTGCCAGGTTGCTGGCGATGGCGGAAGACAGGGTACAGCCTGTGCCATGGGTATTGGGATTATCAACGCGCTCTCCCCGGTACCAGATAAACTCTCCATTGTCATAGAGCAGATCGTCGGCCGTCTCGGTCAGATGACCGCCCTTGATCAGAACGGAGCCGGAAAGATTCCTGCCGATGACCTCAGCCGCCTTTTTCATGTCCTCTACATCCTTAATGGCAAAACCGCAGAGCTTCTCAGCCTCCGGAATATTCGGTGTAATGATGTCGCCCAGAGGCAGCAATGTGGAGATCAGAGTGTCCATGGCATCCTCCTGCATCAGGGCACAGCCGCTGGTGGAGACCATGACCGGATCCACGACGATATTCTTCGCGCCGTATTCTTTGAGCTTGGCCGCGATCATACAGATGGTCTCAATATTGGAAACCATGCCGATCTTGACGGCATCCGGGAAAATATCCTTAAAAACACAGTCCAGCTGACTGCCGACGAACTCGCCGCCCGCATCCAGTACACCGTAAACGCCGGTCGTATTCTGGGCCGTCAGGGCTGTGATCACACTCATGGCATAGACCTTGTGCGCTGTCATCGTCTTAATATCCGCCTGGATGCCCGCGCCGCCGCTGCAATCCGAACCCGCGATCGTCAATACCTTCTTCATCTCTATCTTCCTCCTGTCCCTGCGGTCCTCCGCAGACATTCCTCTCATCTCATAGCCGGCCGCCTGCAATAGCACCGCCATCAATTCCATAATCGGCCATCTGCAAGAGCATTGCCACTGAGCCCATCATCGGCCATCTGCAAGGGCATTGCTGCCGCAGCCTTTAACTATATTAATATACCACACCCAACCTGTGAATGTTATAAAAATTATATAAAAGATGGCCGTACCTCCCCCAGCCGGGCATCATTCCATCTCTACTGCTCTCGCAGGCGCTGCCCGTCCAGTTTTGCCAACATCTTCGCCGTTGTGCCATCTGCACTGTTCTTGCAGGTGCTGCCCGCTATCTGCCGATATGCAGCCTTGGCGCCCGGCACACCCCTGAAAACCATTTCGAAGGCGCAGCAGCTGCCCCCGAATGCAACACGGCAAGCCGTCCGTCACAGCAGCTGCGTGAGCGGAGTTTTCAGGGGGTGCTTGCCGGGTGACGATGCTGCATCCGCAGTCTCCGGAGCAGCGCCATACCATAGCCGCGTATCGCAGCTCCGTATCACGGCCGTGTATTGCAGCTCCGTATCACGGCCGCGTATTGCAGTCCTGCGTTTTTTCGTTTATGATGGGAGTTAAAGGAGGCTGCTATGGCTGGACATTTCCCTTTCCGAAAAGTTTATATTGAGATCACAAATCGCTGTAATCTCCGCTGCAGCTTCTGCCCTCAGACGCTGCGGCCGGCCCGCCATATGACGCCGGCGGAGTTTGCCCATGTCCTGGATGAGCTCCGGAATCTGACAGGCTACATCTGTCTGCATGTCAAGGGAGAGCCTCTGGCCCACCCGGAGCTTGCCGGGCTGCTGGCCCTGGCCCATGAGCGGGGATTTCAGGTCAATCTGACCACCAATGGGACGCTTCTGGCCGCTCGGGGAGAGCTGCTGCTGGGGAAGAATGCGCCCAGGCAGGTCTCGGTCTCCCTCCACAGCTTCGATGCCAATACAGCCGCAGACCTGTCCCCAAAGGCCTCAGCTCTCCTCTCTTCCACCGGGACCGGCCGTGTACCCGGATCTGATCCCGAAATGCCGCCGGCCATGGCCCGCTATCTTTCTGAGGTGACCGCCTTTGCCCGGGCCTATACCGCACAGACCCCCGGCTATTTCAGCTACAGGCTGTGGAATCTCATAGACGAAAAAAATGCGGCTCTGTCGGCACAGGTCCCCGCCAATGCCCGGATCCTGCGCTTTCTCGAAGAAAGCTACCATCTGACACAGCCCATCGCCCAGGCCCCTGACCGGTATACCGGCAATGCTATCGCAGTGCGGACCTATGTCAATTTTGACAGACGCTTTGAGTGGCCCTCCCTGACAGGCCGGGACTATGGGGAGTATGGCAGCTGCTACGGTCTGCGCCGGCAGCTGGCGATCCTCTCCGACGGCACAGTCATCCCCTGCTGTCTGGACGGGGAAGGAGCTGCTGCCCTCGGCAATATTTTCACCCAGCCGCTTAAGGAGATCCTGGCCTCCCCGGCCGCTGTCCGCATCCGTGAAGGCTTTATGCATAGCGAGATCACCCATCCCCTTTGCCGCCGCTGTGAGTACCGCACCCGCTTTGGACATGATGCAGCCCGTGGCAGGCAGACCTCCCTGCCTCAGTGAATACCGGCCCCTTTGAGCATGACCTTACGGCCCGCGATATACATACAGTGTTTATATTTTTGTCGATATTCACAATAATACGTTTTTTAATGTATATTTATGCATTTTTATTCTTTTTTGTTTTTGCAATTTTATTTTTCTCTTCCTGCAAATCTAAAAAAACAGCCGGCGCTTATTCGGATATTTTTTCCTGTTTTTGGCATATTTGGGCATTTTTTGCAGGGGCCGCCGTCCGGGATCCGAAAGCATTTGAAGCATTCCCTTACCATTTATGCAAATTTATCCCTGTTTATATTCTGTGGAAATAAATGTATAAAATCAAAAAATCACTTGCCAACAGACATGATTGATGGTAAAGTATGTTAATAGTCGTCATTTCATATTTTATGTATGACCTTTTATCAATTTGTCTGACATCGCAGGTGCGAAGTTTCAAAAATGACGGCCGGGGCACTGCGCGGGGCGCAGGTCCGATCCAAGTACAGTAAGAAAGGGTGATTCCTCATGGAAAGAGATATGACAGAATTTAACAAACGCCTGGATACCCTTGCAGAATACTGCATGAATTCCGGACAGTTTGATCAGGATCTCTATACAGAATATGATGTAAAACGGGGTCTGCGTGATTCCAATGGTAAGGGTATCCTGACAGGTCTTACGGAGATCTCCGATGTCGTGGCCTTCAAATCCGTCCACGGCCGCAAGGTCCCCATCGACGGTGAGCTCTATTATCAGGGCTACAATGTCATCCAGCTGATCGAGGGCAATAAGAACAGCCGCTTCGGCTTCGAGGAGATCACCTACCTCCTGCTCTTCGGCGAGCTGCCCAACCAGGAGCAGCTGAATGAATTCCTGGAGATCCTGGGCAATTACCGCGAGCTGCCGGACAATTTCGTCCGTGACATCATCATGAACGCGCCCAATGCCAACATGATGAATGTCCTGCAGAAGAGTGTCCTGACCCTCTACTCCTTCGATGACAATCCGGAGGACGTCTCCATCCACAATGTCCTGCGTCAGTCTCTGCAGCTGATCGCCCGCTTCCCGCTGATCTCTGTCTACGGTTATCACAGCTACCGCCACTATATCCTGGATAAGAGCCTGGTCATCCGCCGGCCCAAGGCCGACCTGTCGACAGCCGAAAATATCCTGCGGCTGCTCAGAGCCGATGGCCAGTACACTGATCTGGAAGCCAAGGTCCTGGACGTAGCACTGATCCTGCACGCGGAGCATGGCGGCGGTAATAACTCCACCTTTACCACCCATGTTGTTACCTCCACCGGCACGGACACCTATTCAGCCATCGCTTCCTCTCTGGGTTCCCTCAAGGGTCCCAAGCACGGCGGTGCCAATCTGAAGGTGCAGCAGATGTTTGATGACCTCAAGGCCAATGTGAAGGACTGGGAGGATGAGGATGAGCTCAGGGCCTACCTTTTGAAGCTGCTCCACAGAGAAGCCTTTGATAAGAAGGGCCTGATCTACGGCATCGGCCATGCCGTCTATACCAACTCTGATCCCAGATGTGTGACCCTGAAGAAATATGCCCGCCAGCTTTCCGAGGAAAAGGGCACTCAGAAGGAGTTCGCGCTTTATGAAAGAGTAGAGCGTCTGGCCATCGAGCTGACCCAGAAGGAGCGCCAGCTTTTCAAGCCCCTCTGCGCCAATGTGGATTTCTACAGCGGCTTTGTCTACACCATGCTGGATCTGCCTATGGAGCTCTTCACCCCGATCTTTGCCATCGCCCGTATCTCCGGCTGGTGCGCCCATCGGATCGAGGAGCTGGCCAATGAGGGCAAGATCATCCGTCCGGCCTACAAATATGTCGGCCATCACAAGGATTATGTCTCTCTGGAGGATCGCTGGTGGTAGATTGTTCCGAAGACAGTCATGAGGCCTTCCGTCTCTGATATTTTTCCGGAAGCTCTGTCATTGAATCCCTATTACATAAGAGTAAAAGAGGCGTGGAAAAATGAGAAATCATTTTTCCACGCCTCTTTTGTTTTGAGTGTCCGCTGATGCTGACCGAAATCGTACGCCTGGGTCTTTGCAAGCCCCGGCTTAAATCGGCCTTTGCTCTGCCGCGGCGATCAGGGCCGCCTTCTGAGCCCGGGTCAGCTGCTTGATGGCATACTCCCGGCGCATGGCCTGCCGCCTGTCCTCATAGGCCTCCCGATAGACCATCCGGACCGGCCTGCGGGACCGGGTATATTTGGCGCCGGTGCCGGCATTGTGGGCAGCCAGCCGCTTTTCAGGATCAACCGTCCAGCCGGTGTAATAGCTGCCGTCCGCACATTCCAAAATATATGTATAATTCATCGCTCATCTCCGGATTTCCCGCCCCGGTAGACCACCAGATCCGGCCGTCCCTGATTTTTGCGGTGTCCCCGCCGATAGGTCTCCCCGGAATCATGCCCCGGGTGCCGGGGCTGTCCGGCCTCTTCATCCGGGATCCGCCGTCCGGGAATCTGACGGCTGACATTGAGGACGACACCGATCTCCGCCATCTGCAGGAGCAGAGCCGTGCCGCCGTAGCTGATATAGGGCAGACTGATACCGGTATTGGGTAAAAGATTGCTGGCTACGCCGATATTGAGGATGACCTGTACCGCGACATGGGCACCGATGCCCAGAGCCAGATAATTGCCCAGCAGATCCCTGCCGTGTCTGGCCACAGTCCAGATCCTGGAGACCTGGTAAGCAAACATAAAGATCAATGCCGCGCAGCCCACAATGCCCAGTTCCTCCGCGATAACGGCGAAAATGAAGTCATTCATCGGCTCCGGCAGGTAATATTTGATCGTACCGCTGCCCAGGCCCCGTCCCCAGAGACCGCCGAAACCAATGGCATAGACAGAATAGCGGGACTGCATGGAAGCGCTCTGATACTCCTCCGGATAAAGCCAGGCCAGAATACGCAAAAGGCGGAAGCTATCGGTATCCCCGCTCATATGGGCCGGCACAACGCCCGTAGTATAGATGTACCAGATGGCCGCCGCAGCCAGCGCCGCCAGAAGTATCAGCCACAGCCAGATCCGCTTATAGGGGTAGGCCACAAAAAACATGATGGCCGAAATGGCCAGCACGATCACGGCGGTGCTCAGGTTGTCTGTCACCGTATAGATCAGAAAAGCCGCCGCAAAGGCCGGGATAAAATAGTAAGCAAAGCCCTCCGGGGTCGCCAGCTTTTCCTTCTTGTCTATGATGACCGAGGCCGAGTAGAGGACGATGGCCGGCTTCACCAGCTCCGAGGGCTGTAAGGTAATGCCCAGGATAGAGATCCAGCGGCTGGCGCCGTTGACCGACACGCCCAATCCCGGCACCTTGACCAGAAAAAGGGAGAATATCGCCGCGAGCAGGACCAGTACCGCAAAGGGCAGATAATGATGGTAGTCAAAATAAGAGACAAACAACATGGCGACCACACCAAGCACAGCAAATAAAAACTGCTTAACGGTATAGCCATTGCCGTACTGAGCACTGCTGGCGCTGTAGACCATGATCACTCCGAACATCAGCAGAAAGAGTACGGAGATGATCAGGCGATAATCTACGACCTGCAGACTTTTCAGATAGTTCGCTCTTCTTTCCAGAAGACCCGGGCCTCTTCTTCTGTTACTCAAATAGTCACCTCATTAATTCTTGTGATATTTACGCTCCTCTTCCTCATACTTGGGCTCGCTGGTCAGCTGAATACCCAGCTTTTTAAGCACGCCCTCATCCACAGATGAAAGAATGACGGTGGAATGAGCGTCACAGCCCTTCAGCCGCGGCAGCGCAGCCAGAGCCTTGGCAGCCATCTCATCGCTGGCCGCGCAGGTGGATAAAGCGATCAGGATCTCGTCTGTGTGCAGACGCGGATTTCTGCTGCCGAAATATTCTGTCTTCAGATGCTGGATTGGGGCAATAGCTTCCGCAGAGAGCAGATCAGTGCCGTCATCGATACCTGCCAGGACCTTCAGGGCATTTAAAAGAGCGGAGGACATGGCGCCTAAAAGCTCCCCTGTCCGGCCGGTAACGATGCGGCCGTCCGGCAGCTCGATGGCCGCCGCCGGCTTGCCGCCGGTCATGGCCTCCTTCTCAGCAGCGGCAGCAACGACCATACGATAGGCCGGTGTGATGCCTGCCTGATTCATAAGCAGCTCCAGCTTGTAGCGGTCGTCCTTGATCTCGCCCTTGATCTTCTGCTCACAAAGGCATTTATAATATCTGCGAATAATCTCCTGACGGGAAGCCTCACAGCAAGCGGCATCATCCACGATGCAGTTGCCGGCCATATTGACACCCATATCCGTCGGAGACTTGTAAGGGCTCTTGCCGGAGATCAGCTCAAACATGGCATTGACCACAGGGAAGATCTCGATATCACGGTTATAATTAACGGTAGTGATGCCGTAAGCCTCCAGATGGAAGGGATCGATCATATTGACATCATTGAGATCGGCGGTCGCCGCCTCATAGGCCAGGTTGACCGGATGCTTGAGGGGAAGATTCCAGATTGGGAAGGTCTCAAACTTGGCATAGCCGGCATTGATGCCCCTCTTGTGCTCGTGGTAAAGCTGGGACAGGCAGGTAGCCATCTTGCCGCTGCCCGGTCCCGGAGCGGTGATGACGACCAGAGGGCGCTCCGTCTCGATATAATCATTGCGGCCGTAGCCCTCATCGCTGACGATCCCGGCCACATCATTGGGATAGCCCGGAATGGAATAATGTCTGTAAGAACGGATACCCAGGTCGGCCAGGCGCTTTTCAAACTTAACCGCCTTTGGCTGGGAGGCATATCTGGTCAGACAGACACTGCCCACATAAAGACCATACTCCTGAAAAGCATCGATCAGTCTCAGCACATCCAGATCATAGGTAATGCCGTAGTCACCGCGAAGCTTATTGCGCTCAATATCCTCCGCATTGATGACGACGACGATCTCCGCCTGATCCTTTAACTGCAGCAGCATCTGCAGCTTGGAATCCGGCTTGAAACCCGGCAGTACCCTGGAGGCATGATAATCATCAAAGAGCTTACCGCCGAATTCCAGGTAAAGCTTATTATCAAACTGTCCGATTCTGTCCCTGATATGGGCTGACTGCATTGCGAGATATTTATCATTATCAAATCCGATTCTCATAGTGTCCTCCATTCTGTTTCCCTGTCTGTCTAATCTGAAGGTACCTCCCTTCGCTTTATCAGGCGATGGCTTCCCCCTCAGGCATTTTCCCGGCTTCCGCCCGGATATTTCCCCCTCCGGGCATCCGGAAAAACACCTTTTTATCATACCACTAAATACGCAATTGATAACTGTTTTTTTAAGGCTTTTGTAAATTTTTTGCCCTACTCCGTCCTCAAAGCGATGACCGGATCCTTCTTGGAGGCGGATCTGGACGGGATCAGACCTCCCAGCATGGTCAGCAGGGTGGAGATGATGACCAGGGCCACAGCCGGCGCCGGCTGCAGGACAGCCACGATATCCATATTGTCCGTGACATTGTGGATCACCGCATTGATCGGTATATTCAGCAGGCAGGTCAGACCCACGCCGATCAGACCGGACAGAAAACCGATGATAAAGGTCTCCGCATTGAAGATGGTGGAGATGTTGCGTTTGGACGCACCGATAGCTCTCAGGATACCGATCTCCTTGGTCCGCTCCAGGACAGAGATATAGGTAATGATACCGATCATGATACTGGAAACGATCAGGGAAATGGAGACGAAAGCGATCAGGACGTAGGTCACACTGTTGATAATAGTCTCCACCGAGCTCATCAGCAGGCCGGTCAGATCACTGTAGGTCAGCTCGTGGTCCTCATCCGCCGCTTCATTGTAGGCCTCCAGCCAGTCGGTAAACCGCCCCTTAGCTTCAAAGTCCTTGAAGTAGAAGGAAATGCTGGTCGGCTTATCCAGGTCCTGATAGCCCAGATCCAGCAGATTATTGGTATAGGAAGCATCCTCCCCTGTCAGCATACTCTCCATCAGACGGGAAAGCTCGTCCTCATCCATATCAAAATTAAAGGCCTCGGCAAATTTATCCGTATCAATGGTCAGGAAATCACCGGAGAACATATCGGAGATGGCCGACAGGCCGGACAGGCTTTCGCTCATGCTGCTCATGACCGGCGTCATGATATCATTGACGGCATTGCCCACGCCCTGAGCCACCAGCAGGGTCGTATAGCTCTTGGCCAGGTCATAGGCCTCCTCAAAGATCAGAGACTCATTATTGGCAATGGCCTGGGCTACTGCTGAGGAGGGATCCGGGATCTCATCCTCCGGCACCATGCCCATGGCATTGGGTGTCAGGGAAGCCACGTAGATATCAAAGGCCTCCTCCGTGATCTTTTTGAGATTGGCCGCACTGATGTTCATGCCCTCCATGGAGGCGCTCATCTGAGAGGCCAGATTCTCAAACATCTCATCGGTCATAGCCTGGGCCTTGTAGGCCTCAGCCGTGTCTACGCCATTGGCACTGAGCATGAGATAATTGGCGGTCTCACCGCCGATCAGACCGGAGATATCCCCGGAATAGGTGCTGTCACTGCCGGTGCCATCGGTGTCGTTGTCATCATCACCATCGCCGTCTTCATTGCCGTCGCCGCCTTCACCGTTTTCATCATCATCTTCGGCCGGGAGGATCGTGCTGCCTTCCATGCTGCTTGCGGAAGTCTCCGGCTGAGCCTGAATCGTCTCAGCCGCGCTCTGAATCTCAGAGACCTCGCTGCCTTCCATCACTTCGGAAAGCGGCAGGAAGGCACCGCTGCTGTCATAGGTCACGGAAGAAAGCTGCAGGGCCTGAGCCCCCGCGCCGCTCTGATAGCTCTGGCCGGTCAGACCGCTGTCGCCATCAGCCGCGCTGCCACTGTCCGTACTGCTGCTGTCTGTACCGCTGTCACCGCCGCTGCTGACCGGAACAGGCATGGTAAAGGCACTGGTGTAGCCCTCGATCATAGACTCAGCCACCTGCTGATCGATGGCTGTCAGGGCCTGGACCATACTCTGGGTCACGGATTCCAGATTGTCCGTCACCTCCTGGGCCGCGCCCATGATGATGGTCTGCATCGCCTCCTCATCAATAGAGGAACTGCTGTCAGAGGAGCCCAACCCGGAAAGGGCAGAGGTATCGATATTGGTCTGGAAGGCCCCGGAGAGGGCATCCTCGTCAATACTGATCATGTCCCCGAAATCCAGACCCGAATCCTCATCCTCGTCATCAAAGGCCTTGCCCGAAAAGACATCGGTATCCTCATCCGCCAGCTGCTTCTGCACGATCTCCGATCCGGACGCTATGTCAATGACATGGTAAGTCAGAGAAGGCAGATACATGACGCCGGCGCTCATATCGGAGGAGGATTCCTCAGACCAGCAGATGCCGACGATATGAAGATCCTCGGCCTCTTCATAGACCTGGGCCATGTAGTCCTCATCATCGGACATATCCTCGTAGATATCATACTCTTCATTGTAACGGTAGAGCGCTGTGGGATCGATCAGCTTCAGCTCCAGATCCATAAAGTCCTCATAGGTCAGTTCCATGGGCTCATGATCCGTCGTCGTGTTGTCGCCGCTCATGACATTCTGGATCAGTGTCTTCAGTTCCTTGGTATCTCTAAAGCCCAGGGTGTAAAGGAGCATATCCGAAATCTGATTGGGGTCGGAGACCACAGCGACCAGCTCATCATATTCATCCGGCCACTCACCGGCCAGCAGAGTATAATCCTCCTTCATAGCGTCGATATCCTCAATCTCGGAAAAGGCGCTGGTCATGGAGGAGCCTGTCAGAGAGGACAGGTAAGAGGAGCTGGTTCCCAGATAGGTATTCAGGGTCGCATTGGGATTGATCTGGGCCATATTGTCCGCCGCATCGATGGTGTAGATCAGCGGGGTCACGCTGTAGCTGTAGGTGATCATGCTGACATCATCGCTGTACTCATCCTCATGATCCTCCAGGTACTGTTTGAAATACTCCAGATCATTTTTGGCAATGGAGCCCATCATGGTCTCAATATATTTTTCTTCCTTAAGGACGCCCTCCTCCGGCTCCTCGTCATGATCGGAATGCATGGTAAAGAGGGCCGAGAGCACGTCCGAGGCCTCCTCATAGATGGTCAGAGGATAGCTGGTCATGGTCTCTTCCTGGATCTGGTCGATATAATTCTGGAAGCCGGTGGAAAGAGACAGGATCAGGGCGATACCGATAATGCCGATGGAACCGGCAAAAGCGGTCAGCAGTGTCCGGCCCTTTTTGGTCATCAGATTGTTGAGGGACAGGCCAAAGGAGGTAGGCAGGGACATGGAGGCCCGGCCCAGATTCTTATGAATAGCAGGAATATCCTCCTCCACGATCAGGGGATTGGTATCATCCATGATGCTGCCGTCCTTGAGACGGACGATACGGTTGGCATATTCCTCAGCCAGCTCCGGATTATGGGTGACCATGACGACCAGACGATCCCTGGCCACTTCTTTTAAGAGCTCCATGACCTGGACACTGGTTTTGGTATCCAGGGCGCCGGTAGGCTCATCGGCCAGCAGGATCTTCGGATTATTGACCAGGGCTCTGGCGATGGCGACACGCTGCATCTGGCCGCCGGACATCTGGTTGGGCTTTTTGTGGGCCTGATCCGCCAGCCCCACCTGGGCCAGGGCATCCATGGCCCGCTGCTTTCTCTGGGCCGCAGAAATACCGCCGATGGTCAGTGCCAGCTCTACATTGGCCAGCACCGTCTGATGCGGGATCAGATTATAGGACTGAAAGACGAAGCCTACCGTATGGTTGCGGTAGGAATCCCAGTCCCTGTCCTTGTATTTTTTGGTCGATACGCCGCCGATGACCAGGTCACCGCTGTCATAGCGATCCAGTCCGCCGATAATATTCAGCAGCGTGGTCTTGCCGGAACCCGAAGGGCCCAGGATCGCCACAAATTCATTATCTCTCAGGTTGAGGGAAACACCATCCAGCGCAATCTGCTCAAAGCCGCCGGTCACATATTTCTTCCTGACATCCTTAATCTGAAGCATTCTTCATCCGTCCTTTTGCTGTACTCTCTGTCTGCGCACTCCCCAATGCACTTCATCCGCTGTCTTACCTACAGGGCGCCTCTGCGCCTTTTTCATAACCTTCATCTCAGTGGAAATCCGGTCTCCGACTGAGCAAAACGCTTCGTGAGCATCGACCTGAGCGAAGGGTCTGCCGCCGGCAGATCCGCTCCGACGATACCCTAAATGCGTCTGATGGCCTCCAGGGTCCGGGCCATATCCTCCTCGCTGTGGGCCGCACTGACGAAAAGGGCCTCAAACTGACTGGGAGCAATATAAATGCCCTGATCCAGCATTTTCCCGAAGTAATCCGCAAAGGCTGCGGTATCCGAGGTCAGCGCCGAGGCATAATCTGTCACCGGCCGGTCTGTAAAGAAGGCCGAAAGCAAAGAGCCTGCCCGATTGACGGTGAGGCCTTTGGCCTTAAAGGCTGTCTCCAGACGGGCTGCTTTTTCATCAATCTGCGTATAATATTCCGGATGGGCCTTCAGGATCGACAGGGTAGCAATGCCTGCCGCGGTGGCCACCGGGTTGCCGGAAAGGGTCCCCGCCTGATAGACAGGCCCCAGAGGGGCGACCACCTCCATGATCTCCCTGCGGCCGCCGTAAGCGGCCAGCGGCATGCCGCCGCCCACGATCTTACCCAGGGTCACCAGGTCCGGTACTACGCCATAGTAAGCACCGGCACCGCCGTAAGCGATACGAAAGCCGGTGATCACCTCGTCAAAGATCAGCAGGCTGTCATAAGCCCTTGTCAGGGACCGCAGCCCCTCCAGAAAGCCCTCCGCCGGAGGAACGACACCCATATTGGCCGCCACCGGCTCCAGCACCACCGCCGCGATCTCCCCGCCCCGGGCTTCAAAAAGGGCCCGGACAGAGTCCAGATCATTATAGTCTGCCAGCAGCGTATTTTCCGCATAGCCCTTTGGCACGCCGGCACTATCCGGGATGCTCTCTGTCAGCAGGCCGCTGCCGGCCTTGACCAGCAGGCCGTCGCTGTGGCCGTGGTAATTGCCTCTGAACTTGACGATCAGGTCCCGCCGGGTATAGCCTCTGGCTGCCCGGATGGCACTCATGACCGCCTCCGTACCGCTGGATACCAGGCGGACCATGTCGATGGCCGGCACCGCCTCAGTGATCAGCCGGGCCAGCACCGTCTCCGCCTCGGTCGGCGCGCCAAAGCTCAGACCATTCTCACAGACATCCCTGACAGCCGCAAGCACCTGCGGATGGGCATGCCCCAGGATCAGCGGTCCCCAGGAACAGACATAATCAATATACTCATGGCCGTCCACATCAAAGATGTGGGCACCCTTTCCTTTCCTTATATAAAGGGGCTGCCGGCCGACGGAGCGAAAAGCCCTCACGGGGCTGTTGACACCGCCGGGAATCAGCTGCTGCGCCTCCCCAAACATACGAATGGAATTTTCATTCCCCTGCATCTTCTGTCTTCCTTTCAAAATCTTCCTTTCAGAATCATCCGTCAAAGCGTCACCAAAAGGCCGTCACTTACAGCCGTCAGCGGCCTTTTCCGAATAGCCGTCACCAAAAAGCTGTCACTCACAGCCGTCGCCGGCCTTTTCCGAAACATATACTGCTTCTGTATTCTGCCGTTTCCGGCAGAATCTCATGACAGTCTTATCATCTGCCCTTCTGTTCCCGGAGCCAGGCAGCGGCCTCCAGGGCATGGTAGGTAATGATCCGGTCTGCGCCGGCCCGTTTCATGCCGGTAAGATTTTCCAGGACGATCCTGCGCTCATCGATCCAGCCGTTGGCCGCGGCTGCCTTGACCATGGCATACTCGCCGCTGACATTGTAGGCAATAATGGGCACAGTGGTATTTTCCCGGGCCATGCGCATAATGTCCAGATAAGCCATGGCCGGCTTGACGATGATCATATCCGCACCCTCATCCAGGTCATCCAGGATCTCCCGCAGGGCCTCGCGGCCGTTAGCCGGATCCATCTGATAGGACCGCCGGTCACCGAAATGAGGGGCACTGCCGGCCGCATCCCTGAAGGGACCATAGTAACCGGAAGCGTACTTGGCACTGTAGCTGAGGATCGGGGTATTGTAATAGCCGGCCTCATCCAGGGCTGCCCTGATGGCGCCTACCCGGCCATCCATCATATCCGACGGCGCGACGATATCCGCACCGGCCTCCGCCATGGAGACCGCCATCCTGGCCAGCAGAGGCAGTGTCTGATCATTGAGAATCTCATGTCCGCAGACCAGGCCGCAGTGGCCGTGGGAGGTATATTCACACAGACAGACGTCCGCGATCACCAGCAGGTCCGGGTGTGCGGCCTTGATCTGCCGGATGGCTCTCTGGGTAATGCCCTGAGGATCATAGGCCCCGCTGCCCACTTCATCCTTGTGGTCCGGGATACCGAAAAGCAGCACTGCCGGAATACCGGCCTGACAGACCCTGCCGATCTCCTCCTCCAGATGATCCAGGGAATACTGGCAGATCCCCGGCATATACGTAACGGGATTGCGTATATACTCACC
>R11__coassemble_394_pt1 | contig 29364 bp, 23 predicted proteins | sample R11__metabat2_low_PE_030 | metagenome-assembled genome bin R11 | reverse complement strand
TTTGTGGGTGGATTGCGGGAGCTTCCTCCGGAAGCGGAGCAATCCACACTTTATCATATGGGATTTCCGAAATGAACACGTAATGGGGTAGGGGCCCCATGGAGTGTGAATTTCTGTCGTCTGGCGGGAGCTTCCTCTGGAAGCGGAGCCAGACGGCTTGTATCACACGGAGCTCCGCGTGCTTGCACGCTGGGTCCTTTGTACTCTTGGGCTGCTAACAAAAACCGAAATGGAGCGACGGCTCCGGCCGGCGCGGGAATCGAGGTTTTTGTGGGTGGATTGCGGGAGCTTCCTCCGGAAGCGGAGCAATCCACACTTTATCCGTTGCTGCGGATTTTTCCTTCTGTGATGGTGATCTTTTTCTGCCGGAGCAGGCGGCCGACGGCTCTTTTGAAGGCGGCCTTGCTCATGCCCAGCTCCCGTTCGATGACCTGGGGGCTGGCCTTTTCGGTGAAGGGCAGGACACCGTCATAGCTGCCAAGCAGCTGCAGGATCTCATTCGCATCTGCGTCAATCTGCTGATCAATGGATTCGGAGAAGGTCAGGATCAGCTTGCCATCCTCTCTGACAGAGACGACTCTGGCGCTGACTTCCTCTCCCGGATGCAGCTTTTTATGAAAATCCCGGATGGGGACCATGCCGTGGTATTTCATGTCGACAGCGACAAAAGCGCCAATCCGCTCGTTGATCTGATAGATGATGCCGCTTACATGATCACCCTTCTGATAATGACTGTCCGTCTGCAGGTAGTCATAGATCTTCATGGTAGCGCACAGGCGCTGGCTCTTGTCGATATAGAGGGCCACCAGACATTTTTGCCCGGCATTCGGCCGCCAGGTCTGTTCTTTAAAGGGCAGGAAAAGATCCTTTTCCAGGCCCCAGTCCAGGAAAGCACCAATCTTGCCTACCTCTTTGACCTCCAGAAGGCCCACCTGTCCCAGCTGCAGAGCCGGCTCCAGCGTAGTGGCGATCAGGCGGTCCTTTGAATCACGATAGACGAAGGCCTCAATCTCATCTCCGGCCGCTGCCCCCTCAGGCAGGAATTTTTTCGGCAGCAGAACAGCCTCTTCACTGTCCTGAGTCCCCAGATAGGCACCGAAATCCTTCATCCTTTTTATGCTTAAAATCTGTTTTTTTCCAAGTTCCATATTTTTACCTCGTTCTTCCGTCCTTGGTTTGGTCTGTTTCAGACGATTCATGATGACATCCACGTCATGTTAACATTTATCCGCCGGCTTTTCAATGATTATTTGAGCCCAGGCATGTGCTATAATAAAAACAGGCCGCCCGTTACAGACTGCCAATTTCTTTGAAAGGATACCGCATCCCACCCAGATTTACAGACCAGCCTGTGGTTTGGGCCCTATATCACATTGAAGGTAAGGATCATGACTACTGAAGAATGGAACAAACGCATCGACATATATATAGAAGAAGAAAATCGCCGCAGGGGCGAGACGCTGCCGGATTATCATATCTTTGACAGCCGGGCCCAGCGGGAAGGCGCCCGGGGCGTGGGCCTTTATAATTCCGAGGTGACCCGGGATATGATCGGCCGCTTTGCCAGAGCGCTGGGAGATCCCAATCCCCTTTACTCCGATCCGGTCTACGCCGCAGACAGCTGCATGGGCGGCATCATTGCGCCGCCCGTCTTTGAATGCTGTATCGTCTCCCCCTATGTGAAGCACACCTTTCCGAGGCTTCGGAATATGCAAATGCTGGAGGGCGGCATCCGCTGGGAGCGTTTTGCCCCTATCCGTCCGGGAGACAGCTTCCGGGCTGAGGTGACGGATCTGGGCCTTACAGAGATCAGCAAGCCGGACAGGCCTTACCGGCTGCTGCTTAGAAAAGACGAGATCCGTCTGATCGGTGAGGACGGCTGCCCTGTCTCCAGGCTGACCCACTCGACCCTGCTCCGCCTCATGGCCCCCGGGACTTCGGAGATCAAATCCTCCGGAACCGGCCAGGCCTCCCAGGTCTCCCAGACATCCCAGGTCTCCCAGATTCCTCAGACCTCTCAGGCATCCCAGACATCCCAGATTCCTCAGATATCTCAGGCCGCCCAAACCTCCCAGATCTTCCAAACCTCCCATGCATCCGCATCCGGTCCGGCCGCCGCAGACACCCGTGCCCATTCAGCAGGCAGCAGACCCGCGCAGCCTGCGGCCGCCTCCACACCTGCTTCGCAGAAGATTCTTTATACCGATGGGCAGCTGACACCGCTTTATGATAATCTGTCTGCCCAACTGGAGGGCCGTCTGATCCGAGGCTGCCGTCCCCGTCTCTGGGAGGAGACGATGGTCGGGGAACTGCTGCCGGAAGTCATGGCCGGGCCTTATGATGTCTCTGATGCGGTGGCCTTCATGTCGGCCATGGGCCAGGCCAATGCCTTTGCGACCAAATGGAATGCCATCCGGGCCCAGGGTACCAGGGCGCCTTTAGATCCCGGCACAGGCACACCCCGCCTGCCCATGGACTGGCATTACAGCAATGAGCTGGCCCGGCAGCTGGGGCAGCCCGATGCCCTGATCCCCGGTCTGCACCTGCAGGCCCTGGCCGGTTATCAGGTGGGCAGCTGGATGGGCGATGCCGGCCGTCTCATAAGTCTGGATCTGCGCAATGTGAAAACGGCCTACTACGGCGATATCCTGACCCAGACCGGCTGTGTCACGGATAAATATACAGAAAACGGACAGGGTCTGGTCCGCATCGCCCTCAAAGGCCTGCGCCAGGATGGCACTGTTCACACCGAAGGAGAAGCCATCGTCGCCTTACCCTGATCCGATGATCTGCTGCGCGCATCCATCAAAATGCTGATGCCGGCCGGGGACTTGAGGGATTTCGCGGGCATCCGCCAAAGCGCCGATAGCGATTGGGAAGTCATGTCCTTCCCGAAATTCAAAAAGCCCATCACCTGACGGTGATGGGCTCTTCTTATTTTACAGGATAGGACCTGCAGACCGTTTTAGCGGTCTGCGGATTTTTTCTTTTTGCCGTATACGATGCCTGCCGCAATGGCTGCCGCGGAGATGGCCATCAGCAGTACCCAGAGGGTCGGATTGGCATCGTCGCCTGTCTGTGCGGTACCGGTACCATTGCTGCGATCACCGGAGGCGGTCTCTGTCTGGCTCTCTGCGGCCTTTGGAGAATCGGTATAGACCACCGCAAAGGTCGAGAATCTGTCAGACTCGAAGGTCAGCATATGGGTATCCTTGTCATAGTCTGCGCTGAGCAGGGATGCGCTGCCGTCATGAATACGGATGACGCCGTAGGTCCGTCCATCGGCCCGGAACTCTTCCGGCAGCAGGATGCTGACCTTGATCCGGCCGCCGCACTTGGTGACACGGAAAGCGTTATTATCGCCGATTCTCATATAGAGGGAGACATTGAGGTACTTGGCCAGGGTGTACTCACCGAGCTTACCCTTGACCAGCTCCTTATCCTCGTCGCTGACGGTATCATCGATATCCTTGACAACGATCCAGACATTGACACCTGCCTCCTTCTCAGTTGAAGTGACATTCAGGTACTTTTCCAGATCATCGGGATTGGCGATGTCTGCGGAAAACTCGGTCTTGCCATTGGTGACCTCACTGCTCTGAGTGATATTTTTGACCGTGCCGGCCACTCTGGCCACATCCTGATAGCGGCCCTGAGAGACCTCTTTGTAAGCCGGTACCGTGACTACGGCCGACTCACTGGCATTGTAATAATCGGTCTCTGCCAGACGGACATCATAGTCACCGGCGGCCAGAGCGGAGATCTGGGTACTGCCTGCCGGAACATCGTTCCAGGTCTTGCCCTCATCCGCGGAATACTGGTAGGTCTTATCCTCGTCCAGACCGGTGATCACACCATCGGCCTTGGTCTTGGAAGAAGGCGCTGTGCCCTCCAGCCCCGTCGGTGCCGCCTGATCGGTCTTTTCGATCTCATAGAAGAGGCAGAGCTGAGTCGTCTCAGTCTCTCCTCCGTCATCCTCCCAGTCTACACTGACCATGGCATAATACTGACCTGCGTCTGACGGTGCTGCCTCAAGGGCCTCGCCGACCTTGCCATCGGCAGTCTGCACTCCGTAGATGATCTCCGGTACCTCAGGACCCAGCTCCTCCCAGAACGCCAGCTCCTCCTCTGTGCCAAGCGAAGCCTCTACGGCCTCACCGTCATAGGTATAGGTCTTGCCATCCGGCAGGGTAAAGGTCAGATACATCTCCATATCATCAGAGAAACAGTGGAAGCGCGCCCAGGACGCATTACAGATAGCGACCAGCTGAGGAGCATCCTCTGTCCCTGCGGTCTTGTAGGTCCAGTCACCGTGGATATGGGTCTCCGTCATGGTCTGAAAATTGCTGAGATAGCCAAAATGACCGATCTGAGCCCAGGCAACGGCCTGCACCGTCTCCTCTGCCAGCGCATTGCCCTCTGCATCCACGGCGGTCGCCTTGGCATAAACATAAGGGTGGTCCACATCCAGGCCATCAACTTCGGAGATCCTGTCTGTGTGGATGGTGATAATCCAATCCCCGTCCTGCTGCGTCCATTCGACCTGGACCTCATCAGCTGTCTCAACATCCGCTTCTGTGAGCAGATAATCCTCATCTGTAAGCTCGTCCTGAGGGTATGAATCGCCATTGGTGCACCTGAGGGCTACATTGAAACGATCTACCTGGCTGTCATAGGCCTCGATGCCGCCGATCTTGAGGATCAGAGCAGGCGTCTCGCTATCCAGGGTGACATTAGACACCCAGTAAGTGCTTGCCTGGGCAGTAACCTGCGCCTCCTCAGCCGCCGGCTGTGCATCCTCTGTCTGAGCCTGCACCGTCTCTGTCTCCGCGGTCTCCGCTGCGGTCTCTGCCGCGGTCTCGCTCTCCACCTCGTCGGCCAGGGCCGGCATCATCATGCCTGCAAGCACCATCGCACCGGTCAGCAGACCGGCCAGACATTTTTTCTTAAACATATTTATGCCTCCTTTGCTTCTCCCGGAACAGGCCATCCGCATGGACAGATCCTCCATCGGGAAAAGCGTATAAAATCCCTTTTACTCTAGCTTATATCATACAAAAAAATGCTGTTTTCGTCAATGGTCTTCTCAGATGACCCGGCCGGCAGCGTCATAGCCGCCCGATAGATCCGGCCGTCACGCCGAAGGCGTCCCCCGGGAAATGGCCATTCATGCCGGCGCAATGGCCTTATGGCACAAAAAAGCACGGAAGAAATGGTCTGACATTTCTTCCGTGCCCAATCTGTGATAACAAAGCCGCAAAGCTACTGCTTGTGTTTTCTGTCTTCATTAAATTCCACAATCTTGCCGGGATTAAGAATCAGCTTCTCATCGAAGGCCAGCTTGACAGCCTTGTAAAGCCGGATCATGCGGGGGCCCACAAAATCCTCCAGATATTCAATCCTGCCGCTGCCGATCCCATGCTCGCCGGACATCTGACCCTTCAGACGCTTAGCCAGGGCATACAGCTCCCGGATGGCAGTCTCTGTGGAAGCCTTCCAGTCTTCATCGCTGATCTCCGGTCCTCTGAGGATTTCCGTATGGATATTGCCGTCGCCGCAGTGTCCGCAGGGTTCTACCCTCAGGCCCAGTCTGTCAGTGATTTTTCTGGCTTCCCGTACATACTCAGCAATCTTGTCCCTGGGAACAACGATATCACACTCTTCCTGAGATACGGAATCGGCTTTCATGCCTTCCAGGATAGAGCCTCGGACGCCCCAGACCTGAGCCTGGGCTTTGGCAGTATCCGCCACAAACACATCGAGTGCGCCGTTGGCCAGGGCAGCCTCGGCTGCGGCCTCGACGGCGGCATTCATCTCCTCCTGAGTCGTCGTATCATACATAACGATCAGCACCGCATCCCCCATCATCGACGGCAGATGCTTATTCAGGGTCCGGTCCACGATCTCCAGCAGCTCCCGCTCCATGAACTCGATGGCTGTCGGCGTCGCCGGCAGGGCGATCAGCCTGGGTACCATGTCCGCACACTCTTCCAGTGAATTGAAGGGAATGACCAGGGAACAGGTCTCTACAGGCGCCGGCAGCAGCTTTAAGGTAACCTGAGTCACGATAGCCAGAGTGCCCTCAGAGCCGACGATCAGGTCCTTGAGATTGTAGCCAGTCGTATTTTTTACGACATTGGAAGAAAAATATTCTACAGAGCCGTCGGGAAGCACAGCTTCAAAGCAGCGGACAAAATCCTTTGTCAGGCCGTAACGGACGGCCTTCATGCCGCCGGCATTGGTCACCACATTACCGCCGATAGAGGCATACTTTTCGCCCGGATCCGGCGGGTAAAACAGGCCCTCTTTTTTTGCTGCCTCCTGGATATCGATCAGCAGGGCACCGGGTTCCGCGGTCAGAGTAAGATTTTTGTGATCTACCGGGAAAATCCGGTTCATCCGCATCACACTGAGCATAATGCCGCCGTATTTGCAGACAGCGCCGCCGGCCAGGCCGGTACCTGCACCCCTGGTAACGACAGGGATATTCTCCTGCCAGGCGTAAGCCATGATCTTAGAGACCTCTTCTGTATTCAAAACCTCCACATAAAGCTCCGGCGCATAAATGCCATACTCCGGCATTTCATCGTGATAGTAATCCTCGCTGATCTGATTCCCTACCTGCACACGGTCCGGTGAGGTCACCCGGCGAATATAGTCAAAATCCGCTTCTGTCATTTTCTTATAAGGGTATGCCATAATCTTCCTCTCCTGTCTCTTATATAATGCACTTTCACACCCGTCCTCTAAACGCTGACCGGATTCCGTCTCCATAAGTTTTTTCTTATAGCAAACATACATGCTACATTATAACACATCCAATCCAAATTGTCTTGTAAAGTCTGAAAAAGCACAGATATTTTTATCCATACCTGTGCTTTTCCTTATTTTCACTTTATGTATGCTATTTTCCCGAGAGAAGATATTTGAGGCCCCGCTCCAGACCCTCCAGGGTGAGTTCGTACATTTTGACAATCCCGGCAATATCAAAATGAGTGGTATTCCAGGCATCCCGGCGATCCGGCATAGGCTCCGGGTTGAGCCAGATCATATGACGGAAATGCCGCTTCATCATCCGCAGGCACTCCTCCCCGGAGGGGCCGATCTGATGGTTGATCCAGTCCATCTGACTGCCGTAATATTCCGCCGGATTCATCTCCGCATCTCCCACGATAATGATCCTGGTATCCTCATCATATTTCCCGATCAGCCAGGTCAGAGGCACCCCGTCCTTCATCTCAATGGCCGGATCCGTGTGCAGGACCGGATAAATGCAATTATGAAAATAGTAGGTCTTCAGCTCTTTGAAATGCTTGCTGGCCTGAGCCGCCTGAAATAGCCTGGAGCAAAGCATGGCATGCCCCGCCATGGAACCGCCGCTATCGATAAAGAGCAGGACCCGGATGCTGTTGCGCCTGGGCTTGGTATACTCGACGCTGAGCAGGCCGCCCCGGTCCCCGGTAGCCCGGATGGTGGCATCGATATCAAAGACCGGCTCACTATTGTCCGACTGAGCCGAAACATTTTTCAGCAGGCGGAAGGCCATCTGGTAGTTGCGGGTGCTGAGGGTATTGTCCTTACGGAAATCCCGGTACTTCCTGCTGCCGATCTCAATGATGGCAGAGCGGCCGCCGGCCGCCAGGCTGCCAGGCTGCATCATCATCGTATCCGGATGATCCTCCGCCTTCATGGTACTCTCCCCTGCCGTATCGAGCATCAAGGCGGACATAGCTGCGGCCACGGCCTCCCGCCGTCCCTCTCCAAGGGCCTCAGGCAGGGTATCCCCGGCCAGGACCGTTCTGAAATAATCCTTAAAAGCCTGATCAAAAAGGTCAAACTCCGTCTCATCCTTGAGGATGATGGCCCGGCAGAGCTGGTAAAAGCCCATCAGGCTGTTGTGGTGCAGGCCCTCCTTCATGGCCGTCAGCAGGGTCAGCCACTCGCTCAGAGAGACCTTCAGACCTCTCTCCTTTAAATAATAGAAGAAATCGATAAACATGGCCGGTCCTACATATGCTTTTTGACGGTGGCCAGGTCCCTGTCCTGCTTGAGGATCACGCCGATGTAAGGCATTTTGGAAATGATGGAAGCCGGACTGATCCCGCCGGCATTAAGGGCCCGGATCCAGTCGATCAGCTCGGAGGTGCTGGGCTTTTTCTCGATATCCGGCAGCTCCCGCACCCAGTAAAAGGCCTTCATGGCCTGCTCGATGAGGCTCTCGTCCACATCATCGATATGAGCCGCGATGATCCGCCGCATCTGGGCTCTTTCCGGAAAATCGATATAATGGAAGATGCAGCGGCGCAGGAAAGCATCCGGCAGCTGCTTTTCAGCATTGGAGGTAATGATGACGATGGGACGCTGCTTCGCTTTGATCAGCTGCTTCGTCTCCGGCACATAAAACTCCATCTGATCCATCTCCCAGAGCAGATCGTTGGGGAATTCCAGATCGGCCTTATCGATCTCATCGATCAGCAGGATGACCTGCTCATCATCCATGAAGGCCTCCCCCAGCTTGCCGTAGCGGATATATCTTTCGATATCATCTACCTTTTCACCGAACTGGCTGTCATAAAGCCGCTGGACCACATCATACATATAGAGGCCGTCCTGGGCCTTGGTGGTGGATTTGATATTCCAGATGATCAGCTTTTTGCCCATGGTATCCGCGATGGCGTGGGCCAGCATGGTCTTGCCGGTCCCCGGCTCGCCCTTGACCAGCAAGGGTTTTTGCAGGGTGACGGCGATGTTAACAGCATTTAAGAGTTCCTGTGAAGCGATATAACCCTGGTTATTTTCAAGTCCCGAAGTTTTCATTTGCTCTAAGTCCTTTTCCGATCAGTCTTTACCGGTCTGCAGTCTTTACTGATCTAACTGACGCGCTTATTCAGCAGTTATAAATTCAACGATTGCTAACCGCTTCCCCTCTGTATTTTCCATCAGGATCTGATGACAGCCGCCATCCTCTGCTGTTTTCAGCAGAATCTCATCCCCGTAAACAGCGGCATTCACATATTCTACCCGGACCTGGCGGATAACGGCATCCTCAGGCAGATACTCCGCCGCCAGCCGGATATAATTGGCATTGTTCATATGCCTGTTGGTATCGATAAAATAGCCCGGCACCCGGAAGGTCCCCAGGTCCCGGAAATCCTTCAGCATTTTGATCTTGCGGGAACCGTAATCCATCTCCGCCTTCGGATCAAACTGATAGATGGCCTTCATTTCCGGTGTGATGCGCATCAGATGGCCGCCGGCTGTATCCACCATGACCCAGAGAGAATTGGCTACCGCCAGGCGCTTCCCGCCGGCATCCTTCAGTTCAAAATTTCTGTAGCCGTAAAAGGCATTAAAATCATAGGGCCATGTAGACACCTGCAGCTGCTGACCGTATTCCGGATAGCTGTCGATAATAATCTGCCAGGAAGCCAGGATCCAGGCGCAGCCCATTTCTGCCATTTTCTCAAAGCCCATATCCAGGGCATCGGACTGGGCACAGCTGCAATCCTGGAAATAATCCGCAATCTGCGCCGGGCTGATATGGCCATCACCCGACACCTCGCTATAGGTCACTTTTCTTTCATGTGAAAACACGACTTCTCCTTTCCCTGCGCCATCTAAAGCAGCCGCCCGGACCGGAACGCCCTCCGTCGGGACTGCACAGCATGCGCAGCACACAGATCACCGCAAAAAGCTTTCCTCAAAGCCTTCTCCCTTCTCTGCGGAATAACAAAAGGCATCCTGTAAACAGGATGCCTTTATGTGCTGGGCTAGAAGGACTCGAACCTTCAAATGCAGGAGTCAGAATCCTGTGCCTTGCCAATTTGGCGATAGCCCAATGTCTCTCAACAAAAGCTATTATACCATGCCACAGGATAAAGTCAAGCATTATTTGATTTTTTTTATGATTCAGCGCCTTCGATATAGTCGATGAATTGCTGGGCAGTCCTGCCGGAGAAGCCCTGGTGGCGGACCTCCCAGGTATCGGCTTTGGAAAGCAGCACCTTTTCGTCCATGGTGACGCCGCGCCGGGCCGCCAGAGTCCGGACGATCTCATGGTATTCCTTTTTGGTCGGGGCGTTGTAGTTGATGGCGACGCCGAAACGGCTGGCCAGGGACATCTTCTCCTCGACGGTGTCGGAACGATGGATATCGGCATTATGCTCCATGTCATTGCGGTCATTCCAGACCTCACGGATGAAGTGACGGCGATTGGAGGTGGCGTAGATCAGGATATTCTCCGGCCGGGTCTCCACACCGCCCTCGATGACTGCCTTGAGGAACTTATACTCCACCTCATTCTCCTCGAAGGACAAATCGTCAATGAAGATAATGAAGCGGTAGTTGCGGTTTTTGATCATGCCCATGACCGCGGACAGATCCTTAAACTGATGCTTGTAGATCTCGATGATGCGCAGACCCTGATCGTAGTACTCATTGATCAGCGCCTTGACACTGGTGGATTTGCCGGTGCCGGCATCGCCGTAAAGCAGCACATTATTGGCATGACGGCCCGCCAGGAAGGCCTCGGTATTGGCCCGCAGCTCCGCCTTCTGCCGCTCATAGCCCAGGAGATCTCCCAGCATGATGCGGTCAATATTGCTGATGGGCAGCATGACCGGTGCCGCGGCGCCGGAGCGGATGCGGAAGGCCCGGCTCATGGCAAAGCTGCCGAAGCCGTACTGCCGGTAATAGCCGGTGATCAGGTCAAAGAAGACCTTCGCATCGGCGGCTGTATCCAGCTCTGCTCTCAGTCTGCAGACCTGGCTGCTGATATCCCGGTTGTAGACCCGCTCGCTCTTGGGAATTGCCTTGTAATCACAGATTACAGAGAAGCAGTCCAGTCCCAGGGCCTGCTCCAGGGCCGCAAAATCATAGTGGAAAAGCCGCCGGAAGATCTCGAAATCCTCCATGGCAAAATGATTGACACTGCCCTCCCGGCTGCCGGTGCGTTCACAGGTCCGGGCAAAGGAGTTATTATTCATCAGAATGTAATAGGTCAGATAGCACTGCCAGAGGTTGCCGTCAAAACCGCATTCTGTGGAAAGATCCAGGATCCGCTTGATTTCCCGCTTGCAGCGGCAGATCAGATCCACAGGATCCGCACTGCCCCTGTCCAGGTCTCTTATGATCCCTGCCACTCTTTTCAGGATCTCATCCTCCGGCATCTCACCGTAGAGCAGCAGGCCTGCAATATCTCGATACATTTTTATCTGTCCTTACTCTAATACGGCGCCCTTGTCGGCGGAGGTAACCAGCTTTGCGTATCTGGAAAGATAACCGGTCTTGATCCTCGGCTCAGGGCATACCCAGGCGGCTTTCCTGGCGGCCAGCTCAGCCTCATCCACACAGAGTTTGATAGACTTGGCCGGGATATCGATGGCAATGATATCGCCGTCCTTTACCAGGCCGATCGGTCCGCCGGAAGCAGCCTCCGGAGAGACATGACCGATAGAAGCGCCTCTGGTGGCACCGGAAAAACGGCCGTCGGTGATCAGAGCCACGGTCTTGTCCAGACCCATACCCGCAATCGCGGAGGTCGGATTGAGCATCTCTCTCATACCCGGACCGCCCTTAGGTCCCTCGTAACGGATGACGACCACGTCCCCGGCGACGATCTTGCCCGCATAGATCGCGGCGATGGCATCATCCTCACAGTCAAAGACCTTGGCCGGACCGGAGTGGGCCATCATCTCGGGGGCGACAGCTGCCTGCTTGACGACACAGCCGTCCGGAGCCAGATTGCCCTTGAGGACAGCGATACCGCCGTTTTTCAGATACGGATTGTTCAAAGGACGGATGACCTCCGGATTCTTATTGGCTGCGCCCTTAAGATTCTCTGCCAGGGTCTTGCCGGTGCAGGTCATGACTGTGGTATCCAGAAGACCGGCCTCTGCCAGCTCCTGCATGACCGCATGCACGCCGCCGGCCTTGTCCAGATCCTCCATATAGGTATTGCCGGCCGGGGCCAGGTGGCAGATATTCGGTGTCCGCTCACTGATCTCATTGGCCTTGTCAAAGCTAATCTCGATACCGCACTCATGGGCAATCGCCGGCAGATGCAGCATGGTATTGGTGGAGCAGCCCAGAGCCATATCCACGGTCTCCGCGTTATGGAGTGCCGCCTCGGTCATGATATCTCTCGGGCAGATATTCTTTTCAACCAGCTCCATGACCTTCATACCGGCCTGCTTGGCCAGTCTGAGGCGGGCGGAATAGACCGCCGGGATGGTGCCATTGCCGGCCAGGGCCATACCCACAGCCTCGGTCAGACAGTTCATGGAATTGGCGGTATACATACCGGAGCAGGAGCCGCAGGTCGGACAGGCATTGTTCTCATATTCCTCCAGGCCGTCCTCGTCCAGCTTGCCGGCATAGTAAGCACCTACAGCCTCAAACATATGGCTGAGGCAGGTACGGCTGCCGTCATTCATGGTACCGGCCAGCATAGGACCGCCGGACACAAAAATGGTAGGAATGTTGATCCTGGCCGCGGCCATCAGAAGGCCCGGGACGTTCTTGTCGCAGTTGGGGATCATGACCAGACCGTCCAGCTGATGGGCATTGGCCATACACTCTGTGGAATCGGCGATCAGCTCACGGGTGACCAGGGAATATTTCATGCCTACATGGCCCATGGCAATACCGTCACAGACAGCAATAGCCGGGAATTCGATGGGGGTGCCGCCGGCCAGACGGACACCGGCCTTGACAGCCTCAGCGATCTTATCGATATTCATATGACCGGGAACGATCTCATTGAAGGAGGATACGACACCGATCAGCGGACGCTCGATCTCTTCCTTGGTATAACCGAGCGCGTAAAGGAGGGATCTGTTGGGGGCTGCGGGAGCACCCTTTTTAATAACATCACTTCTCATAGCATTTACCTTTTTATTTAAGCATATGGGAAGCCTTAAGTGCGCCGCCGGCGCCCCTTAAAGCTTCCCTGTTTTCATTGATCGATTTAGTTTAAGCCGACACCCGGGGATTGATTGCTCACCATCTATAGAGGCGGGCAGCCTCTCCGGCCGGGATGATTTGTCCGGAAACTAGTTGGAAGCTGTATCCGGATCGGTGTCATCGCCCCAAAGCATGTTGCGGCGAAGCTCGGCGCCGACAGTCTCCATCGGATGGGCAGCCAGAATCTCACGGTTAGCATTGAAGAAGCAGCGGCCGTTCTTATTCTCAGCGATCCAGCGGCCTGCAAAGGTACCATTCTGGATATCGGTCAGGACAGCCTTCATGTTCTTCTTGGTCTCATCGTAAGGCAGGATGCGAGAACCGCTGACATACTCACCGAACTCAGCTGTATCGGAGATGGAGTAGTTCATCATAGCGACGCCGCCCTTGTTGATCAGGTCGATGATGAGCTTCATCTCATGGATGCACTCAAAGTAAGCATTCTCAGGTGCGTAGCCGGCCTCGACCAGGGTCTCAAAGCCCAGCTTCATCAGCTCTACAACACCGCCGCAAAGGACAGCCTGCTCACCGAAGAGGTCGGTCTCTGTCTCATCCTTGAAGGTGGTCTCCATGACACCGCCTCTGGCGCCGCCGATACCTGCTGCGTAAGCCAGGCCGATATCATGGGCCTTGCCTGTAGCATCCTGGTGAACAGCGATCAGACACGGTACACCCTTGCCGTTGACATAGGTGGAACGAACGGTATGACCCGGGCCCTTCGGCGCGATCATCAGGACATCGACATTTGCCGGAGGCACGATCTGCTTGAAGTGGATATTGAAGCCGTGAGCAAACATGATGGCGTTGCCCTCTTCAAGGTTCGGTGCGATATCCTTCTTGTAAACCTCGGCCTGGACCTCATCGTTGATCAGCATCATTACGATGTCGCCCCACTTAGCTGCTTCCGGAACTGTCATGACGGTGAGACCTGCAGCCTCAGCCACAGCACGGTTTTTGCTGCCCTCACGCAGACCGACGACGACGTCGCAGCCGGACTCCTTCAGGTTCATTGCATGGGCATGGCCCTGGGAGCCGTAGCCGATGATGGCGATCTTCTTGCCATAGATCTTGTTAATGTCACAATCCTTCTCATAATACATCTTTGCCATAGTCGTATTCCTCTCTTATTTTGTTATTGTCAAATATTGTACTGCGCCCTCTTTCGATGGCGATGTTACCTGTTTTTGCGATCTCCAGAATGCCGTAGGGCCTCAGGAGACTGACCAGCGCATCCGTCTTGCTGCGGCTGCCCATGACACTGACGATCAGGGTCTGGGAGCCCACATCAATGATCTTAGCTCTGAAGATATTGGCCATCTGGATGACCTCTTCTCTGGTGTTGCGGTCCGGTGTCTCCACCTTGATCATGGCCGTCTCCCAGAGAATGGACTGGTCGGGATCGATGACCTTGACGGCCAGTACCGAGTAAAGCTTGCGGCACTGGGCGGCGATCAGATCGATCATGGCCTCGTCTCCCTGGATACAGATGGTGATACGGGTGATCCCCTCACGCTCGGTATCTCCGGAAACGATGGATTCAATGTTGTAGCCCTTTCTGGAAAAAAGCCGGGCTACCTGGCTGAGCACACCGGGTGTATTTTCCACCAGGATCATCAGTGTATACAATTTAATTTCGCTGTCTGTCTGCCGCTTCATGTATACACCTCCTAATCCAGCAGATAATCCGTGATGTCTCTGCCCGCGGCGACCATCGGGCGGACCATCTCATCGATATCGAGCATACAGTCGATGACCGTGCCCTTATCTGAGGCCAGGGCCTGCTTAAAGGCTGCCTCCAGCTCCTCCCGGGTGGTGACTCTGACGCCGTTGAGGCCATAGGCCCAGGCAAGCTTGACAAAGTCCGGTCCCCGGTCCAGGGTCGTGGCGGAGTAATGCTCGTCATAGATCAGATGCTGCCACTGCCTGACCATGCCCAGAGTCCCATTATCAAAGACCAGGGTAATAATAGGCAGGCCGTAATGCTCCACGGTGCAGAGCTCATGACAGTTCATGCGGAAGCACCCGTCGCCGGTCATATGGACCACTCTCTTGTCCGGATTGCCCATCTGAGCACCAATGGCAGCCCCCAGGCCGAAGCCCATGGTGCCGAAGCCGCCGCTGGTAAGGAGCTGTCCGGGATAGCTGAAGTGGATCTGCTGGATGGTCCACATCTGATGCTGGCCCACATCCGTGGAAATGATGGTCCCCTTTGGTGCCATACGGTCGACCACATCCACCATCTGCTGGGGTGTCAGCCGCGGGCTCTCCCTGACCACGACCTCCCGTTTGAGACTGAGGATGGCGTAGGTCCAGGCCGGATGATGGTACTGGGGCAGCCGCTCCAGCAGGGCCTTCAGCACGGTCCTGGCATCGCCGATGATATGGTGATCTGTCAGCACATTTTTGTCGATCTCCGCCCTGTCGATGTCGATATGGACGATCTTGCTCTGACTGGCGAAGGTGGCCGGATTTAAAGCCACGCGGTCCGAAAACCTGCAGCCCACTGCGATCAGCAGATCGCAGCTGTCGCAGGCCTCATTGGAGGCCTTAGAGCCATGCATACCGATCATGCCGGTGGACAGGGGATGCTCTCCCGGGAGTCCGCCGCCGCCCATGAGACTGATGGCGACCGGTGCGTCGATACGCTCGGCAAACTCTCTGAACTCCTTATGGGCCCGGGCACGGACCACACCGCCTCCGCAGATGATGAAGGGGCGCTCAGCCTCGTCGATCATTTGCAGCAGCCTGGTGATATCTTCCTCATTGGGCTTCCTCTTCTGATCCATCTCATCCGGCATCAGGGCTCTGCGAACCTGCTTCGGCACGAAGTCGATCTCCTCTCCGGGATCGGTGACATTTTTCAGAAAATCAATCAGGACCGGCCCCGGACGGCCGCCGGCCGCCAGAGCAAAGGCCTGACGCATGACCTCCGGAATTTTCTCTGCTTCCCTGACCAGGAAAGCAGCCTTGGTGATCGGCATGGCGATACCGGTGCTGTCGACCTCCTGGAAGGCATCCTTGCCCAGCAGGCTCTCACCGACATTGCAGGTGATGAAGACCACCGGTGAGGAATCCAGGTAAGCCGTCGCGATACCGGTAGTCAGATTGGTCGCGCCGGGACCTGAGGTTGCAAAACAGACACCCACCTTACCGGTGGATCTGGCATAGCCATCTGCCGCATGGGCGGCGCCCTGTTCATGGGCCGTCAGCACATGCTTGATTTTGTCTCTGTAGTCATAGAGGGCATCATAGAGATTCAGGATCGTTCCCCCCGGATATCCGAATACGGTATCCACGCCCTGCTCTAAAAGGCATTCCATGACTGCAGATGAAGCTTTCATCTTCATTCCTATTCCCCTTTGATCTAAAACCGCGGTCTCCATCGGGCAGGAAGCCTCCTGCCCGCCGCGCGAGCCGCGTGCCCGCATGGGCAGATTTCATTTTGCGGCTCTGTGCATAAAAAAGCCCCGCCTCTTGTCACTCAAGAGACGGGGCTGTTACACTCCGCGGTACCACTCTTATTGGATATGGCTATCCATACCCCACTCTTCATATCAGATACGATCACGATCAATACGCCTCAATGGTAACGGATGAGGAATCCCGATCCCGCTTACTGCTGTTTCAGCGAGACTACTCAAGGGTGATCCGGTACCATCGTCTGCACTGCCTCGCACCTGCCGGCAGCTCTCTGAAGCGATCGCTATGGAACCTGCGTCCCTGTCCTTGTATTTACAAATGTGATGTAACCGATATTAGCCCAATTGTCAAAATTTGTCAAGCAAAAATGGACAAATTTTGAAGGTTTTTAAACAACTTTTGTCCATTTTTCTTCAATAATCAGACCTATTTGGCATATATCGGACAAATTTGTCAGACATATTTGTCTGATAAGCAGACCAATTTCCGGAGACCGGACATCTGCCTATATCTCTTCGTATGTAACCTTTTTAAGGAAGAGGCCCTGGGCCGGCAGGGTCTGGCCGGCATTTTTGCGGTCGCCGCTCTCCAGAATCTGCGCCATCTCCTCTGCCTCCCGGGCTCCGGCCCCGATCTCCAACAGGGTCCCCACGATGATCCGGACCATATGATTTAAGTAGCCGTCAGCCGTGATCTCAAAATGGATCTCCTGTCCCGCCTCGGAGATTTTAATCTCAAAGATCTCCCGGACTGTAGACTTGGAGGTACGCTTCAGATCATTAAAGCTCCTGAAATCATGCCGGCCGATGAGAGAAGCCGCCGCCGTCCTCATCTCATCGATATCCAGGCGGTCAAAGCAGTAGTAATTGTATTTGCGGTCAAAGACGCAGGGCACATCTCCCACAGCCACCCGGTAAAGGCAGGTCTTGGTCCGGGCCCCGTACATACTGTGAAAGCGCTCCGGCATATCGTCCACCCTGTCCACCGCAATGTCTCTGGGCAGGTAGCGATTAAGATAATGCTTGATCTCCCAGCACTTCATTTTCGTATCCGTGTGAAAATTGACCACCTGCTCCAGGGCATGCTCACCGGCCAGGGTCCGCTCCGCACAGATGACCTCTGTCTCCTCGCCGGTCATCTTCCGCAGGACCTCGGACAGCTTTCCCTGGATGGTCTCCCCCTTAGGCCCTTTGGCCGCCGGGGCAAAGCCCTCATAACGGCCGCCGTCATACTGCAGCAGTAATCTTATATTTCTATCCATCTTTTCCGCCCCCATATCCTTATGACACTCTGCTTTTCTTTTATATCATCGGCTGCGGGGAATTGCAAGTCCCGCATACAGCAAAGGATCCCGGCCGGGCCGGGATCCTTTGCTGTTCTACTGGGCTGCCTCTAAAAGCAGCTTTGTATAGGGGTGCTGCGGATGATCGAAAATCTCCTCCACCGTATTCTGTTCCACGATCTCTCCGGCCTTCATGACCAGGACTCTGGAGCAGATCTGATAGACCACATTGAGGTCATGGCTGATGAAAAGATAGGAAAGGCCGAACTCTTCCTTCAGATCGATCAGCAGCTGCAGGATCTGGGCCTGAATGGTCACATCCAGAGCTGAGACCGGCTCGTCGGCAATGACCAGCTTTGGCCGGGTGATCAGGGCTGCGGCGATGCTGACCCTCTGGCGCTGTCCTCCGGAAAGCTCCCAGGGTCTGCGGTCCATATATTCCGCGTCCAGGCCGACTCTCTCCAGCATGTGGACGACCTCCGCCTTCCTCTCGGCTGCGGTCATACCGCCCTTGATCCGCAGAGGCTCCTCTACGATCCAGCCGATGGTCTTGGCGGGATTGAGGCTGCTGAAGGGATCCTGGAAAACCATCTGCGGCCGCTCACAATTCAGGATAATCTCACCGTCATAATCCTTATTGATGCCCAGGATAGTCTTGCAGAGCGTCGTCTTGCCGGTACCGCTTTCGCCTACCAGGCCCAGGATATCCCCCTCCTCCAGCCGGAAGGACACATCCTTCAGGATCTGCTTGCGCCGTCCCTTACTGCTAAGAACAGAGTGATCCTGCCGATAATAACTGTTGAGATGTCTGACTTCCAGTATTGCTTCCTGCGGCATAGCTGTGCTCTCCTCCCTGATTGATGCGGGTCTTTGCGGATGTGCCTACCAGGCGTCTTTCTCTGGTAGGGATGGCTGCGATCAGGCGTCTGGTATAAGCCTCCTGCGGGTGGTGGAAGATCTCTTCTACGGTCCCCTCCTCTACCAGGCGGCCCTTCTGCATCACCGCGACACGGGTGCAGAGCTTGCGGACGACATTCAGATTGTGGCTGATAAAGAGGATTGCCATACCCGTCTCCGCGTTCAGCTTTTTCAGCAGCTGCAAAATCTGAGCCTGAATGGTCACATCCAGGGCCGTGGTCGGCTCATCGGCCAGTAAAAGCTTGGGTCTGGAGATAATGGCCGCCGCGATCATGGCCCGCTGGAGCATACCGCCGGATAATTCATGGGGATATTTATTGTAAAGCTCCTCGGGATCGGGCAGCTCCGCCTCTCTCATGGCCTCGATGGCCTTGGCCCGGCGCTCCTGCTTCGTAAGATCCGTATGCAGGCGCAGGCTCTCCTCGATCTGGGGACCGATCTTCATGGTCGGATTCATGCTGGTCATGGGTTCCTGGAAGACGACCGCCACATCATTGCCCTGCAGTTGTCTCAGCTGCTGGCCTGAGCATCCGATCATCTCTGTGCCGGCCAGCCGGACACTGCCCTCAAAATCCGCGAATTTTCTGGAAAGCAGGCCGCTGATGGTCATAGCGGTCACACTCTTGCCGCTGCCGCTCTCACCCACCAGGCCCAGGATCTCACCCTCGCCGATCCGCAGGCTGACGCCGTCGACGGCATAATGCTCCGGAACCGCGCTCTTGAAATGGATCTTCAGATCCTGAATATCTAAAATATCAGGCATTTTTACTCCCTCCTGGATGACTGCTGCAGACCCTCACTGAGCATGGAAAAGCCCAGGATCAGCAGCACGATGGTGAAGCCGCAGCTTAATGCGTACCACGGACAGTTGGCGAGATAGGTCTGGGAATCATTGAGCATGGAACCCAGGCTGATCTGGGGCGGCTGAATACCGATGCCCAGAAAGCTCATGCTGGCCTCAGAGAGGATGGCATTGTTGAAACCGATGGTCACTGCCGGCAGAAGCACCGGAAAGGTGTTGGGCAGGATATGGACGAAAATAATACGCAGATCCGAGGCTCCCATCAGACGGGCGCTCTGGATATAATTCTGGGACCGGACCCTGGCAAACTCCGCCCGGACGATCCTGGCAAAGCTGGGGATGAACAGAATACCCAGGACGATGATGATATTGTAGGCGCCGCCGCCGATGATACTGATGACCACCAGACCCAGCAGCACCGCCGGAAAGGCTGTGATGGAATCACAGATCCGGGTCTGGATCAGGTCGGCCAGGCCGCCGTAGTAGCCGCAGAGGGCACCGATAATGCAGCCGCAGACACAGCCGATGGCCACCACTGCGATGGCGATCATGAAGGAGCTGCCTGCCCCCTGCATGACTCTGGACAGCACATCTCTGCCCAGATTATCCGTGCCCAGCAGGTGGGTCAGGGATGGGGCCTGGAGCTTCTCCGCGCCGCTCATGGCTGTGGGACTGTAAGGGGTCCAGAAATAACCGATGACGATAAAGATTGTCATCACTGCGGAGATCGCTCCGCCGATATAGAAAAAGGAGTTGCGCTTAACGCGCCTTTTACCTGTTTTTTTCGAATTCATAGCATGCTCCTCCTTTATCGCAGACGCATCCGCGGGTCAACCAGCTGATTGAGCAGATCCGCGACAAAGTTGACAGTCACGATCCAGGCGGCGAGCATGACGACGATGGCCTGGACCACAGGGAAATCACGGTTATTGATGCTGGCCAGCAGGAGCCTGCCGATGCCCGGCACCGTGAATACCTGTTCAATGATAATACTGCTGGTCACGATCTCCGCCATGGAGATGGCCAGGAAGGTAATGACCGGGATCAGGGCATTCCTGAGTACATGATTCCTGAGGGCCGTTGCTCTTGTATTGCCCCGGCTCAGAGCGGTGCGGACATAATCCTGCCCCATCTCATTAAGGATAGAGCCTCTGAGCATCTTGACCGTCATGGCAATTCTGGGAATGGCGATGGCGAAAGCCGGGAAAAGCAGATAGAGAAGACAGCCGGACATGCTGGTCTGTGGAGACACGAAATTGCCCGGGACAAAGAGCTTCAGGATCAGACCGAAAATATAGCAGATCAGGACGCCGATAAAGAAGGCCGGGACGCTCATCACGACCTGGTCCACAGCGATGACCAGCTTATCGATGACAGAATTTCTGACATTGCCCGCCAGGATACCCAGCGGAATGGAAAAGATCACCGTGATAATGAAGGATAAAAAGACCAGCATGGCTGTGATGGGCAGCTTATCCGACAGCATTTCGCTGACAGACAGGCCGTAGGTATAGCTGCTGCCGAAATCACCTCTGATGAAGGAAGTGACCCAGTTAAAGTAGCGGATCAGCACCGGCTGGTCCAGACCCAGCTGCGCTCTCAGTGCCGCGACAGCCTCCGGGGTCGCCTCCGTCCCCAGCATCCTGGTGGTAGGATCTCCGGGAATGATAGAGAAAGCCACGAAGGCGAGAAGTGAAACGATGAACAATGTAATAATGAGAGCTATTAATTTTTTAATAATAGTTTTCATTTCCCGCCTCCGTCAATGCTTCCGATGGCCGCCGGCCCATCACCGGGCCGACAGCACTCATGCTAAAAAATTGAATTACTCGCCGACGTACTGGATCGTGGAAAGATCGATCATGTACATCGGATAGAAGGTGTAGCCGTCATAAGCCGGATTTAAGACGACGAACTCGCCCAGATCCTGGATATAGACATTGGCTGCGGTGTCGCTGAGGATCTTCAGGCACTCCTTGTAAAGTGCTGTCGCCTCATCGTCATCTGTAGCTGCTGTCGCTGCGGCATAGGTCTCATCATACTCAGCATTGCTGTAGCTGATCATGTTGTTGCCGGCATCGGACTGCCATCTGCTCAGCAGAGCGCTGGCGGTCAGTGTGCTGGCTGTGAAACCACAGATGGTGGTCTCAAAGTCACGGCCTGCGTAAACTCTCTCAAGCCATGTGCTCCAGTCGACCCACTCGATCTCAGCGGTCACGCCTACCTGAGCAAGCTGCTCGATGATGACCTGAGCCATATCACCGTAAGGATGCTCATAGTTGCTCGGTACGGTGATGCTGAAGGAGAGGCCGTCGCCATAGCCTGCCTCGGTCAGCATCTCTACTGCCTTATCAGGATCATATGGATAGGCATCATTCAGGGACTCATCAAAGTACTTTGTGAAATTCGGATACATAGAAGATCCAACCTTCTGGCCGTAGCCGCCGGAAGCGATCTCGATGATCTGATCCACATCGATGGCGTAGTTTAATGCCTGACGGACCTCTTCGTTATTGAAGGGCTCGATGGCATTGTTGAGGTAGAGGGCAGCGACCAGGTTCATGTTGTCGGACAGAACATTGTAGCCGTTGGTCAGTGTGTTGATCTGGTCGATCTGGAGGTGATTAACCATATCCAGGGCACCGCTGTTTAAAGCTGTGACCATGGCGGTGGAATCCTCATAGACCTTGATAGTGATGTTGTCGATATAAGCCGGTGTGCCGTAGTAGTCATAGTTCTTCTCGAGAATAACATTTTCCTGGACACTTCTGGATACGAACTTATATGGGCCTGTACCGATCGGCATGGTCTCTGTGTCTGTATAATCCGCAGGGATGATGAAGACATTGGAGACATTGGCGATGAAATCACCGCTGGGCTCTGCCAGAGTAACGATGATGTCATTGCCATCGGCGGTGACTTCTGCATTAGAAAGCGCCGTTACCACGGTCTCTGTAACCGAAGTAGCGGCGCACTGTTCGAACGAATAGAGGACATCATCGGTAGTCACAGTCTCACCATTGTGAAAAAGGACACCGTCACGCAGGGTAAAGGTATATACCAGTCCGTCCTCTGACACTGTCCAGTCAGAAGCGACGGCAGGTACATAAGTACCGGTTGCGTCAGCCTTTACAAGGCCTTCATAGATGTTTAACATGACCTCTCTAGTTCCTGCAGCCGTCATCAGATACGGGTCAAGACTATCCAAGTCGTTTGGGATACCTACGGTTAATTCAGTAAGCCCGTCAGAGCTTTCCTCACCCGAGTTATCCTCGGAAGAAGCAGTAGTTTCATCGCTGGTTGTTGTCGCAGTCGTGGTAGTTGCCCCTGAGCCACAGGCGCTCAGCAGACACAGAGACATGGAAGCAGCCAGGAAAAATGCAAGAGTTTTTTTCATTACGTTTTCTCCTCCCGCCCGGATTTTGATCTGGGCATTATGATTTCATTACTTCTTCTCCCATTATTAAATTGTCTAGTGCATTATAATATAATCTTCCCCTGTATACAAGGGGCAACTTGTGAAAAAAATAACTATTTTTTTGATAATTATTGCCAAAAAATCAGAGGACCCGGACAGTTGCGCACCTCCCCCCGCATTTGCTACAATAGAGAAGCAGCCGCGGGAGCAGCGCAGTACCAAAAACACAGATGTGGAAAAGGCTCTGTCACAGAGACGGCATAGCCGCATAGACACAGCCGCTGACGATGCTCTGCTGCGGAGGTGGCATGGCCGCATAGACACAGCCGCGGGAAATGCTCAACCCCGGAAGCAATGCGGCCGCATGGATACACAGCCCCGGGAAATGGGCATCTGCCGGCGCAACTGGCCGGCCTTACGGCCCGGCGGTCTGATCATGGAGAAAGATAATGGGAAAAATATTTTTTACAGCCGATACACACTTTGGCAGCGACCGGCTGCGGCTTTATGAAAACCGGCCCTTTTCTACAACGGAGGAGATGGATGAGGCCCTGATCCGGCGTTGGAATGAGACTGTCGGCCCCGAAGACACCGTCTGGCATCTGGGGGATTTTGGCGCCGAGGGTCACGAAGCGGAGATCCTGGCCCGGCTGAGCGGTCACATCCGCCTGGTAAAGGGCAATCATGACCTGCGGGATAATGCCTGGTACAGGGCGGCCGGCTTTGAGGAGGTCTATGATCTGCCGGTCCTCTTCGAGAGCTTCTGGCTGCTCTCCCACGAGCCCCTCTATGTTAATACCAACATGCCCTATGCCAACCTCTTCGGGCACGTCCATGCCAGCCCCGTCTATAAGGATTTCAGCCGCCAGCACTGCTGCGTCTGCGTAGAGCGGACCGATTACGCCCCCATTTCCTTTGACGAGGTTAAGCGGCGGGTACTGGGATAGGCTGATACGCAGAGGGCCGGCGCGGCCGGGTCCGCAGCAGAACCCCGGGAGCAGGATCCCGAGCCCGGTCTCCGGAACAGAATCCCGAGTCTAATCTCAGAGGCAGGATTCCCGAACAGGCTCCTGTGCCCAAACAGAAATATCAGATATTTGTGAAAGCCCTGGCTTTCGCTGTTGTTTATATTGCCCTAAGGCATCATAACGGAGATGATGATAATGAAAGATGTGAAAAATCAAAGCTTGCCGGAAAGAAGCGAGATCCCGGAGGCTTATCGATGGAAGATCAGTGATCTGTTTGAAAGTGATGAGGCCTTTGAAAATGAGCTGACAGCCTTTAACAAAGATATGACCGCCGTCAGCGGCTTCCAGGGTCGCCTGGGAGAGGCCCCCGAAACCCTCCTGGCCTATGAAGAGACCAAAGAGGCTCTGATGATCCGGCTGGACACCCTCTATGCCTACGCCATGCAGCGCAGTGACGAGGATACCGGCAATGCCGTCTACCAGGATAAGCTGGCCAGGACCACCCAGGCCCTCAACCGCTTTTACAGCCTGCTCTCCTTTGAGGAACCGGAGCTTTTGGCCCTGCCGGAGGACTATATTCCCGCCGCACTGACATCGGAAGCCGGCCTGGCTCCCTTCCGCCACAGTCTGGAGGATGTGCTGAGGATGAAGCCCCATACCCTGTCTGCCGAGGGAGAAGCCCTGATGGCTCTGACCATGGATATGGATCAGTCCCCCCGGAACATCTATTCCATGTTTAACAATGCGGATATCCGCTTTGAAGACGCGGAGGATGGCAGCGGTCAGCCCGTCTCTATCTCCCACGGCAATTTTGTCCCGCTTCTGGAAAGCAGTGACCGGACGCTCCGTGAAAATGTTTTCAAAAGCTTTTACAAAAGCTACGACCACTACAAAAATACCGTTTCCGCCATCTATGCGGCCAATCTGAAAAAGGAGCTTTTTAATACCCGGGCCCGCCGCTACGCCTCCACGATGGAGGCCCATCTGGCCGGTAATAATATCCCGGTCTCTGTCTATGACGGCCTCATTGAGGCGGTCCATCAGGCCCTGCCTCAGATGTACCGCTACGTGTCCCTGCGCAAGCGGATGCTGGAGGTGGATGAGCTCCATATGTACGATGTCTACACTCCGCTGGTAGCTGACGCGGACAGACACTACAGCTTTGACGAAGCCAAAGCCATGGTCCTGCAGGGACTGGCCCCTCTGGGTCCTGACTACCTGCAGGTCCTGAAGGACGGCATGGAGAGCGGCTGGATCGACATCTGCGAAAATAAAGGCAAACGACCCGGCGCCTACTCCGGCGGCGACTATGCCCACCACCCTTACGTCCTGATGAATTTCCAGGGCAATCTGGACAATGTCTTCACGCTGGCTCACGAGATGGGACATTCCCTCCACAGCTGGCTGGCCAACAGCCACAACAATTACACCAACGCCTGCTACAGCATTTTCGTGGCGGAGATTGCCTCCACCACCAATGAAGCCCTGCTGATGCAGGATCTCCTCTCCCGCTGCAAGGACCGGAAGGAAAAGCTCTACCTGCTGAACCATTATCTGGACCAGTTTAAAGGCACGCTCTTCCGTCAGACCATGTTTGCGGAATTTGAAAAGATCACCCATCAGATGGCTGCCGATGGGGAGACCCTGAACGCCAGGACCCTGTGTGATATTTATCTGGAGCTGAATAAAAAATATTTCGGTCCGGAGATGGTATCCGACCCGGAAATTGCCCTGGAGTGGGCCCGGATCCCTCATTTCTACTCGCCGTTCTATGTCTACCAGTATGCAACGGGCTTTTCCGCCGCCACCGCCTTTTCCCGGGCCATCCTGACAGAGGGACAGCCTGCCGTAGAGCGGTATCTGCACTTCCTCTCTGAGGGCGGCAGCGACTACCCGATCGAGGTACTGAAGCGGGCCGGCGTGGACATGACCACAGGGGAACCCGTGACCAATGCCCTGGCCGTCTTTGCGGACATCCTGGATCAGATGGAAGCGCTGCTCGACGAAAACTAAACCCATAAAACGGGGGAAGGGGCTCCGGCCGATCGACCAAAGCCCCTATTAGGGAAATAGAATGTATTGCCAGACCTTAAAGGGTCATAGCCATAAGAAGATAAAAAAACAGGCGCTCCTGAATCTCAGGAACGCCTTTGTTCTTTATGTACTACATTATAACTGTTTTTTGCTTTCTGTCAAGGGCCATTACGCAAATTTTATCGTTTTGCAGCACGTGACCCCATTGTCACATATCAGTGCTTTGCGGAGAGGTATTCGTCGATGGCTTTGGCGGCGGTTTTGCCTGCGCCCATGGCCAGGATGACAGTGGCGGCACCGGTGACGGCATCGCCGCCGGCGAAGACGCCCGGTTTGGTGGTGGCGCCGTGCTCATCGGCTACGATACATTTGCGCTTGTTGATGTCCAGACCTGCGGTGGTGGAGGAGATCAGCGGATTCGGGGAGGTGCCCAGTGCCATGATGACGGTGTCGACCTCCAGCTCATACTCGGAGCCGGGGACCTCGATAGGTGAGCGTCTGCCGGACTCGTCGGGCTCGCCAAGCGCCATCTTGATGACCTTAAGGCCTTTGACCCAGCCCTTTTCATCCACCAGGATCTCTTTCGGATTTCTCAGCAGATGGAACTCGATGCCCTCTTCTTTGGCATGATGGACTTCCTCGACTCTGGCCGGCAGCTCCGCCTCGCCTCGTCTGTAGACGATATAGGTCCTGGCGCCCAGTCTCAGGGCTGTCCTGGCTGCGTCCATAGCGACATTACCGCCGCCTACGACGGCGACCTTTTGACCCCTGTGGATCGGAGTATCATAATCATCGCGGAAGGCTTTCATCAGGTTGTTTCTGGTCAGGAACTCATTGGCGGAGAAGACGCCATTGGCCTGCTCACCGGGAATACCCATAAACTTTGGCAGACCGGCGCCGGAACCGATGAAGACAGCCTCATAGCCCTCGTCCTCCATCAGCTCATCGATGGTCACGGAGCGGCCGATGATGACATTGGTCTCAATCTCTACGCCCAGCTTTCTGACATTCTCCACCTCATGGGCCACGACAGACTGCTTGGGCAGACGGAACTCGGGGATACCGTAGACCAGCACGCCGCCGGCCTCGTGGAGGGCCTCGAAGATCTTGACCTCATAGCCCATTTTAGCCAGGTCGCCGGCACAGGTCAGACCTGCGGGGCCGGAACCGATGACGGCCACTTTTTTGCCCTTCTTCTCCTTTGCGGGCTCCGGAGCGATATCATTCTCTCTGGCCCAGTCGGCGGTGAAGCGCTCCAGCTTGCCGATGGAGACCGGCTCGCCCTTGACACCCAGGATGCATCGGCCCTCACACTGGGACTCCTGCGGACATACACGGCCGCAGACAGCCGGCAGGGCTGAAGATCTGCCGATGACCTTGGAGGCTTCCTCAAACTGACCCCCTTTGACCTGGGCGATAAAGCCTGGGATATCGATATTCACCGGGCAGCCCTCGACGCAGCGGGGCTTCTTGCAGCCCAGGCAGCGGGAGGCTTCCTCGACCGCTTCCTGCGCATTGTAACCGAGACATACTTCTTCAAAATTTTTAGCTCTTACGAGAGGCTCCTGCTCGCGCACAGGAACTCTGGATTTTGCACCTGCCATTATCTGTCACCTCCGCACTGTCCGCATCCACCGTGATGGGTCTCTCCTTCCAGGAGTCTGAGCATCGCCCTGCCCTCCTGGGTCTTATAGCTGGTCTGACGCTGCATGGCCTGGTCGAAATCAACCTGATGGCCATCAAACTCAGGGCCGTCTACGCAGGCAAATTTCACCTTGCCGCCGACGGTCAGTCTGCAGGCGCCGCACATACCGGTGCCGTCCACCATGATAGGATTCATGGATACAATGGTCGGAAGCTCCAGCTTCTTTGTCAGCAGACAGACAAATTTCATCATGATCATAGGACCGATGCAGATGCAAAGGTCGTACTGCTTTCCCTGACCGATCAGTTCCTCGATCATGGCTGTGACCATGCCGTGATGGCCATAGGAACCGTCATCGGTGGTAATGTAGAGATTGCCGGCCGCAGCCGCCATCTCCTGCTCTAAAAGGATCAGCCCCTTTGTCTTGGCACCGACGATGACATCGGCCGCAATGCCGTGCTCGTGCAGCCATTTGACCTGAGGGTAGACCGGGGCCGCACCGACGCCGCCGGCTACAAAGAGCAGCTTTTTATGCTGAAGGGTCTCCATATCTTCATAGATCCACTCGCTGGCCTGGCCTAAGGGTCCGGTCACATCCATAAAGGCATCGCCGGCCTGAAGGGCCGACATACGCTGAGTTGAAGCACCGACAATCTGGAAAACAATCGTGACGGTACCGGCTTCTCTATTATAGTCACAAATGGTCAGCGGAATCCTCTCTCCGACCTCATCCATCTTGACGATGAGGAACTGTCCCGGCTGGCAGGCACGGGCGACACGGGGAGCCTCGACCTCCATCAGGTAAATCTTATCGGCCAGCTTTTCGGCCTTTTTAATACAGTACATCTCTTTCCTCCAATCCATGAGCAGTATTCATGACCGGCACTTTGCCCTGCCGATCATCTATGATGTCCAGGCGACGCTTGTAAAGATCCGTCACGCAATTTGGTCAGCGTTTACGCTCTCTAATGTCATAATTAGCAATCATTATAACCCGAATAAACCGGCATTTCAATGCCATGTCCATTAATTAACTATTTAACAGTCTTCCTGAATTTTCCTTATTTTTCCTTATTATTAAATTTCTGGATGGTGACCAGTCCTTTTTTACGGTCCAGGAAGCGGTCTTCCTCACTGAAAACGCAGCCGCAGTACTTCTGCATATAGAGGCCCATGGCTCTGGCCCGGTCCTGGCCCTCCCTGAAATAGGGCCTGAAATCTCTGTAAACGAAGGTCACACCATACTTTTCAGCCATGGCCTGAGCCGTTTTGATGATCAGCTCATGCTTCTGATAGGGACTGATCAACAGGGTCGTGGAAAAGCTGTCATAGCCATTTTCCGCGGCAAAGCGGGCCGTCTCCTCCAGCCGGCAGAGATAACAGTAACCGCAGCGGCTCTCATAATGAGGATAAACATGATCGATAAAATCCCGCAGACCGTATTCGTTTTTAACGATCAGCCGCATATGAATGTCCGAAGCGTACTGAATCAGGGTGTTTTTGCGGGCCTTGTACTCGGTCACCGGATGGATATTGGGATTGTACCAGAAGCCGGTGGGCTCAATGCCCTCACTGCGCAGGGTATCGATACACATGACCGAGCAGGGTGCGCAGCAGATATGCAGCAAAAGTCTCATAAGGCATCTCCTTCTTATCCTGTAAAGGATCAACTCGCCGTTGAGCTGTCGATGAATCAGCAAAAATCAGTAAAGTTAAAAACAGAAAAAGGATGATATAAGCATATCATCCTTTATCAGGTATGTACCTTCAAAACTGCACATCAAATATTTCACTCCAAACCAATTCCCAGACCTAACCAGTTATGGTCAAGCCCTCGACCGATTAGTAACAGTCAGCTGCATGCATTACTGCACTTCCACCTCTGCCCTATCTACCTTGTCGTCTTCAAGGGGT
>R11__coassemble_346_pt1 | contig 31802 bp, 23 predicted proteins | sample R11__metabat2_low_PE_030 | metagenome-assembled genome bin R11 | reverse complement strand
AGATCCTCCCGGGTCATGATGGAACCGGTCGGGTTATTGGGGAAGGGCAGGATCAGCAGCTTGGTCTTAGGCGTAATGGCTGCCTCCAGCTCTGCCGCGGTCAGGCGGAATTCATTTTCCTCTTTTAAGGGGATAATGACCGGCACGCCGTCCACCAGGGTCACACAGGGCTCATAGGAAACATAAGAAGGCTGAGGGATGATGACCTCCTCACCGGGATTGACCATGGCCCGGACGCACAGATCGATGGCCTCGGAGCCGCCCACCGTCACCATGATCTCTTTCACCGGATCGTAACCCACATGGCACTTGCGGTACAGGTAATTGGAAATCTCCTCCTTGAGTTCCTTGAGGCCGGCATTGGAGGTATAAAAGGTACGGCCCTTTTCCAGAGAGTAGATACCCTCCTCACGGATATGCCAGGGTGTATCGAAATCCGGCTCACCGACACCCAGGGAAATGACCTCGGGGTCATTCATCTCTACGACGATATCAAAAAATTTGCGGATGCCCGACGGTTTGATGGTCGTCACCTTATCAGCTAAAGGATTTCTCATGGTGTAAACAGCTGCCTTTCGCTCTTATTTTCGGCCACCATGACGGTCCCGTGATCCTTGTATTTTTTCAGCACAAAGTGGGTCGCTGTCCTGGTCACGGAATCCAGCGTGGACAGTTTCTCGGAGATAAAGCGGGAAACCTCACGGATCGTCTTGCCCTCCAGCATGACGCAGAAGTCATAGCCGCCGGACATCAGGTAGACCGCGTCGACCTCCGGGAAATTGTAAATGCGCTCCGCGATCTTATCAAAACCGCTGCTTCTCTGAGGCACAACACTGACCTCGATCAGCGCCACCATGCGGTCCCTGTTGGTCTTTTCCCAGTTGATCATGGTGTGGTAGCCGCAGATGGTCTTATCCGCCTCCATTTCGGCGATTGCATTGGCCACATCCTCTTCATTCTCACCGAGCACAATCGCCAGATCCTTGACACTGATCTTGCTGTTTTTCTCGATGACAGATAAAATCTTCATCTTCATTTCATCCATAATGTCATCTCCATTTCTATAGCGCTGTCTGCGCAAAGCCGCAGCCCTGCTCAGGCTGTCCTTTATATGTTTTTCACCGACAGGCCCCTTGTCAGACCGTCAGATCATTTTATCTCCCGAGTCCCCTCTGAAGGGCTCCAGGAAACGCTGCTCATCCTCATTGAGGACCACCCGGTCACGGTCCGAGCTCATATGTCCGATCACAGCCGCCGGGATATGAGCCGCCCGGAAGGCATCCAGTACCTTCTGCCCGTGATCCGTGCACATAAGCAAGGTCCCTCCCGAATAAAGCTGATAGGGACTGATATCATAAAAATCACAGATCTCTACAGTCTCCTGCCGCAAAAGCACCGAGGGCAGGTCCGCCCTGATGCCGATGCCGGACCTTTTGGCCATCTCCCAGAGACCGGTAAAAATACCGCCCTCACCGCAGGAAAGCATACACCGGACCCCGGCCTGCGCGGCGACCGCAGCTGCTCCTGTTCCCGCAAAATCACTGCCGGAAAGGGCCAGTACCGGCTCCAGAAAGGCCGGATTAAAATGAGCCTCAAGCTCCGCCTCGCGGTCCGCGGCAATCTGAAGGCTGCCGGCCAGACCGGCATACCCCGCCATGATCACATCCTGATCCTGGGCCGGCTCTTCCGGGACAAAAAGGCTTTCCGCCTCTCCGACGGCCATACACACGGCCGTCAGCCCCTGCATGGACGGGATACCCCGGGCATCGCAGCTGCCGATGGTAATCCCCAGTGCCGCTGCCAGCACTGCCAGCTCTTTGACAGCCGCTTTTAAAAGGCTCTCGGGAAGTGCTTCGCTGACCAACAGGGTCAGATCCGCATGCCGGATGCCGGCCCCCATAGCCGCCAGACGGCCGGCGCACTGGGCCAGCGCCAGGGCCGGCTCGTGACCGCTGCCGCCGCAGACAGAGCTCTGGGCCGTACAGACCTGCATATTCGACAGGCCAAAGGACCCCTGATCCCGCACAAGGCCTCCGCCCATATCCAGCACCGGCTCCATGGGTCTTCGGACCGAACGGTCATAAATACTGTCCTTGATTTTTCCTTTTTCCATCGTAAGTCTCCGGGCCTTACTCATACTCAGAGGCCGCGGCATCTGCCGCTTCCTCATCCGACAGACTATCCGAGGCGCCGCTGTCAACGCTGCTGCTGTCCGAGCTGCCGGTATCTGCGCTGTCGTCGCTGCTGTCGGTCTCAGCCCCCAGGGTACCGATGGTAATATACCTCGGCGAAGACCTGTAGGTACTGGAATTGACCAGTTCCGTGGACTGCAAGGCACCGTCGATATAAATTTCCTTGTAGAAGGAAGCCACATAACCGGTATGGGCACTCTGAGTCACTGAGGAATAGCCCACCGGCATGGTCGGATCCTCTACATAGACATCCTCTCCGGGCTGCAGAGTCTGCTCCGTCACACTGTAGAAATTGAGTGTCCTGTTCGATGCCCTGTACTCCTGGCCGTAGATGCTGATATAAATATTGCTGCCGGAGGTATAGGCCTGGATGTAGATGGGGGTATCCAGATTGTTCTTAAACCTGAAATCACAGGAACCCTCGGAAACCGTGGCATCCGCTCCCAGCGGCACATAGCTGACCGTCAGGCCATGGCAGGACCGCTCCGTCACTTCCAGCTCTGCCCTCAGCACGGCATTGTAAAGCGTCGTAGACACCTGGCAGATACCGCCGCCCACACTGGGCACCACCTTGCCGCCGGAATAGCCGGTAGCCTCAGAGTAACCGTTGGCAAAGGTAAAGGGAGTTACATGATCCAGGAAAGAAAACTCCTCACCCGGATAAAGCACGGTCCCGTTGATCAGGGACGCGCCATTGGCAATATTGGAGCAGCGGTTGCTGCTGGAGCCGGAAAAATCTGTGGAATAGCTGCCGATCTCATCCTGGATCAGCGCCAGCTCCTCACTGGTATGCTCCGCCTCTGTCTCCATAGCCACAGCCTCCACCGTGATGGCAGAGCCATCCCAGTCATCCGCCACAGCCTCTGCCACCAGGGCCGCCGTAGCCGCTCCGTCCACTGTCAGACCGTTCACATCCTCTGTGATCTGGAATTCGCCGTCCGAGCGGACAATCGAGGCATTGACCGGGGCTGTATCAAACTGGGCCGTCTCATAGGCGATCACCTGCTCCAGCTGTCCCTGGTCAAAGGTAAAGGGAAGCTTAAAATCCACCGGGGCATTGCTGATATCCGCCAGCTCCATGTAACGGGTCAGGACATCACCGAACTCACCGATACCGCAGATATTTTCGATGACGGCATTTTCATCCACCGCCAGGCCATAGCTGCTGTTGGGAATCGCTACTTCATTTTCCCCGACCCTGATGATCAGGCTGTCATTAATGATGGCCTGAGCCATCTCTGAGATCTTCGTCTTCGCCTCAGCTACTGTCAGACCGCTGAGGTCCGTGCCGTTGACATGGACGCCGTCCGGTACGATATGGGCATCGTCGATGACCACGACCCGCTTAGGCCCCTCTTCCTCCGGGGCTTCTGTCTCCGGCTCTGTCTCCGGCTCCGTCTCGGTCTCCGTCTCGGCTGTCTCATCCGAAGTCCCGTCAGGGGCCTGGATCTCATCCGCCTCGGCAATATCACCGGAATAAAATACCGCCGGTCCGGCCGCCAGAGCGCTGCCGGATATCAAGCCCGCGCCCAGCACTGCTGCCATCAGGAAAGTTATACCTTTTTGTAATCTTTTTTTCATTGCCCTTTCCCTGTCTACAAAAGCGGTGCGATCATGCCGATCACCATGGCCACGACGATCACTGCCACAATAATGACCGAGACGATTCTCACCTTTTTATCTCTTCTGCTTCTTCGCATGCTGCCACTTCCTTTATATATACAGCGTCTGTATCCGCAATTTTCTGCCGCAGCCTGAATTTTCTGCCGGATACAAACAAAAGTCCATCATAGTCTATTCAGCTTATTGTATGCCATTTAGGCCAATCATTCAAGGCTGTTTTTTACATTTTTATTACAAAGTATCCGCCGGCGCCGGCAGCATTTAAAATTGACCGCAGATGTGCTATGATAAGACTGTTCTGACAGATTTTTTTGAGGAGTCCCTATGAAAATACTGCTTGCGGCCATCAATGCCAAATATATCCATGCCAATCCTGCCATCAGGAGCCTGAGAGCTTACGCCGGTGAATACAAAAAATATAGAGCTCCGTGAATATACCATCAATCAGTATATCCCGGACATCTTTGCGGACCTCTACCGGGCCCGGCCGGATGTGCTCTGCTTTTCCTGCTATATCTGGAATATCGAAATGGTCAAAGAGCTGGCGGAAAGGTTTCATCAGCTGCGGCCCGGGGTTCCCATCTGGTACGGCGGCCCTGAGGTCTCCTACGATGCCATGGAGACGCTGGCGGCCCAGCCCTGGCTGACCGGCATCATGCGGGGAGAGGGGGAAGCGATTTTTAAGGAGCTGGCGGCTTACTATGTCTATCACCTGAGCCCGGAAAACACCGGGACTGCCCGGAAGGGCCTGCCTTTTTCCGCCAAAGGGATGTCTGCTCCGGAAGTCTCCCTCCGCGGCTCAGCCAAAAGTCCGATGGACAAGGCCCCCGATTTAAAGGACATTGCAGGCATCGCTTACCGCACGCAGGACGGTCAGCTGATGGACCGGGGCTGGCGGCCTTACCTGGATATGGATACTATCCCCTTCATCTATGAGGACACCGACGATCTGGCACATAAGATCATCTACTACGAAAGCAGCCGTGGCTGTCCCTTTGCCTGCAGCTACTGCCTGTCCTCAGCGGAAAAAAGTGTCCGTTTCCGCAGCCTGTCCCTGGTAGAAAAGGAGCTGCAGTTTTTTATCGACCGGAAAGTGCCTCAGGTCAAATTTGTGGACCGCACCTTTAACTGTCATAAAGGCCATGCCATGGCTATCTGGCGCTATATCCATACCCACGATCAGGGCTTTACCAATTTCCATTTCGAGATTGGTGCCGATCTGCTGGATGAGGAGGCCTTAGGTCTCCTGACACAGATGCGCCCCGGCCTCGTCCAGCTGGAGATCGGCGTCCAGTCCACTCTGGGCATCACCATCAGCGAGGTTTCCAGGACCATGGATCTTGAAAGGCTTTCTGCCGCGGTAACCAGGATCAATGCCGCCCACAATATCCATCAGCATCTGGACCTGATCGCCGGCCTGCCCTATGAAGACCTGCCCCGTTTCCGGCAATCCTTTAACGAGGTCTGCGCCATGGCCCCGGATCAGCTGCAGCTGGGTTTCCTGAAGGTACTCAAAGGCTCCCGGATGCATGAAAAAGCCGCCGATTACGGCATTATTTACCAGAAAAGAGCTCCCTATGAGGTCATGCAGACCCGATGGATGCCCTTTGAGGACATCCTGCATCTGAAGGATATCGAGGAAATGGTGGAGGTCTACTATAACAGCCATCAGTTTGACCTGACGCTGCGCTATCTGATGCATTTTTATCCTCAGCCCTTTGACCTTTTTGAGGCCCTGGCCGCTTACTATGCTGCAAAGGGTATTGCCCGGGTCCAGCAAAGCCGCCTGCAGCGCTATGATATTCTGCTGGATTTTGCCGCCGCCATGCAGACACCGCCGGATCCTGAGATCCTGAAGGGGACCATGATCTGCGATCTTTACTGCAGGGACAACCTGAAATCCAGACCCCTGTGGGCGGGAGAGCACTCCCTCCATTACGACGCCTGTGAAGCTTTCTACAGGCATCCGGCCCTGACGGCCCGCTATCTGCCCTCTTACGTATCCGAAGGGATGACGCCCAGACAGATGAAACGGCTGACACATCTCGAGGCTTTTGATTTCGATATCACAGCCAGTGCCGCCTGCGGATATCGGACAGGATGCCCCATTATGCTCCTCTTTGATTACCGGAAGAGGGACCCGCTGGACTATTCCGCAGGCATCATGGGCATCACCGGTATCATCGGCATCACCGACATCGCCGGCACCACCGGCATCAATGAAATTTCTGATATAACAAAGGACCAATAACCATGCTCAGAGAATATATTGCCCTGGATACAGAGACGACAGGACTCTCTCCCGAAGAGGATCGGATTATCGAGATCGGGGCTGTCCGGGTGGGGGATGGCCGTGTCATCGATGTTTTTGACCGGCTGATCAATCCCCACAGACCCCTGCCTGAAATGATCACTCAGCTGACCGGCATCAGCGGGGAGATGCTGGCAGGGGCGCCGTCCCTTTCAGAGGTCATGCCCGAATTGATCAGCTTCTGCGGCTCTGAGGTCATCGTGGGCCATCAGCTGGCCTTTGATTACCGGTTTCTGAAAATCGCCGCTGTCTCCTGTCATCTCCCCTTTGAAAAAAAGGGCATCGACACCTTACAGCTATCCAGAAAGCTTTGCCCGGAGCTCCCCTCAAGGACCTTATCCGCCATGTGCAGCCACTTCGGCCTGGGAGACTTTACCTATCACCGGGCCCATGAAGACGCCCGGGCTGCGGCCATGCTGCTAGAGGCCCTGGCCGGCCGGTATGAGACGTCGCACCCGGAGCTTTTCGCTCCCCGGCCTATGCTCTACAAGGTAAAGAAAAAGCGCCCGGCCAAAGCCGGGCAGCTCAAATATCTGCAGGAGCTATGCGCCCATCATCAGATTGCCTGCCCGGAAGACCTCCTGCAGATGGATATGGGCCAGGTATCCCGGCTGACGGATCAGATCATCCTCAGATACGGCCGACTGTAACCGGACGCAGCCAGGGCATATATGGCAAGCTGCTGCCGGGCACATCCCTGCAGGGCCGGTCTATGACATGTCAAAAACAGATATTGACTTTTTGTTCTCATAGTCATACAATTTCATCAGACATATCAAATATTAGTCAGACATAAATACAGAGGAGTTATCCATGCTTCAGATTAATGAATGGGAAGATATCTATAATTCTAAAATCGTTTCGGCCGAACAGGCCCTGGGCTACATAAAAAATAACGACCGGGTCGTCCTGGGCAATGCAGCCGGCGAACCCACCTACCTGCTACAAAAGCTGACCGAAAATTATGAAGCCTATGAAAATGTGGAGATCATTCATCACGTTTCTTTGAGCAGCGGTATTCACAACCAGCCGGAAATGAAGGGACATTTTACCTTCAACGGCTTCTTTCTCTGGGAAAATAACCGCAGAGGTGTCGATGAGGGCTATGCTGATTTCACACCCAGCTTTTTCTATGAGATTCAAGCTTTTCCGCAGCCAGATGCCTGTGGATGTGGCTCTGGTCATGGTCAGCAAACCGGATAAACACGGCTTCTGTTCCTTCGGGCCCTCCTGTGACTTCACCAAGCCGGCGGCCGACTGCGCTTCCCTGGTCATTGCCCAGGTAAATGAATGCATGCCCAGGACCTTCGGCGGTAATCTGATCCATGTCCGTGACATCGACTTCATCGTCGAACATACCGAGCCCCTGCCGGAATTTCCTTCCGATCCCGTCAGCAAGATCAAACACAGGATTGGCCGCTACTGTGCCTCCCTGATTCACGACGGAGATTGTCTGCAGCTGGGCATCGGCTCCATTCCGGATTCCGTCCTGCCCTTCCTCTATGACAAAAAGGACTTGGGCCTGCATTCGGAGATGGCCACCAACGGCATCGTCGATCTCATGCTGGCCGGTGTCATCAATAACAAAATGAAGCAGTTAGAGCCCGGCCGCAGCGTCTTCACCTTTGTCATGGGCGGCCAGCGGCTTTACGACTTTATCGATGATAATCCGGAAATCTCCATGAACCCGGGGGATTATGTCAATGATCCCACCAATATCGCCAAAAATGATAATGTCGTCACCATCAATTCCTGCATCCAGGTCGACCTGATGGGCCAGATCGCTTCCGAAAGCATCGGCCTCTACCAGTTTTCGGGTGTCGGCGGCCAGGTGGATTTCCACCGGGGCGCCGCCATGAGTAAAGGCGGCCGCAGTATTATCGCCATGCTCTCTACAGCCAGGGGCGGCACCATCAGCCGCATCGTCCCCTTCCTGGATTCCGGCGCTACCGTGACGACCTCCAGAAATGATGTCCATTACATCGTCACGGAATACGGGATCGCCGATCTGAAGGGGAAGACCCTCAAGGAACGGGCCCGGGCACTTATCCGTATTGCTCACCCGGACTTCCGCCCGGGACTGCGGGCTGAATACGAGCGCCGCTTCCATGAACCCGTCAACTGGACCGATGTACCCGATACCAAGGCTCAGACAGACTGAGGCTCTGCCATGCTAAGAACCTTTGCACTCTCGCGCATCCGCTCCGTGCGCATGCTCTTGCGGGGGCTAATGATGAAAAAGATCCGGATCCCGGCCTTGGCCGGTGATCCGGATCTTTTCCTGTATCGCTGACTTTTGATACTGCCGGCTTTTGTGTATGGCCGGCCTGCGGCCCGCAGCCCGCGCCCCAGGCTTACAGCATGGCCTCCAGGGTAGCACGGATGGCCTTGATGAAGTCCTGGCTGTTGACAGCATGGACATTCTCAAGGGTGGTGATCAGGGCCAGGTCCTTGGTCATGGTGCCGCCCTCGATGGTATCGATGGTGGCCTTCTCCAGCTTGTCCGCAAAAGCCATCAGCTCCGGCAGGCCGTCCAGCTCGCCTCTCTTGCGGAGGGCGCCGGTCCAGGCAAAGATGGTCGCTACAGAGTTGGTAGAGGTCTCCTCGCCCTTCAGGTGCTTGTAGTAATGTCTCTGGACTGTGCCGTGAGCCGCCTCATACTCATAGGTACCGTCCGGAGCTACCAGGACAGAGGTCATCATGGCCAGGGAACCGAAAGCTGTGGCGACCATGTCGGACATGACATCGCCGTCGTAGTTCTTGCAGGCCCAGATATAGCCGCCCTCGGAACGGATGACACGGGCGACAGCGTCATCGATCAGGGTATAGAAATACTCGATACCGGCAGCGTCAAATTTCTCCTTGTATTCCGCGTCAAAGATTTCCTGGAAGATATCCTTGAAGGTGTGATCATATTTTTTGGAGATGGTATCCTTGGTAGCAAACCAGAGATCCTGCTTGGTGTCCAGTGCGAAATTGAAGCAGGCTCTGGCAAAGCTGTCGATGGATGCCTCCACATTGTGCATGCCCTGGATGATGCCCGGGCCCGCAAACTCATGAATCAGTGCTCTGGTCTCCTCACCGGCCTCGTTGGTGTAGACCAGCTCCGTCTTGCCGGCAGCCGGGATCTTCATCTCGGTAGCCTTGTAGACATCACCGTAGGCATGTCTGGCAATGGTAATGGGCTTTTTCCAGGTCCTGACGGTGGGCTCGATGCCCTTGACCACGATCGGTGCACGGAAAACAGTGCCGTCCAGGATGGCACGGATGGTGCCGTTGGGACTCTTCCACATCTCATGCAGATTGTACTCGGTCATACGGGCCGCATTGGGGGTGATGGTGGCACACTTAACGGCGACGCCGTACTTTTTGGTGGCCATGGCGGAATCGATGGTGACCTGATCGCCGGTCTGATCTCTGTACTCCAGACCCAGATCATAGTACTCTGTCTTCAGATCAATGAAAGGAAGCAGCAGCTCGTCCTTGATCATCTGCCAGAGGATGCGGGTCATCTCATCGCCGTCCATCTCTACAAGGGGTGTCGTCATCTGTATTTTAGCCATAATATTTTCCTCCTGTCACATACCGCGCGCCCATCAGGGCGCGCTGATATCGGTCTTTAATGTTCCTTATAGTAATTGATCAGGCAGCCGTCCAGGATGATCTGACGCTCATCGTCGGTCAGCTCGCCCATCTGCAGTGTGAAGGGGATCATTTCCCCGCCCTTCACCACATAGGCCGGAATGTCGGTATATTTCTCTGCGATGGCCTTACGGATCTGCGGTACAAAGATGAAATCGCCATTGGTAAAAGGCAGTTCCTCCTGCGGGAACAGGAAGGGCAGCATGCCCCAGTTGATCAGATTGGAGCGGTAACGCTTGGTAGCGTAGCCTTTGGCGATATTGGCCCAGGCACCCAGGACCTTCTGGCAGGAAGCAGCCTGCTCTCGGGCCGAACCGTCACCCGGCTTGACAGCGTAAATGGTGGAACCGATGGCGGTCTCTCTGGCCTTCCAGTCGGGATAGACCTTCTTGATGGCGATGACTGCCTCTGTCAGCTGATCCTGCAGCTCGGCATCGCCCTCGCACGGGCAGGCACCGGTCTGACGGATCTCCTCTAATTTACGGACGGCCTTGGCTCTGCCGACATAGGCCGGATCCTTTCTGGACAGGGTAAACTCAGCCAGGCCCAGCGGATTGGAGCGGAAGGAAGAGGTCTCGCCGGATGGGATCAGCTCGTCGGTGGTGGTGACCGGATCGTGAATCTCGGAGACCACCTTCAGCAGCAGATCATCGGTCAGCGGCTGCATGGCCGGCCAGTCCTTGATATTAGGACCAAACTGGATCTCCACCTCAGGATGGGCCTCGCCGTGGCTGTCGTAAACACGGTTCTCGTAAATGGTCTTATCAAAGAAATACTTCTTATTGGTATATTCGATATCCGCCAGATCTGTCGCCGCGGTCAGGAAGCCCTTATTCGCTGCGGTCGCTGCGATGGAACGGGCATCCATGAGAGCCACGGAAGCCACCTGGCCGTTCTGGATCTTGGAACCCTCACGGTTCGGGAAGTTACGGGTGCTGTGACGGATGGAGAAGGCCCCATTGGACGGGGTATCGCCTGCGCCAAAGCACGGGCCGCAGAAGGCGGTCTTCATGATGGCGCCGGTCGCCATGATATCCATGGCTGCGCCGTTTCTCATGAGCTCCATATAGATAGGTGTAGAGGCCGGATAGACGGACAGGGTAAACTTGCCGTCGCCGATGGATCTGCCCCTTAAGATATCCGCTGCGGCGCAGATGTTCTCAAAGCCGCCGCCGGCACAGCCGGCGATGATGCCCTGCTCACAGTAGAGCTTTCCGTCTACGATCTTGTCCTTTAAGGTGTAATCGATCTGACCGTCAAAGGAAACGGCCGCCCGTCTGGCCACATCATCCAGGATATCCTCCAGATTGGCGTTGACCTCCTCGATGGTATAGGTATTGCTGGGGTGGAAAGGCATGGCGATCATCGGCTTAATAGCGGACAGGTCCACCATGACGACGCCGTCATAGTAGGCGACAGGGCCTGGATTCAGCTCCTTATACTCGCCGATACGGCCGTGAATATCATAAAATTCCTTAATGGTCTCATCGGTCCTCCAGATGGAAGACAGGCAGGTGGTCTCGGTGGTCATGACATCGATGCCGATACGGAAATCGGCACTGAGGCCGGCCACACCCGGTCCTACGAACTCCATGACCTTGTTGTTGACATAGCCGTTGTTAAAGACAGCGCCGATAATGGCCAGAGCCACATCCTGAGGGCCGACACCCTTCACAGGCTCACCGGTCAGGTACACAGCGACGACGCCGGGCATATTGACATCATAGGTCCTGCCCAGGAGCTGTTTGGCCAGCTCGCCGCCGCCCTCGCCAATGGCCATGGTGCCCAGGGCACCGTAACGGGTATGAGAATCAGAGCCCAGGACCATGCCGCCGCAGGTGGCCAGCATCTCTCTGGCAAACTGATGAATGACTGCCTGATGAGGCGGTACATAGATGCCGCCGTATTTCTGGGCACAGGTCAGGCCGAACATGTGGTCATCCTCATTGATGGTGCCGCCGACAGCACAGAGGCTGTTGTGGCAGTTGGTCAGCACATAAGGAATCGGAAACTTTTCCAGGCCGGATGCTCTGGCCGTCTGAATGATACCGACGAAGGTAATATCATGGGAAGTCAGCTTATCAAATTTGATCTTGAGCTTCTGCATATTGCCGGAGGTATTGTGGCTGCTTAAAATACCATAGGCCATGGTGGCCGCAGCCGCCTCAGCCCGATCCGGAACATAACCCAGCTTTGCCTTAAGCGCCCCTGCGCTCTCGGGCGTGTCCTCGATGATCTCGGTACCGTTTAAAAGGTAAGCACCGTGTTCAAGTAATGTAATCATAGTTTCCTCCTGTGATTTTATGATATGCGCCATAAACAGCTGCTGCCGGCATGCCTGGGAGGCATTTGCATATATATGAGAGCAAAACTGCATGGTGTGAATATTTATCTCTAAATACTATACCATTACAGCCAAAAGCATGCAACAAAAAAGCCGTCCGCCTGCAAAGGTTCTGTTTTGGGCCAAACGAGAAAACGTACCACCGGCACACTTTCTGTGCGCTATGGCAAAGAAAAGGGACTCCGCACTGCGGAGCCCCTTCGCTTCTCATTTTTTGCAAGTATAACACAACCGGCCGGCATAAATCAAGTCCAATTATGTTATCGGCCGGTGACGGCATCCACGGTATTTTCGTCCTCCGAAGCATTCTCATCGATGACCTGGACGACTACCTGATTGGGCAGACAGATCATGGACTCCCGGTTCTTACTGATGGGACCCATGTCGATGCAGAGCCCGTCCGGACAGGTCGCGTCCGTCAGATAGGCCTCTCCGTCCTCAATGGTCAGATAATTGTGGCCGCCGTTAATGCCTTCTATGTCATAGGTCGTATTTTTGCCCAGCGGCAGGGTCGTGACCGTCTCGCCGGCCACCTGGATCTCCACATAGGCCCCCGTACCGCTCATCAGCCGGGTCACCGCGAAAGCCAGCAGGGCAATGACCAGGATGCCCCCGATCAGGATCAGGTCCCCGCGGTGTCCTCTTTTCTTCTCTGCCATATCCATTTCCCCTCGTATCCTATCATTGCTCTTATACAACAAATCATTGACATTGGTTCTCATACAACAAATAGTTGATGTTTATAAACTCACGACGGCTTCCGCCATCGCTCTTTATCGGCATGAACCCGGTGCCTCTGCCTGATGGGAGCTATTCCGCGTAAATCACATGGACAGGATAGTCGCTGTCAAAGCTGCCCTCCAGGCCCTCAGTAATGTAGACTTCCTCATCCTCTGTCATCAGGACCAGGTCAAAATCCTCACCGTAAGCCTGCCAGTAAGCCAGACTTTTTTCAAGCCCCATCACATAACAGGCGGTCGAAAGGGCATCGGCCAGCATGCCGTCCCCACTGACGACAGAGACGGAGATCAGGCCGCTCTTCGCCGGATAACCGGTGGCCGGATCCAGGATATGGTGGTAAGTCTCCCCCGTCTCCTCATCGGTAAAATAACGCTCATAGCCGCCGGAGGTGATCACCGCCCGGTCTGAGAGACTGACAATGCCCAGATAGTCATCGCCATCCGGCGCCAGCGGATCCATGATTCCCACTCTCCAGAGGCTGCCATCCGGCTTGGACCTGTAAAAATGGGCATTGCCGCCCAGATTGACCATGCCGCTTTCAAGACCGTATGCTTCAAAAATATCCATGATACGGGAGGAGGCATACCCCTTGACAATACCGCCCAGATCGATACCCAGCGCGCCGCCGAGATCTAAGCTGCTATTGTCTCTATCCAGGGTCAGCAGATCTGTGCCGACCTGCGCCAGCGTCTCTGAGATTTCCTCCTGATCCGGTACCCGGTAATCCCCGGAGGTAAAGCCCCACAGCTGCATCAGAGGATAGATCGTAATATCATAAGCGCCCCCCGTGCTTTCATACACATTCATGGCGCAGTCAAGCAGTGTCAGGGTATCTTCCGACAATGGGCCCTGTCCGGTCTCATTAATGGTGAAGATCTCGCTTTCTGAGTTCCCGACGGAAAGCAGCCGGTCCAGCCGCTCAATCTCGTCCATAGCCGCATCCACGGCAGCCTCACTCTGTTCACCATAGCCTGCCAGCGTCATATGGGTATCCATGGCAAAAATCTCGCCTACCGCCATAGGGATGTCACCATCCGTGTACTCAAGAGAGCGGCCATAGCCATCCGCGGCCTCCGTCTGTGCGGCTGTTTCGGTGTCACGGACCGTCTGATCCGCGGCTGCTGTTTCCTCTTCTTGCTGCACTGTGTCCGAAGCAGCGGCTTTCTCAGTGTCCGAAGCTGTCTGCCCGGTCCGGCCGCAGCCGGCCGGCATCAGGGATAAAATCAGTAAAGGCACCAACCATTTCTTATTCAAGTCTATTACTCCTCTCCCGGCAACTCGTAGTATACACTAACTTCAAAAAGTCTTCAACTCCGGAATGCTCCCCCGGAGCATTCCTCCGCATACTAAGGTAAACTCCGGAATGCTCCACTGGAGCATTCCTTCGCATGTTAAGGCAAACTCCCCCTTTTCGGCCCGGGCGGCAATAAGGGCCTATGGGTCTTTTTGTAAGACCCATAGGCCCTTGCCCTGCAGCGGCATTCAGGCCGGAGCTTAAATACCGCCGCAGATTCGCTGCCCGCAGGCAGGGAAAAGATTATTTTGCAATGATACCGTATTTGGCGCAGAGTTTAAGGAACTCCTGGCTGCCGACGAAGCCGTTGAATACGGATTCACGGGTCGCGCCTGCGGCCAGCTTGTTCACCCAGTTCTGTAAGCCTTTGGCGTCAGCCTCACGGCCGAAGAAGGCTCTGTAAAGGGTCTTCACATAATCGCTGTCGCTGAGATTCTTATTCTTAAACTCGCTGCTGAAGACGATACCGTAGGCCACCTGTCTGCCAGTCTTGGTCTGATTTCTCAGAGCCTCTGTCCAGTTGGCCAGGCCTTTGGCATCCGGTGTTCTGCCCAGGCATTCCTTATAAAGGCGGGTCACAAACTCGCTGATGGCATCCAGCTTGCCGCAAACTGCGCAGGCTCCCTTCTGCACCATGCCCTGCTTAGTCGGCTCTGCGATCGGATCACCGACCTCCACGCCAAGGGCCTCACAGGTCTTAGCAAATTCATCGCTCATGGCCAGCTCATTGAAAACGGACTCACGGCTGGCGCCGTTATCCAGCTTTTCTACGAGAGCTGCCATCTCATCCGCATCCTCGCTGTCCGGCTTGAAATAGCTGTAAAGTGCTTCGACATAATGCTCATTGCAGAGATTCTTCTTCTTGAACTCACTGCTGAACACAAAGCCCTGAGCGATCTGGATACCGGTCTTGCTGCCGGACTCGGCGGCCTCGACCCAGCTGGCCAGACCCTTGGCATCCGGCTCTCTTCCCAGGAGTGTCTCGTACATCTTTGTGATCTCGGACTCAGTCTGCTTGTAGACAACTGTGGCCGTCATGGCTGCGTAATTGGAGGAATTAACCTGTACTGTGTAGCTTGTGCCCACAACAGGTGCCGCATCCTCATCATAATCAGCGCCGGCATCAATGAGACCGGCCTCTGTAATAAGATAGGTTTTCTGTCTGCTGCCTGTATAAACGCTGACGGTCATATCCTGACCATCCTCCGGCAGACCGGTGATGACCACGCCATCCTCTGTCAGCTCTGCTGTGATCTCACCATCATAATAAGGAGCGAGATACAGGGCCTCGGCAAAATTGTAGGTGACCAGACCGCTCTTTGTGATATAGGTCAGAGAGGTCACAGACTGACCCTCCAGCTCCGGATAAACAGAGGTAAAGACGCCGCCGTGAGGCTCTGTCTTCTTATGGCCTGTGGACCATGCAAACTCGGTATAGCTTCTCGGATTCCAGAGGTTCTCACCCTGCTTGAGCGGATAATTGCCCTTTGCTGTTGTCAGGTAGACGCCGTAAATATCGGCCGGTGCGATGCCCAGGCTGCTGTCCTTCAGGCTGAGCTGATAATCACCCCAGGTAGAGGCGGAAGCGATCGTCGCCTCCACATCGTCCTTGACTGTATCGGACTCGGACTTCCAACTGTAAACGCCATCCTCCAGGGCCATATAGGCTGCAGGTGTTTCTGTCAGGATCTCGCTGATATAGCCCTCTGCTGCGGCATCGTCGACGCTGCAGATCGCCGCATAGTCCTCCATGCTCATCATGACAGGGACCGTAACACCCAGGATATCGGTACCGCCCTCGATGGTGGCTTCCTCTGTCCAGAAGGTATTGGAAGTGCTTCTGCACTTGGAGGTCGTCGCGGAGGAGACCGCATCCACCGTCTGCTTGGAGAAAGCACTGTAGAAATCATTGTAGGTGACATTGGTCATAGCGATGACGCTGTCGGCCAGCTCCACTGTGCCGGTGATATCTGCATAATTGCTGCTGCTGACGGTAACGGTGTAGTCTGTACCTGCCGCAGGTGCCGCATTCTCTGCCAGCTTCACCCAGCCGTCCTCATCCATTTCGGCACCGGATACCAGGGTCACAGCCCCTCTGCCGGTGGTACCGATACTGATGGTCACATCCTCAAGGTCCTCCGGAATGCCCTCGATCTGTGCTCTGTCAGAAAGCAGCAGACCGCTGATCTTGGCCTCCAGATGGGGAGCTACATAAAGGCTCTGGGCAAAATTGTAGGTAACCATACCCTCTGTGGTAATATAAGTCATGGAAGCAATGGATTTGCCTTCCAGATCCTTGTAGTAATTGCCGGACAGCTTGCCTCCGTGAGGCTCACTGGTCGTAATGCCTACGGAGAAGGCAAACTCATAGAAATTGCTCGGTGTCCACAGATTCTCAGCCTGCTTTAAGGCATAGCTGCTGCCATCTGTGGTGGTCAGGTAAGCACCATAGACATTGGCCGGTGCAAATCCCAGAGTGCTGTCGCTAAGGGCAACCAGATAATCGCCCCACGGAGTAGAAGAGCTGATCGTAGCCGCCACATCATTGACACTGGAGGAAGTTCCCTTATAGGTATATTTGCCGTCTGTATAGGTCCAGTAAATGGACGGGGCGGTTTCGTATTCCTCATAGATATAGCCCTCGGCTGTCGTATCGGTGATGGCCTTTAAAGTCTCGTAATCCTCTGCGCTCAGGCATACAGGCAGCTTCACTCCCAGGACATCGGTGCCATTCTCGATGGATGCTGTTTCTGTGTAGTAAACATTGGCCACACTTCTGCACTTGCTGGTGGTCGCGGATGAAACTGCGTCAACCTTGCTGTGATTGGTGCAGCTATAAAGGCCTGAGAACGGCACATTCATCAGCACATAATGATCGGCCGGTGTCGTGATCGTCGCTGTCATGGCCGCATACTCATTGCTCTCGACGACAACGGTGTACGTAGTGCTGCCGGCCGGAGCTGCACTAAGGGCTGCCGCGCCGTCCGTCAGTGTCCCGTTCTGGACCAGGTAGGTCTTCTGTCTGCTGCCTGTCGAAACAGTGACCTTGGCCCCGGTCATATCCTCCGGAAGACCGGTGATCTTACAGCTGTAACCATCCGTACCATGGACAAATTCAGCGGAAATCGTTCCGTTATAATGGGGCACGACAGTGATCGTCTCTGCCAGATTCAGAGTCACCTGACCCGTCTTCGTATAGAAAACGATATCCCGAATGGTCTTGCCCTCCATGGAGCTGTAAAGCTTCCATGCCAGCTGACCGCCGTGAGGCTCTTTGGTCTTTACGCCTGTAGACCAGGCAATCTTGCTGTAACTGCTCGGAGCCCACAGGTTTTCGCACTGTCTCAAAGGATAAACAGCGCCATCTGTGGTGACCAGGCTGGCCGCATAGACATCTGCGGCTGCATAAGCTTCCGAAGTCAGATCGATCTCATAATCGCCCCAGGTCGTATTGGAGGTAAAGGCAGCCTCTACATCAGATACCGTTGTTTTCCTGTTCTTGCCGACAGTGAAGGTGCCATCCGCATAGGCAAGATAAAAACTCGGCACCGTCGTGTAGGCTTCGCCGGTGATATAGTATTCCGCGGAGGTATCTGTGATTTCCTTAAAGGTCTCATACTGCTCCTGTGTGATCTGTACAGGCACGACGACGCCCAGGACATCAGTACCGTTTTCAACCGTCGCCTCTGTGGTGTAATAGGTGTTGGCCGCACTCCTGCACTTGGAAGTCGTCGCGGAGGAGACCGCATCTACGGTCACCGAACTGCTCCATACGGCACTGTAAAAATCGGAATAACTGACATTCATGTCCACGATACAGGTGCCGTCCGCCAGAGCCTCGATCTCTTCTGTCTCATCCTCAGCTGTCTCCGTTTCGGCGTCCTGCTGCTGACTGCGGTCCGATTCCTCCTGAATGGTTTCTGCCTCTTCAGACAGGATCGCACCGGCTTCATCTTCGATCACATCGGGCTCTGCAGCTTCGATAGCGATGTCCGCGGTCTGCGTCTCTGTATCTTCGATGATCATGTCATCCGTCTGTGTCTCTGTCCCGGTCGTATCCTCTGCCGTGACAGAGCGATCCACCTGGACGATCTCTTCTGTTCCGTCGGTCTCCTCAGCAAAGGCTGTCACAGGCAGCATGCTCATGAGCATCGCTGCGCAAAGTCCGCCGGACAGAAGCTTTTTCCAGTTCTTCATGATAAAATATCTCCTCTCTCGGGATCTGTTCCCGTCTTGTCGTCTCTGCCCCACCTCCGGGCCAAACCGGATAGCACTCGAGACTATTAATTAGTATACACTAACCATAAAAACCCAACAACTTTATTCAAAGGCCGTTTCCGACTCTTTTTCTCATTAAAGGCAGCGCTATTTCATATACAAAGGGCTTCGATCCGTCTCTTTTCCAAATGAAAGACCCGCCGGTCTTTCATGCCGTGACCGCGGACTCAGCCTCCCTGAGCTGCCCTTCCGGCTTTGATCATCGTTCGGATAGGTTTTACAAACTCAGTGAATCTGATTTGCCTTTTTCCAATAAATGGCTTATACTCAATATCGTGGCATAGAAGCGTCTGCTGCCCCTGACGATACCGCCGGGCATGACAGCCGCGCCCATGGTTTCCTGCCATGGGCCTCCGGCACCGATGCTGCCGCCATAATGGTAAAATATGAAATGGAGAAATCGTATCATGGCACATGAAAAGACGCAGGGCCAGCTCCTGGAGGAGTCCCTCAGTTTTAAATTTCCTTTGATCGCAGCCGAGGCTCCCGAGAGGATTGTCGCCGCTCAGACCTTCTGCGAAGGCTATAAAGCCTTCCTGTCCAAGGCCAAAACCGAGCGGGAGGGCATCGCGGAAGCCATCCGCCAGCTTGAGGCCGCAGGCTATACCGTCTTCGACCCCAAGGCCGCCTATAAGGCCGGCGATAAGGTCTATATGTCCAACCGGGGCAAGAGCCTCATCGCTGCCACCTTCGGCACAGAGCCGGCCCAGGCCGGTCTCAGGCTCAATGCCGCCCACATTGATTACCCAAGACTGGACCTTAAGCCCAACCCGCTCTATGAAAAAGATGATCTGGCTTATTTTAAGACTCACTACTACGGCGGCATCCGCAAATACCAGTGGGCCACGATCCCTCTGTCCCTGCACGGTGTGATCTATAAGAAAAACGGAGAACAGGTCGTCATCGATATCGGTGAGGATCCGGAAGATCCGGTCTTTTATATCACAGACCTGCTGCCGCACCTTTCCGCAAAACAGAATGAGCGCCGCCTGCCGGATGGCATCCGGGGCGAGGAGCTCAATATCCTGGCAGGTTCCATTCCCTATGCTGACAAAAAGGTCAAAAGCCCTGTCAAGCTGACCATTCTGGCCCTCCTCAATGAGAAATACGGCATCACCGAGGCCGATTTCTTCCGGGCTGAGTTGGAGGCCGTCGCCGCCGGTCCCGCCAGAGATGTGGGTCTGGACCGCAGCATGATCATGGCTGCCGGCCAGGATGACAGAGTCTGCGCTTATCCCGCCCTCCAGGCAGAGATTGGTGCCAAGGCCCCGACCCACACCACCGTCACCATCCTGACGGACAAAGAGGAGATCGGCTCTGTAGGCAACACAGGTCTTAATTCCGAGTATCTGAAGCACTTCCTGGAGTACCTGGCCGAGAATACCGGCGCCGATTACAAGGCGATGGTCAGAAACAGCCTGGCCCTGTCCTCCGATGTCAACGCCTGCTTCGACCCTTCCTTCCCGGATGTCTTTGAAAAGAACAATGCCTGCTGTCTGGGCAAAGGTCCTTCCTTCAACAAATATACCGGTGCCAGGGGCAAGAGCAGTGCCAGCGACGCCAGTGCCGAGACCATGGCCAGGGTCATCGCCATCATGGAGGAAAATGGTGTTTACTGGCAGTCCGGCGAGATCGGCAAGGTAGACGAAGGCGGCGGCGGTACCGTGGCCCAGTTCATGGCCCGTCTCAACCTGGATGTCGTCGACCTGGGTGTCCCGGTCCTGGCCATGCATGCCCCCAAAGAGATCGTCTCGAAGCTGGATGTCTATGAAGCCTACCTGGCCTACTCAGCCTTCTACAAGTAAAAACAGATAATATTTCAGATCGAGTAGGTGGAGACTTCGCCCCTCCTACTCGATTCTGCGATGGATCGCACATACGAAAAGGACCTGCAGCTGCAGGTCCTTTTCATATCATACATTCCGGCATAGGAGCTGCCGTTAAAGCTTTGCTCTCTCCTATTATACTTCCTCAATGACGCCGATGGCATCCGCCCATACCTTGTCATACTTCCTCAATGACGCTGATGGCATCAGCCCATAGCCCGTCATGCTTCCTCAATGGCGCCGATGGGGCAGGCCTCCATGCAGAGGCGGACACTCTCCTCCAGTTTTTCCGGGACCTCTTCGTCGCTGCACATGAGCTCATCGATCAAAGGCTCGAACTGAAATACCTCCGGGCAGAGGGAAGCGCACCATCCGCACTTCAGGCAAAAAAGATTGACCTTAACCTTCATAATGATGCCCCCTCTTTTCGGCACAGATCCTCTCCTGCCGCCGCTTCACTGCCAATCTCTTCCCTGCAGAACGCTTCTTTACAGAATTCTTCCTTACCCATCTCTTTTTCTCCCGGATAAACCATGCCCCACTGCCTTCGCAGGCTGTCGCAGAGGCGCATGACCCGCAGGGTCTCGTCATGGGGCATCTGAGGGCACTCACATTGACCGTCCCGGATAGCCTCCATGCAGGCCAGGACCTCATATTCATAGCCGTTGACCTGGGGCGGCAGTGCCGGTGTCAGAATGACCCTCCTGTCCAGGTCATAGACCGTGATCTTTTCCGGATTATTGATGTTTTCCACTTCGATATAGCCCTTTTTGCCGTAGATAAAGCCCTTGCGGTCAGAGATACTGCGCATCCCTGAGTGCAGAGTGGCCAGCCGGCCGCTTTCAAAGAGCAGGGACACCGTCTCCTCCTGATCATAGCCCGCCTTGGACATGGAGACCAGAGAAGCCGTCTCCCTGATCTCTTCATGGATGGCCATCAGGGCAAAATTGATGGGATAGACCCCTACATCCAGCAGGGCGCCGGCGCCCAGGGTCAAATCCGTCAGCCGCTGTTTGCCCTCCATGGCATAGTGCAGGTTGGCTGTCAGGGCCGTCACCGGGCCGATGATGCCGCTGCCGATGACCTCATCCAGGATCCGGCGGGCCGGCATGTAGCGGGTCCAGATGGCCTCCGCCAGCAGGAGTCCCTTCTCCCGGGCCAGGCCGATCAGCTTCTCAGAATCAGCCTCATTCAGCGTAAAGGCCTTTTCCAGCAGCACATGCTTTCCATGCTCCAGGCAAAGCCGGGCATGAGCATAGTGAAAGGCATGGGGAGAGGCCACATAGACCAGATCCACCTCCGGGTCCAATGCCAGCGCCTCGTAGCTGCCATAGGCCTTTTCAAAGCCCCAGCGCTCCGCAAAGCCCTCCGCCCTCTTTAAATCTCTGGAGGCCACCGCATATTTCACCAGCTCTGCGCCCTCAGGCGCTGCGGCAAAGATCTGTCCCTCCGCAATGGCTGTCACAGCCTCCGCCATCTTTTCGGCAATCTTGCCCGGAGCCAGTATCGCAAAATTGATCTTCATCTTCTCCATCCTCCGAAAACATATCCGCAGCGCAGGCATCCTTATCCCCTTTTGCGCTGTCCTCTGCTTTATTATCTCATGGATCCCATCATTTTCCAAAGTCTTTTTCTCTATATTGCAGCCTGCAGGAACATGGTTCCAATCTGACCTTATTATTTTTATAAAAACTGGACATTGATATAATGTCAGTTTGCCCTATAATGAGGGACAAACATCCAATAGAAAAAGCTGCGGCCGATCAAAAAATACTCCAAAAGACTGAACAGACCGCAGTATATATGACATCACCAGAATGGAGGCTTTTATTATGTCCGGAAAAATCGTATCTGTTCAGGATATTTCCTGCTATGGCCAGTGCTCACTGACAGTGGCCCTGCCTGTCCTTTCCGCCAGAGGCATCGAGACAGCGATCCTGCCCTCCGGCATCCTCAGCACCCACACCGGCGGCTTCACCGGCTTCACCTTCCTGGATCTGACGGAAGAGATGACGAAAATCGTAGACCACTGGAAAAAGGAAGCGATCCGCTTCGACGCTATCTATACCGGCTATATCGGCGATGCCCGCCAGTTTGATATCATCCGGGATCTGCGCAGCCTTTTAAATGAAGGCGGACAGCTGATCGTAGATCCGGCCATGGCCGATCACGGCAAGCTCTACCCGGCTCTGGATATGTCCATCGTTGAAGGCATGAGGGGTATCGTCAGGGAGGCCGATATCATCCTGCCCAATCTGACCGAGGCCGCCTTCCTGATCGATGAGCCTTACAAAGAGGACTACACAAAGAAAGAGATCGACCACATCCTGAAGGCTCTGGCCGATATGGGGCCTGAAATTGTGATCCTGACCGGTGTCACGGACGGCGAGGGCCGCATCGGCGCTGCTGCCTACTACAAAGCGACCGGCCGGACCATCACCTATTATACCGAAAAGGTCCCGGCGGCTTACCATGGTACCGGAGATATCTTCTCCAGCCTGATCATCGCCGACCTGATGAACGGTCTGGACATGCAGGAGACCTTAAAGGATGCCTGCGAATTCATCGTCAAAAGCATCCGGCAGACCATGCCGGATCCGACCCACGGCTACGGTGTCAAGTTTGAGGAGATCCTGGCTCAGGAATAGTCCGCCAGGTGCCGGAAGCGGATATCCTCTGCCGGCATTATTCAAACGCAAAAATTCCCGCACAGCAGACGCTGCAGCGGGAATTTTTTTTGGTCATATGGCCGGGATGTTCTGCATTTCCGGCTATTTCTCCAGGGCAAAGAGGGCGGCTCCCAGGGCGCCGACGATCTCGGGCTCCGGGCAGATATAGAGCTTGCTGCCGATCTTTTCCTCCACCGCGGCCACGACACCGGGATTTTTGGCCACGCCGCCAGTCATCATGAAGGTCTCATTGAGGCCTACCCGGCGCAGCAGGGAATAAGCCTTGCCGGCGATGGCCTTGTGCAGTCCGTGGGCGATATCGCACTTTTCCCTGTTCTGGGCGATCAGGGAAATGACCTCGGACTCCGCGAAGACAGAACACATACTGCTGATCTCGATATCCTCCTGCCATTTCAGGGACTCCGGCCCCATCTGGCTGATATCGATCTCCAGGGTCCTGGCCATCATCTCCAGGAAACGGCCGGTACCTGCGGCGCACTTATCATTCATGACGAAATCCACCACCTCGCCCTTTTCATTGAGGCGGATGGCCTTGCTGTCCTGACCGCCGATATCCAGAATGGTGCGGACCGCCGGATTAAAGTAGTGGGCGCCTCTGCCGTGACAGCTGATCTCCGTGACATTTTCATCCGCAAAGGGGATGCTGACACGTCCGTAGCCGGTGGAGACGATCATGGACAGGTCCTCTCTCTGAAGGCCGGCCTTATCCAGCACCTCCTGCAGGATCCGGTCGGCGCTCTCTCCGCTTTTGGCACCGGTGCGGACCACATCGAAGGCCACGATCTCTTTCTTCTCATTTAGGATCACCGCATTGGTCGAGGTCGATCCTGAATCTATTCCCAGGACATACATTTTTCCATCCTCCCTGATTTTCGGCATCTTTTTCCGGGTCAGTTCATCGCCCCGGGCGATTTTTAAAGCTTCGATAAAGGCTTCGACCCTGGTCCGGATCTGGCCCTCGCACTGACGGGTGGCATCCGTCTCCACCATCAGCAGCGGCACACCCTCCTGCTGCTTCAGTGCCGCATATTCATAGGCGTAGCTGTCACAGAATTTGACGGTGTGATAGATGATGCCGTCCAGCCTGTCGCTAAAGCCCCGGGCATAGGCACCTCTGCCGGAGGCATTGACCATGCGCATGCAGGGCACCTGATTGAGCAGGCTCCAGGCGTAGGAATCCCAGACCCTTTTAGGATCTACCTCGATCCGCCGCTCCAGACCCGTACAGGTCATATCGAAAAGAATCTTGACGCCCATATCCTCCAGCAGGGTGATCACACCCCGGCTGCAGCGGGCGCCCATGAGGCCCACCGTCAGGGACGGCTTTTCCGGTGCGCCCTTCAGCTGCGCGGCCGCCATCCGCCGGGTAATGAGTTCTCCCAGCTGTTTTTCCACCAGGGCCTCATCAAAGGATCTGCCGGACCATTTTTCGTAGGCATGCAGCAGCTCCAGTATGCGATTTCTGTACATAGCCGCCGAGAAATCATTCACCTTCCTGGGCACGTCCAGAATATAAATGAATTTATCCGGCCGCCGGGCCGCCAGCACGTCATAGAGTCTGCGGATACTGTCACAGCAGGTGGTCAAAATGACGCCCTCGTAATCCTCCCAGCCCAGCACATCCTCCAGCACGGACTTGGCGAAGGAACAGACATTGGGATGCATGAGGGTATCGGCCTGATTAAAATCCGTGACCTCCGGCTGAATCCGCCGCATCTCCACGCCCAAAGCTTCAAACAGCTCCACCGGTGTATATTTACAGACATAGCCCAGCATCACAGATCACCTGCCTTTCCGTTTGCGCGCTCCTCTTCCTCTGTTTGCTGAATGTCCAGATTGTCCAATAGTTCCAGAAAGGCCTCCAGACGGGTCTTGATCTGACCGTCATGGCTGTTGTGCCGGTCCATACCGTCGCCGTCCAGGATCAGCATGGGCAGGCCGATCTGCCGCATTTTTTCCTTGAGCAGCATGGCGCCGCCGGAGGACTGCTTGCAGCCCCAGTGACAGAAATTAATGACCGCATCGGAGTGCAGCTCCTTTGCCAGGGCCGCTACGGCCTCCGTCTTGCGCTCGAAGGGACCGTTGTAGATATTGAGCAGGATCTTGCGGGCCAGAGCCTCCAGGGGATGATCCACATCCAGCGGCTCCATGTAATCCATGTTCATATCACAGGCCTGAAGATAGTACTTTTCCTGATAATTAAAATAATGCTGCAGGGTCTCCTGATAATAGGGAATCAGGTGGACCCAGAGGATGCCCTTGCCCTGCCTCTCGGGATAAGTTTTGATATCCTCCTCCAGGGTCCTGAAAAAGTCCAGGGTTTTCTGGGTACCGATATCCAGATGAGTCGCAAAAAGCATATAAAGATTCAGGGTCAAAGTATTGGGATAATATCTGTGGCTCTGCTCCCTGATAAAGGCCTTCAGATGGGCCTTGGATTCATTCTCCCGGATCAGGGTCTGCCTCAGATCCTCCATATGGAAGGTCTTCCCCGTATGGGCCTCGCAGAAAGCAATCAGCTCCCGCAGCTGATCAGCCACATAGGCCTCCGCCTCCGGAGAATATTCATGGGGAACATCAATGACAAAGCTATCTACGCCATGGCGCTGCTCCATATGACGAAAGGTATTAATATTGCCGTCGCAGACCATGGAGGTCGTCACGGAAAAGGGCGCTTTGGGCAGGATGCCGCAGTCCACGCCGCCGATAAAATTCCTGTGATAGGAACAGAGCGTCGGGGCAATGCCCTCCTGCTCCGCAAAGCCCAGCATATAATCCTCAATGGTAAAGCCGGACATAAAGGAGGACAGACTCTCCATGGACAGGCAGGTCAGGCCAAAGCACTGCATGATCTCTACCGGGGCAAAAATATTGGTCCAGCAGGCCGTCTCCGGATGGGTAAGGCCTCCCAGCACACTTTTCATCGACTGATAGTTCAGCATACGGTAGGCCGCCGGCATCTCCTTTTTGGGCAGCAGCTTCATGCGGATCAGCTCCTCGTGCAGCCCCAGCCGGATCAGGAAAGCCGCCCGGTCCGGATGCTTTACGGCCGTGTGCTTAATATAATCACCGAATTTTCTGATAATATCCATTCCTTTATTCCTCTTTCAGCGCCGGCCGTCCTACCAGCAGGTAAGCCGTCAGCATCATGGTACCGGTCAGAACCCACGAGAAGGGGTAGACCAGCATCAGTCCCTCAAAGGTCTGCAGCCGGGCAAAAACCGTCAGGATCCAGAGCACTCTGAAGACCACGGAGCCCAGAGTCGTCAGGACCGCCGGCAGCAGGGAATGCCCCATGCCTCTGAGCACAGAACCCGTGACCTCATAGGTGCAGATCAGGAAGTGCAGGGTCAGTACCACCTTCATCCGGATCATAGCATACTCAATGACCGCCGGATCCGCGGAGAAAAGTCCCAGCAACTGGGTCTTCAGGGCAAAATAGACGATCTCCATCAGCACCAGACTGGCCAGGGCCTCCAGAAAGCAATCCCGGTAGACCCTCTTGCAGCGCCTGCGGCTGCCGGCGGCATAGTTTTGTCCCACAAAGGTCACAGCTGCCGTGTTAAAGGCCGTCACCGCATAAAAATTAAAATATTCAAAATTTAAAGCCGCAGCAGAACCGGCGATTGCCTCAGTGCCGAAGCTGTTGATCCCCGACTGGATACAGACATTGGAAAAACAGAAGACCATGCCCTGGATCGCTGAAGGGATGCCCATGACCAGGATTCGGCGGAGAGTCGGTCCGTCGATCCGCAGACGGCGGATAAAGAAACGGATCTGAGAAGGTTCCTTCCTTAAAATATGGACCACCATCAGGCAGCTGGCCAGGGCTGAAATGTCCGTAGCGATCGCCACGCCGGCGACACCCAGATGAAAGACAATGACCAGCAAAAGATTCAGGAAAATATTGAGCACGCCGGCAATCACCAGACAAATGGTCGGCCTGGTCGTATCCCCCGCGCTCCTGAGAATAGCTGCGCCGAAATTGTAAACAGAAAGCGCAGGCAGGCCCAGCAGATAGATCCTCAGATACAGCACCGCCGGTGCCAGGACCTCCTCAGGGCAGCCGATCAGGGTCAGCAGAGGGCCGGCCACAAGCAGGCCCACGGCCATGATGATGAGACCCGCGATCACCGACAGACACATAGCCGTGTGCACGGCCTTTTCCGTCCGTTCTGCCTCGCCGCGGCCCAGCAGCTGGGCGATCACCACATTGACACCGGTCGCAAGCCCCGTCAGCCCACCTACAAAAAGAGAGACCACCGGGGAATTGGCCCCTACCGCAGCCAGCGCCACAGAGCCGGCAAACCGGCCCACCACCGCCACATCCGCGGAGTTAAAGAGCTGCTGCAGGATGCTGCTGATGGCCAGCGGCAGCGCAAAGAGAAAGATCCGGCCGGCCAGCGGCCCGTGCAGCATATCCATCTCATGTCCCGTCTTCTTACTCATATCATCATCTCTTTTCCGTATTCTGAAAACCCTGTCAATTCTAGCATATCCCCTTTATTTTCACAAGAGGGAAGCCTTCCCCGGCGGCTATGGTCTTTTCCGAGGCCCGTTAACCTGTGCCCATTTTTCAGTTATTGGAACCCCTTTTGCTTCATAGAAAAGACTCCGGCAGCATATTCTCTGCTGCCGGAGTCTCATCTCATTTTTATTAAATAATGACGCTTTAACCGATTTGCAAGGACCGATCTGACGATCAGTCTGCGGTGTCATCGCCGGCCTCGGCCTCTGTAGGTGCCGCGGATGTCTCGGCGGCTGCCTCAGCCTGCTCGGCTGTAAAGGTGACATTATAGGTATCCGGGGTGATTGCGATGTAAGTCTTGCCCGGATTCATGTAAAGCTCGCTGCCATCCTCCAGATAGTAGTGGGTCTGGTCGGTGTGAAGGGCTTCCTTGACCCAGGTGATCGGGACAGCCACGCCATCAGAGATGTAATAGCCGCTGCCGCTGCCGGAGACCTGGACCTCCTTGAGGATATCGCCGTTGTACTGCCAGTACTGGGTCAGGATTACGATAACATTCTTGAAGGAAAGCTGGGTATCATTGTACTCGTCCATCTGCGGATCGCCGTACTCGTATTTCCAGTAAATGCCCTCATCGGCATCATAGACCAGCTCACAGGAAGAGGTGAATGGAATCTTGACATCATCGGCCACCTGGCCGCCCTCAGGCACGGTATCCTCGGTATAGAAATTCAGACGGCCCTCAAAATCCTCAGGCAGCTGATCATCATAACCATAATACTCGATGGCATTCTTCAGCTGTTCGGTAGAGGTGAAGACATTGTGCGGGGCCTCTCTGTCCGTGGCCCGGATATAGGTCTCATTGATCGGTGTGGACATCAGGTGAATGGTCTCAAGGCCCTCACTCTTGATACGATCCTCGGCGACATAAGACCAGCCGAAATGCGTATAGAGGGCACCCTCATCCTCTGCATAATCCAGATAGTAATGACGGCAGCTGCGGATAGAGCCCAGATAATCACCGACATAATTGACATTTTCAAAGACAGCCATCATACGGGTCAGCTCGCCCTCGACCACCGCCTCATAGACGATGCCGGCATTGCTTATGCCGCTCTGCGGCAGAGAATCCGGTACATTGCTGATCATGCAGGCCAGCGGACGGGTCATGCCATCCTCGATGGTGACCAGCTCACCGGTCAGGAAGCTCCGCATCATGCCCTCAGGCAGATCCTCATCCGCTTCTATAGCCTCAGTCTCAGCCTCCTCATCGGCATCCTCCGATACCACAAGGTTTGCGGCTGTAGTCTCCTCCGAAGCGGATCCTGTAGATGTCGTGCTGCCGCAGGCGGTCATTGATAAGACCATGGCCGCCGAAAGGCTCATGACAGCCAGACCTTTGATCTGTTTTTTCATAAGTATATCCTCCCTGTCCTGCAGCCGGAGGCCCGGCCGCAAAAATATTTATGCCAGATGCAGAATCTGGATCAGCAGGATCCAGCTCATGCCGTAGTAGGTGACAACGGCCACAAGGTCGTTGACCGTGGTGATCAGAGGACCGGAGGCTACAGCCGGGTCCACCTTGATCTTGTTAAAGAAGAGCGGAATCAGGGTGCCGGTGGCGCTGGAAATCAGCATGGCCAGCAGCAGTGATACGCCGATACAGCCCGAGACCGCATAGGCAAAGACCAGGGTCTTGCCTTTGATAAAGAAAATATAGAGTCCCAGGAATATAAAGGAGATCACACCCAGCAGCAGACCGTTACAGAGGCCTACCCGCATCTCCTTGAAGACCAGGCCCGCCTTCTGGCGGCCGGTCAGGTTTTCATCCATGAGGACACGGATGGTGACAGCCAGAGACTGGGTGCCGACGTTACCGGACATATCCAGGATCAGTGACTGGAAGGCCATGATCAGGGTCAGCTGAGCTACTACCTGCTCAAAGGCGCCGACGACTGTCGAGACGAACATGCCCAGCACCAGCAGGATCAGCAGCCAGGGCAGACGCTTTTTCATACTCTCGATGACCGGCTCCTGGAGATCCTCCTCCGCGGTCAGACCGGCTAACCTGGCGTAGTCCTCGCCCATCTCTTCGTCCACGACCTCGATGATGCTCTGGGAGGTGATGACACCCAGCAGCCTGTTGTCATTGGCCAGGACCGGGATACAGTTCTCGGAGTAGTCCTTCAGCTTTTCGATACAGTCATCGATATTCTCATGGCCGTAAACATAAGGGAAGGAGGTAGCGATCAGTCCCTCCAGGCTCTTGCCCTGACGGGCAATGATCAGCTCCTTCAGATCGATGGCGCCATAGAAAATGCCGTATTCATCGACCACAAAGATCGTGGAGATGTTGTCATTTTCCGCTGCCTGCCGGACCAGACTGCTCATGGCCTCCTTGACCGACAGATTTTCACGGATCACGATATAATTGGTGGTCATGCGGCTGCCGATCTCATCCTCATCAAAGGAAGCGATCAGGGCGATATCCCGCCGGGATTCGCTGTCCATGAGCTCGATCATGGAGGCCCGCTTGTCCTTGCTGATCTCTCTCAGGATGTCTACAGCCGTATCTGCTTCGATATTACACAGGATCTGAGCGGCCTTGCGCAGATCCATCTCATTTAAATAAACACCCGCCTCATCCTCGTCGATATGCTCAAAAAGATCACTGAGCAGATCCACATTCATGATGCGGTAAAATTTGGTCCTCTCCTGCACGGTCAGCTGGGACAGGATACCGGCGATATCATTCTCGTGGTAATCCTCCAGCTTTTCCCGCATGATCTTGGGAGAGGTATTGCTGCGGATAATGGCAATGATCTCGCCCTCATAGTCGGGCTTCATCGCCTCCAGCTCTTCGGCATCAATCTCATCCTCAGGATCATCGCCTGTCTCGGAGCTGTCTTCCTCAAGGTCTTCAGCCAGATCGATGGCGGAAACCTCTTCCGGCTCGTCCGCTTCCCTGTGGTCGCGGATCTCTTCTTCAGTCATTCATCTCATCCTCCCGTACCTGTTTTACTCATGTCCGCCATCGGCGGAGCACCCGGCTGCTGCCGGCCAGTGCCTTCCGTTTCGGAAGACCTCAGTCGTGTTTGATAATTCGGGAGCCTGCATCATGAGATGCCCTCAGATCATACCTTATACACCGGCAAAGCGGCCAATGGAGGCTCAGCGGCCGGGTGTATCTCACCCTGGGCATCGTCGTCCTGACGCGATCGCCCATAACTATCACAACTGTCCACTTTGCTCACCTCTCTTTTAAGTGTATTGATATGCGGATCCTGCCCTGAGGCAGGTCAAAATCCGAATTCATTTTATCATAAAAGTATGTCTAATTCAACCACCGAAAGCCTTAAAAGCCCAGACCCCATCCCGCGCGATTTTCTGCGATAAGCCACGCAAAAGGGCCCTGATGCATCAGCAGGACCCTTTTTAAATACAAAGGCCTATTTCTTCTCCGGCGGCCGGACTGATTGCCGGCGATCAGCCTCCCGGGGCTGCATGGCCGGACATAAGTCATCTGCCTCCTGCGGCTGCTTAGCCGGGCAGAAGCAGTTCGCCTTTTGCTGCTGCATGGCCTGACGGAAGCAGTCCGCCTTTTGCCGCTGCATGGCCCGGCAAAAGCAGTCCGCCTTTTGCCGCTGCATGGCCCGGCAAAAGCAGTCCGCCTTTTACGGCTACATGGCCAGGTAGACGAAGATCACGGATACCATCAGCTGGATCAGCACGAAACGGAAGACGCACTGGGTATTGGACCAGCCCATGACCTTCCTCACATGATCGTGGAGCGGTGTGCGGATATTGACCATGATCTTGATCTTTAAAAATCTCAGCAGAGAGACCTTGATGAGACCCAGACCGCCATCCAGGATCAGGACAATGGCCAGCGGAATAAACATGAAGGGGCAGCCGGACTTGAGGGCCGCCAGGGCGATGAAAAAGCCCATGGCTCTGGAGCCGGCATCTCCCATCATCATGACGGAAGGCGTGGCATTAAACCAGAGATAAGCCGCCAGCACGATGACGAAAAGCAGGATCGGCATATTAAAATCCGTCACGCCCAAAGCCTGGTTCAGCTTATAAAAGGACATCAGTGTCACGATGGAAACAGAAGCGGACAGGCCGTCCACGCCGTCACTGCAGTTGGTCACATTGATGGCCGCCCAGATCAGGACGATGGTCAGGATCGCGTAGATCACCGGCGGCAGAGTGATGCTGCTGCCGAACACGGCAAAGGACACCGTACTGCCGTTAAAGTGCAGATAGGTCACAGCTGTCGCAATGGCAATGATCAGATCCAGCAGGCCCTTTTTGTATTCGCCCCAGGGCGCTCTGGCGCAGTCATCCAGGAAACCGGTGATCATGGTCACCACGGTCAGGATCAGATAGA
>R11__coassemble_286_pt1 | contig 36018 bp, 25 predicted proteins | sample R11__metabat2_low_PE_030 | metagenome-assembled genome bin R11 | reverse complement strand
GTGGCGATGGGCATATCATAGGTACCGTATGCCTCCATGCCTGTGACCGGCCCCTCCGGCCTGTTCCTGATCTCATCCCTGCCAAGGAACTGTACCGGACACCCCAGCGCATCACCGACCACCAGTCCCATCATTCCGTCTAGCCATATATTTCTTTCCATCATGCATCCCTCCATAAATTCCGTGTGTTTTGTTCTGCTGTATAGTATAGCAGGAGACCACGAGGTCGTGGTCTCCCGCAAAGCGACGTTTTTCTTTTCTTTACATGGCCCCTTTGCTGATCGTTTGCGGGGCTGCTAAAGCTCGGTATATTTTGCCGAGTTTCCTTTGGCTTTTTTACAGGATATTTAGCTCCGTTTTGGGGCAGTTTCATATTGACGATCTCGTCCGCATCCGGGCCCAGCCTGTCCGGCAGGTTTTGGGAATAGACCGGGGCATCGGCCAGTTCCTCTTTGACATGTTGGAGGTCGTAGTCATTATCGCTCCACCGGAAGCACTCCGGAAGCTCCGCCGTCTCGATAACGATGGACTTTTTTCAACAATTATCCTAAACCCAAACTGATCCCGGCATTACTGAAGAAATCGTTAAATGCTTCTGTCACATTTTCCAGCATTTCCGGCGCCTGGGCAGATACGACATCGATAGCATTATTAGCATATTCTACAGCCTGAGTGGCAATAGCTTCCGCATGTTCCTCTCCAAACTCTATTGCGGACTGATAAATCTCTGTAGTAACTGCAGCCCCGACGACTCCGCCGACCAGACCGCCGACGACTGTACCTACCGGTCCTGCCGCACTGCCGATGACGGCGCCCACCTGAGTACCTTCCATACTGCCGGCAATCACGGCGGCATTCTCTCCCAGGCTGACAGCCAGTTCCATACCATCGATCTCACCTTTGGCATAGTCAACAATCTCATCATAGGACTCTACGACAAAGGATACCGCCGCTGCGGGAAGGCAGCTGCCGCCCACCTTACTGATTAACTGTACTGAGGATTCCTGCATGGTCGCTGATACCGCTGTCGTTATAAAGGCTGAAGCATAGCCCAGACCGCCTGCCGCAATAGTGTCTACGGCGATATCCCTGGCTGCTTCCTCTGGTGACATCTCGCCATCCAGGCACTTGGAAACATCGGAGACCAGAGATACCGTCAATGTCAGGCCCGCCGCAGCAAGCCCGCTTCTCAGGCCCTCTGTATGACTCTGCTTTGCAATGATCCCTGCCGCGTACAATCTCGGATGATTTCTGGCAAATACAGCTTCTGACGATGTCACTTTACTGGACGTAAGCATTTCCTCAATTCGATCCAACTTGTTCAGTTTTTGCTGAATATTATCTGCGACATCCGCCTTTCCCTGAGCAGTGACCTGCTCCAACTGCTGCTGGCAGCTTGCACGTCTCTCGCCGATAGCCTGCACTATATCATCATAATAATCTGCCGGACACTCCAATTTATTGACGACATCATTCCCGGCTGTGAGATACTTCTCTCCCTCTAGTCTCATCATCCTATCGAGCCATTCCGCTCCATTCTTACCCCAAAATTTGACCTGTATCCGTTCAGTGATGTCCCCATTGGCGTTTACCCGGATTTTATCTACATACTGATCATTTCTCGGGAACTGATCAGGCAAATCATCGGCTCTGAAATAGCTGTCACCCGACCCTTCCAGCACAGCCGCCATGTTGTCTTTATAAGTAGATATGACCTCTGCGGCAAACCCGGCCTGCTGCCTGGTATTCTGCTTGACATACGCCGGATTAATACGCATATTATTGATTTCCAGGAGGCCGCGGGTCTGTGTACCATCGGTCTGCTCTACACCATTCAGCATTTTCTTGATAGAATCTGTCACCATGGAATAGTCCTCAGGACGGACGGCCGTCTGCTCCATGTGCAGATAGGCGGATATATTCTCATCCACAACTGTATCGATTTTCTGGAAGGCCCCATTGATCTCCGATAACCCGGATTTAAAACTCTGCCCCAGTTCCTGCAGATGGGTACTGTTTTCAATATTTTCTACCCTGAGGGCTGCAGTGTCAAAAGAATCCAGCATCATTTTGTTCCCTCCTCTGCCATGGTAAGAATGCAGCAGATCTCTTCAACCTGCGCAGGCTTTACTTTGTAAAGTTTGGAGGCGACCAGCCTCCTCAGTTCATCTGCTGTAAGGACTTTCTCAAGCTGCTTTTCCGAGATTGCGAGGATTTCCATCAGGAGCTTTCTCAATTTCGGCAGATCATCTTTTTTCCAGATCAGGTGACCGCCAAAAAGCAGATAATCATCTATCAGCTGACGGATCTGTTTTCTGCTGTTTCGGGAAAGGTCCAGCACTTTAAGTGCCGGATACAGGACATCCCCGTCCAGGGCTTTGCCATCGATCCATGGCTGCATCAGAGCCCTGATGACTAAGGTCCTGGCGGATTTGGCCGTCCGAATCTGCGTCAGGTGCTCCGGCCGGTAGGCTGTCTCTGTTACATTGGCTTTATCGATCATGGTCAGGACGGGGCTGATCCAGTTGTTCTGGTAAATGACGGCAACACCGCTGGGCAGCTTGGCGATCTCCTCGACCTGATCGTTTGTCAGACCCATAGAGCGGCCGACAGCCTCTCTGTCATGACCCTCCGGCGTCCTGAGGACAATCTTGGTATTGGTATTTTTGATAGCCGCAATATCGACGGAGGATGGGGACTGGTCTACGATGATAAAGCCCTCCCCATAGGTCCTGATCTCGGCAATGGTATTGGTCAGCATCTCAACAGATTTACCAATCAATTCACTGGCCCCGTCTCCTGTATTTTTAAGCAAATTATGAGCCTCCTCCAAAACCGTAATATGTTTAAGGCCTTTATTATTCTCTGTCTTTCTGTCAACGCGGTACTCATTCAAAATGTAAACAATAAGTCCCATAATCAACGCCTTGGTCTCTGCGGACTTGACCCTGCTGATATCCAGGACGCAGTTGCGGTCAAAGAGCAGTTCATAGGGTGTCTGATCCGATGTAAAGATATACTTGTTGAGGCCTACGGTGAGAGATTTGACTCTGGTCAGCAGCGCGCCTCTGTAATTGGATTTGATATCAGAGGCATAGTCGGAGTTCTCGATCAGCTCATCCAGCTGCTCAGCCAGCACCTCGAAATCGGGATATTCTGTCACATCTCCCTCAAAGGTGGAGGATCCGAGATCCCAGCCAATCGATTCATAGGATTTCAGAATAGCATCCTTGAAGAAGGCCGGCATAGCATCATACATAGGCCAGCACACACCGAAGATCTCTACCAGCCCGTCTACATGCTCCAGGACATGGATCGATTCAGGGAACATGAAGGGATTGATGTTGATCAGTTCAGAAATATTGGGGTTGGTGGAGTAGACGTTGACATCCGGCAGATTTCCGAAGACATCCTTGTACTCGCCCTTGGCCGGCTCCACGACCAGGAATGGGATGCCATCCTGACGGAGCTCTGTCAGCATCTGATAGACGGCATTACTTTTACCGGAGCCCGTAGATCCCGTGATAAAGGTATGCATGTTCAGACTCTTGTTATTAAGTTCCACAATCTTATTGGTAATATGCCCCAAATCAAAGATCCGGCCGATCGTGATCCGGTCCTCCGGCCGATTGCCGACATTGCTGGGAATCAGCTGATAGGTATTGACCTCCTTGCCAAATTCCGCATGCTCAATGACCGGGAGACCGGAGACCGTCGAGCGGGGAAGGCCCAGATGAAGGCCCAGCTCCTTGCCGCTGACGGCTGTCGACGCATTGACTAAAATATTGCCGCCATATCTGAACCTGGGATGGACATATCTGGAAAGATAAGTCGTCAGGTCTGAGAATGAGCCGCCTATATTTCGATCATTACTTCTCCAGGAATTAATGGCAGAAACCTCTCTGCCCGAGTTTTCGCCATTCATCAGAGACCGATAATTGCTGGCGGCAATCTCAGCCGCGGACATATCATCGGAAATGAAATAGCCCGCCACATGCCACAGGCCGTAGCTGTCATATTCGTTGGTCTTTTTGATCAGTTCATCCAGCAGCGACATGATATCGGTCACAGCCTTATTTTCAGTCGTTGTAGATGTAGTATCCGTCGTCCCTGTCGTGGTCTGTTCTGATGGTGCCAGGGCATTGATAAAACCACCCAGCTGGCCCGCGACCTGGCCGCCCAGCATAGCTCCGCTGACAGCATTAGACGGCATCATATGCATGCCGGCAACAGCGCCGACCGCTATGCCGGATATAGAGACGGCCGCACTCCCGATCATGGCAGCTTTTTGCCGGGCATCCATCTCCGCAAAGGATTTGCTCTTGGAGACAGACGAGGAAGTTCCTTCCGATGTCTGCACCTTCTGGTAAGGAGACAATTTTGTGTACAGGTCCTGATAATTCTTCCTCATCATCTGGATTGACTGCGGCGATTGATTATCCGCAATGATCATGCCGATATAGGCCCGGCCTTCCATTGCAAGGCATAGCTTCTCCAGCCCCTGGACAAATTGGTCATTGTTTCTCACTTCTCCGGACCGGTTGTTGCCGACAACGCTCACGGAAGCTACATTTGTCAGCCTGCTGATCCTGGCGGATAATTCCCGGATCTTTTTCCTGTCCTCATTCTGAATCTTGACACCCGGAAAATGTCCGATCAGGGTCTGTTTCAGGGTATCGCCCAGAGTGACTGTAGATCGTTTTAAGGGCGATGTATCCGGCTCATTGTTGCGCACACCGAGATAAAAATTGTTGTTTTTACCATCGGACTCAATAAGGACAAAAACAGAGGTGTTATAGGTAGAGAGGGTATTAAATACCGTCGTGAATTTATCAGTGACCGATTCACCCTTGCTGTAGACCATCTCTGTGATTTTATAGAGTCTGACATTACCGATCAGATCCTCTTCGATCGGCGGCAGCTCCCCTACCGGGGCCACAGGCATATCTGATAACCGGGCCAGATATTTTTTTCTTATACCTTCATCTATGATTTCCAGACGGTTGTCTATGGTCAGAGGTTCTGCAGCCACAGGCTCCTCATACGTCTGGACTTCCGCTGATGTATTCTTAATGACATTAAACTCCATATGGCTATCCCCTCATGATCTGATTCAGCTTGCTCTCAAATTCCACAAACCAATCCAGGTTGTCCTGCAGCAGACGCTCTTCCCCGGATAACTGCGCTGACACGACCTCTTTATCCCGGGACTTCTCCTCGATGAGTTCCTGCACGTGTCCCAGATAGACCTCGGCCAGCTGATTATAAAAGTGCTCCAGTTCCGTATTGTAGTGATGAATAAACTCATCTGCCAAAGGAATAATCAGCTCCTGCGCTTTCAGCCGCCATCTTTCCAGGTTACAGACAGCAACCGTTGAAACACTCGCACTGTCAGCCACGACCTGTTTCTTTAATATGCCGAAGAAATCATTCTTGCCTTCATTCTGACTGTAGGTAACCAGCTTCATGAGTTCTCCGCTCATCATAGGCAGTTGGATCTTTCCTATTATTTCGATCGGTATAGAAACGGCCTTAAACTCTGTGTCTATTCTCTCCCTGGCATACCGCTCATGAAATACATCCTCAATCTTTGTCATCTGCCTCTGTGCAAGGATATTAATAGACTCTGCAAATACAGCGGCACCCTTTTCCAGTACTCCCGTAAACTCGTTGACAGAGTTCTCTATTTCCTCGTCACCTGTGATCTTAGTTTTTTTGTTCCTCCATTTCTGGATCCATTCCATGAGCTGCAGCTTCTGATCCTCGAAATCCCTTGGGAGAATATAATTATCGTGCTCCCCAAAATATTCTGTCAGCGATCTCAGTCTCCTGAGTTCCTCCTCCAGGTCTTCAATCTCCGCATTAATACCGGCATTCGTGACCATGCTCTCCTGTTTTTCAGTTTCGAGAATCTGCCGAGTCACATCGCCCTGCTCTGCAAATACCCGTATGGCTTCTCTGATATATGCCGTAACCGGATAGTTACGGATATAGCTTCTTATCTGATCATCAGCGATATCGTGCACGATCTGCGGCTTTATGACACCCAGATCCGAGATCACTCTCGTCATCTGTTCCGCATTGACACTGGGATGGATCATGAAAAATAACTGCTCCTGCCGGATATCACTTCGCCCCAGAATGGATACCAGATCCTTTCTGAACTGAAGCGCATATCGGCTGTCAATGTAAAATAAGATCGGTGTATCATTCAAATCTGTGGAAGATAACTCCGCGGCACTGCTGATCATCTCAATATTCACAGCCGGATCAAAGGATTTTGCCGTCGTCCCATGGAGCAGGATATAAGGGTATTTGCCCTCAAACAGTTCCGAATGATTTTCCCACAATTTTTCAAAATCGAATTTGGCATTGGGATGCTCTTTCAGCCAGGCCAGAAGGGCATCTATCTCCGAGCTTTTTGTATCCGCATCCTCCAGCTCATTTTTGTAAATCGTCCTTACATCCTCAGACGACACCCCGGCCGCAGCAAAAGAAGCGCATACTTCATCATAATCGGCTTTTGTGCCGGCAAAATAAAGGTCAAAATCGTAACCATTCATCTCATCATAAAAGATAGCCGGAATACGCCGGACCCAATCCTTTAAAGGCCTTTTATCATATTTTTCAATCTGGCTGTTGATCCTCGGCTCATTCCCGTTGAACCGCACCGTTGTTTCCAACAGGTAAGGATTATGATTTAATTCCGCATTGATCATGTGATGACTCCCTCTCTGAAATTTCATTCACAATTTCTTTCATTGTATCACAGAACACCCTGTTTATGATAAAAAAGGCAGAAAATAATACCGGCTCCGCTCTTCGAACTCCCCTTTTGCTTCAAAAAAATCCCCCGGATGGTTGTTTCCGGGGGTTTTCAATATACCATTAAGAGAGGGGGGAAATGGCATATTGCTGTGGCGTCTATGTAAAATCCGTTGCCGGATGATACACCTAAGGTAATCTGTTCTCTGCTTTCTGTCTTCTTATCTCTTCCAGGTCGATGCCGTATTTTTCCAGCTTTTTGTAGAGGTTGCTCCTGAAGATGCCCAGGCTTTCGGCGGTCTTTTTGGCGTTGTAATCGCAGGCCATGTAGGTTTTGATGATGATCTCCTTTTCATACTGCTCCAGCTTTTCCCTCAGGGATCCGGTACCGGAGGAGATTGGTGCCGGATTGCTGCCCTGAGTGATATGCCTGGGAAGATTATCCAGGGTGATGATGCCGTTATCGGCCATGCTGAAGGCGGATTTGATCACGTTGTTCAGCTCTCTGACATTGCCGGGCCAATGGTAGCCGTGGAAGGCCCGGATGACGTCATCGGAGATGGTGACATTGCTCCGGTATTTCTCATTGATCTGGTTCAGCAGATATTTGGCCAGGGTGTCGATGTCGGACTGACGATCCTTCAGGTCCGGCAGCTGGATCCGGATCTCGTTTAGCCGGTAGTAGAGGTCGATCCTGAATTTGCCCTCCCGGACCATGGCCTCGACATCGTGCCTGGTGGCGGCGATGACTCTGACATCGATCTTGACGGGGCGGGCGGCGCCGATGGGCTCGACCTCCTTTTCCTGCAGGACTCTCAGGATCTTGGCCTGCATGCTCAGCGGCATGTCCGCGATCTCGTCCAGGAAGATGGTGCCGTGGTTGGCGATCTCAAATTTCCCCTTTTTGCCCTGTTTGAGAGCGCCGGTGAAGGCGCCGCCCACATAACCGAAGAGCTCGGATTCGAAAAGCTCTCCGGGAATGGCGGCGCAGTTGACCTTGACAAAGGGCTCGTCCTTACGGTCGCTGCCATAGTGGATGTAATCCGCCATGACCTCCTTGCCGGTGCCGGTGCTGCCTGTGATGAGGACGGAAAAGCTGTTATGGGCGGTCCTGTCGGCTTCCTTTTTGGCCTCGATGAAGGCCGGGGAGTCACCCAGCAGGGTGACATTGTTGTCCGCATAGGATCTTTTCAGCAATTCCTCCTGGTAATACTGCAGGCACATGGCCATCCGCTCGTACTCCGGCATGTTCACCCGCTGGCTCTCCAGCATGTGCAGCCGGTCCATGGCATCTCTGGCGATGTCGTCCTTGTAGGAGTTGAGCTGGGCATAGAGATCGTCAAGCTTTGATATGTCCTGCAGCAGCTGCGTCCGGAATTTGACATGGGATACGGCGCCCAGGACCTGTCCCTGATCATCGTGAAAAACGCCTCTGGTGCTGAGGACCAGGTTCTGTTTGGATTTTTCATCAATTTCCCGGGTATTCAGTACCCGGACGATGTCGATATCCGTCCGATCCTCACGGATCAGGTTGGGCATTTCCGTGATGGGGACGACCTCTCCTACATATTTTCCGACAACACCCTGGCTGTCCACATGCAGGAAGTCGGCAAAAGCCTTGTTGATCCAGAGGACGTAGCCGTCCTTGTCGACGATCAGGTAACCGTCCTTTGAGATGCCGGCCAGCTGCTCAAGGCCTTTCCCGATCACATATTCATCCGATCTCTGCGTCATGATTGCATTCCTTCTGTCTATCGCTGAGCTTTTACACCCTCATAATATAGCAACTTCCGTGCCAAAAATGACGGATGTCGGAAAAAACCTGTTTTTAAAGCTTTTTCCGGGCCTTTTGCGAATATCTGCTTTTAATTTCATGTGTCATTAAATCAGGACACTTCGTGTCCTCTTCCGGGGTGCATTTTCCAAAATTCCCCTGATTTTTCCTGATTTTATCGCAAAAACGGCTGTGTCCTTATTTATGGTCACGATGTCATTAAATAAGGACACAGCCGTAAGGATACTACAAAGTATACACCCGATCATTTTATTTTTCTACCAAAATCAATCGCAGGATCTGCAGCCGTTCCGAGTCGGGATGCCGTGCACCGGCAATGCCTTTCACAGGATCTGCCTCACAGGAATCTGCCGGCAATGCCTTTGCAGGCCCCATCTTACAGGAATCTGCCGGTGATGCTGTCTTTGCATTCCCGGATATCCGCGGGGCTGCCGCTGGCGACGATCCGGCCGCCGTCCTCGCCGCCGCCCGGGCCCATGTCGATGACGTAATCGGCGCTGCGGATGACCTCCAGGTCATGCTCGATAACGATGACTGTGGCGCCGTGGGCGATGAGGGTCCTGAAGACCTGCATCAGGGTCTCTACGTCCTTTGGATGGAGGCCGATGGTGGGCTCGTCGAAGACGAAGACGGAGTCGTCCTGCTGCCGGCCCATTTCAGAGGCCAGCTTGAGCCGCTGGGCTTCGCCGCCGGAGAGGCCCGGGGTCTCTTCGCCCAGGGTCAGGTAGCCCAGGCCCAGATCCTGCAGGGTCTGAAGGCGGGGACGGACGCTCTTCATCTCGCTGCAAAAGCCCAGGGCGGTGGTGACATCCATGTCCATGAGCTCCGGCAGGGACCGGGTCTCGCCGGCGCCATTGGTGCAGCGGACAGCGCCGGCAGCCTTGCTGTATCTGGCGCCCCGGCAGTCCGGGCAGGGAATGTCCACATCCGGCAGGAACTGGACGTCCAGGGAGATCTGGCCTGTACCGTCGCAGACCGGGCAGCGCAGACGGCCGGTGTTATAAGAAAAATCTCCGGCCTTATAGCCGTGCTGTCTGGCGTCTTTGGTCCGGGCATAGATCTTGCGCAGCTCGTCGTGGACATTGGCATAGGTGGCGACGGTGGAGCGGACATTGATGCCGATGGGGGTGGCATCGATCAGCTTGACATGGGCGATGCCCTCGGCCTCCAGATGCCGGATATGGTCCGGCAGCGGTCTGCCGCCCGTATAGGCCTCCAGGGCCGGGACCAGACTCTCCAGGATCAGGGTGGTCTTGCCGGAGCCGGAGACACCGGTGATGACGGTCAGGGCCTGCTTCGGAATGCTGACGGACAGGGGCTTTACGGTATGGATGCTGTCCGTCTCCAGGAGGATCCGGCCATGGGCAAAGATCTCCTCCGGGGCTGCCGCTTGGGGTAGGGCCTGAGTAGCTGCGAGATAGGGACCGATGACGGAGACCGGATCCCGGGCAATGGCCTCGATGCTGCCCTGGGCAATGACACGGCCGCCGGCGGCGCCGGCACCGGGGCCCATCTCGATCAGGTGGTCCGCTTCCCGCAGGATCTGGGTGTCGTGGTCGACTAAGAGAACGGTGTTGCCATCCCTTACCAGATCGTGCATGACCCCGGCCAGGCCCACGATGTTGGCCGGATGCAGGCCGATGGAGGGCTCATCCAGGACATAGAGGACACCGGTGGTCCGGTTGCGCACGGCCCGGGCCAGCTGCATTCTCTGCCGCTCTCCGGTAGAAAGGGTGGCGGCGGCCCTGTCCAGGGTCAGATATCCCAGGCTCAGCTCCATCAGCCGGGCGGCGGCCTCCAGGTAGGATTCGCAGATATTTTGGGCCATGGGCCGCATCTCCTCCGGCAGGGTGGCCGGGACGCCCTCCACCCAGGCGATGGAATCCTTTAAGGTCATCTGACAGGCCTGGGCCAGGGAGATGCCTCTGAGGCGGGGTGCTCTGGCGGCCTCGGACAGACGGGTGCCGCCGCACTCGGGGCAGACGCCCTCCTTCAGGAACTTTTCCACCCGCTTCATGCCCTTTTCATCCTTGACCTTGGCCAGGGCATTGAGGACGGTGGCGGTGGCGCTGTAGTAGGTAAAATCCATCTCGCCGGCGGTGGCATTGTCGGCTTTTTTCGGCCGGTAGAAGATGTGCTTTTTCACCATGGGACCGTCGTAGACGATCTCCTTTTCCTGATCGGTCAGGTCGCGGAAGGGGATGTCGGTCCGCACGCCCATGGCCCGGCAGACGTCGGTCATCAGGGACCACATGAGGGAGTTCCAGGGGGCCACGGCGCCCTGGTCGATGGTCAGACTCTCGTCCGGGATCAGGGTGGATCTGTCCACGGTCCGGACCGTGCCGGTGCCGCCGCAGCATTTGCAGGCACCCTGGGAGTTGAAGGCCAGCTCCTCCGCGCCGGGACCGTAGAAGGCCTCGCCGCATGTCGGGCAGATGATCTCCTGCATCAGGGCCACCCCGAAGCCCGGCGGAGCGTAGTGGCCATTAGGACATCTGTGGGAGGAGAGGCGGGAGAACATAAGACGGAGGCTGTTCAGCAGCTCTGTCCCGGTGCCGAAGGTGGAGCGGATCCCCGGGACGCCCGGCCGCTGGTGCAGGGCCAGGGCGGCCGGCACGTAGAGGACCTCGTCCACGTCGGCCCGGGAGGCCTGGGTCATCCGCCGTCTCGTATAAGTAGAAAGAGACTCCAGATAACGTCTGGAGCCTTCCGCGTAGAGGACGCCCAGGGCCAGGGAGGATTTGCCGGAGCCGGATACACCGGCGATGCCGACAATCTCCCCCAGCGGGACATCCACATCGATATTTTTCAGGTTGTGGACTCTGGCGCCACGCACCCGGATCTTTTGAGGTTTGTCAGTCATTACAGTCTCCTGCCTTTTCATACAGAATGTACATAGGACCCGGAGCGGGTTTCCCCTGCCCCGGACAGCCGACCGATGGTATCGCCGTCACAGCTCCGGCGCATGCTCCGGTACGGTCTCTGCGGCCCTCCCCATAGGATTTTCCCCGTTCCGGTAGGGGACGGTGGCGGAGGGGACGACCTGGGAGGCGGGTCCGGTGTGCCTGTCCTGGTCGTCAAAGAAGATATGGGCGCCGAAGGCGGCCAGGACGGCGGTCTTTTTCACGCCGCCCAGGAAAAAGGCTTCGTCGATATGGACGCCCCACTGCCGCAGGGTCTTGATGGCCCGCTCGTGGGCCGGCGCGTTGCGGGAGGTGACCAGGGCGGTCCGGACAGGGCATTCTTCGCTGCCGCTGAAAAGGTCCTGGATCCGGGAAAGGGTCAGCAGGAAATTGGCAAAGGGACCCTTGCCCATGGGCGTGTCCGCGTTGGCCTTTTCATGCTGCTCGAAGGCCTCGATGCCGGCCTCCTGGAAGATCTTTTCCGCCTCCGCGGAGAAGAGGACCGCATCGCCGTCGAAGGCGATGCGGATCTGATCGATCCCCGCCTCCGTGCCGGCATCCACGGCCCCGGTCAGGATCCGGCCGGCGGCGATGCCGTTATTGATGGCTTCCTCCACGTCCTCGCTGTTGGCAGACAGGAAGAGGTCGGTCTCGAAGGCCTTCAGATAGGGGGCGATGGGTGCGCCGCTGGTCAGGGCGGCCCGGGTGATATCCAGTCCGTAGGCCTCGATGGAGTGAAAGATCCGCAGGCTGGTATTGGGGCTATTCCTGGACATGACGATGACCTCTACCAGGCGCTCCTGATGCTTGTGATTGAGCTCCAGAAAGGCCCGGACCAGTGGGAAAGCCGAGCCCTTTTTCAGGATCTCATTTTCGTGCTCGATCTGATACCGGGCATAGGCGGCCACGCCCTGCTCCTCAAAGATCCGGTTCTCCTGCTCCAGGTCAAACAGGGCCCTGGAACCGATGCCGATCACTAGCGGCCGGGTAAGATCATAAGCCATAGGTAATGCCTCCTTCCTGTATGCACCATCGTTTCTACAGCTTTATTTTAGCGCTTTTCCTCTCGGATATAAATATCTCTTTCCCTATTTGCCAAAGATTATGGCATCCGCAGAGCCGCGCTTTACATATCCGGGTCAGTTTTCGGCAGGATTGTCTCCCGGAAGGGCGGCCGGTCCTCCCATTACATATCGGGACCAAATGCAAAACAGGCCCGGTACTGTGATCATTCACAATTTCCGGGCCTGCCGCTTCGGCAGCTGTAATATGGGCTTACTGCCTCAAAGGAGGGTTGTATGGATATTATTTATGCGGAGCATTTATCTCCGCCTGAGATTGGCTTACGATTGAGATGAAAGGTAGGCGTCGATGCCTTTGGCGGCTGCGCGGCCGGCCCCCATGGCCAGGATGACGGTCGCAGCGCCTGTGACCGCATCACCGCCGGCGTAAACGCCCTCTTTGGTGGTGGCGCCGGTCGCTTCATCGGCGACGATGCATTTCCACTTATTGACAGCCAGACCTTCCGTGGTGCCGGAAATCAGCGGATTAGGTGATGTGCCGAGAGACATGATGACGGTATCGACCTCGATGTCATATTCGGAGCCCGGTACCTCTACCGGCCGGCGTCTTCCGGATTCATCCGGCTCGCCCAGTTCCATCCGGATGACACGGATGCCTTTGACCCATCCCTTATCATCCACCAGGATTTCCTTAGGATTGCGCAGGAGATGGAACTGGATGCCCTCCTCCTTTGCATGATGCACTTCCTCGACTCTGGCCGGCAGCTCAGCCTCACCCCGTCGATAGACGACATAGACCTCTGCGCCGAGCCTTAAAGCGGTCCTGGCGGCATCCATGGCCACATTGCCGCCGCCGACGACGGCTACCTTGCGGCCCATGTGGATCGGTGTATCATAATCATCCCGAAAGGCTTTCATCAGATTGTTCCTGGTCAGAAACTCGTTGGCCGAAAAGACACCATTGGCCTGCTCCCCGGGAATGCCCATGAATTTTGGCAGACCTGCGCCGGAGCCGATGAAAACAGCCTCATAGCCTTCCTCGCTGATCAGCTCATCGATGGTGATGGATTTGCCGATAATACAGTTGGTCTCGATCTCGACACCGAGCTTTTTCACATTCTCTACTTCATGAGCGACGACCTTCTGCTTTGGCAGTCGGAACTCGGGAATACCGTAGACCAGGACACCGCCGGCCTCATGCAGAGCCTCAAAGATCTTGACATCGTAACCCATTTTAGCCAGATCGCCGGCACAGGTAAGGCCTGCGGGACCGGAGCCGATGACCGCAACCTTTTTGCCCTTTTTCTCTGCGGCCGGCTCGGGAGCGATAGCATGCTCTCTGGCCCAATCGGCCGCAAAGCGTTCCAGCTTGCCGATGGAGACAGGCTCCTGCTGCATCCTGTGGTAAATACACTGGCCCTCGCACTGGGATTCCTGGGGACAGACACGTCCGCACACAGCCGGAAGGGCTGAGGATTCACTGATGACCTTGTAGGCGCCCTCGAAATCACCGTCCTTGATCCTGGCGATAAATCCCGGAATATTGATACTGACAGGACAGCCTTCCACACACATGGGCTTCTTGCAGCTGAGACATCTGGAAGCTTCTTCCATGGCCTCCCCGGCATCGTAGCCCAGACATACCTCTTCAAAATTCGCTGCTCTTACTTTCGGATCCTGCTCTCTGACAGGCACTCTTGGTTTTACTTCTCTTGCCATTATTTCTCACCTCCGCAATAACCGCAGCCGCCGTGGTGGGTATCCCCCTCCTGCAGCTTCAGCATCGCTCTGCCTTCCTGGGTCTTGTAGGAAAGCTGGCGCTGCATTGCCTGGTCAAAGTCAACCAGATGGCCGTCAAACTCCGGGCCGTCTACACAGGCAAATTTCACCTGGCCGCCCACCGTCAGACGACAGGCACCGCACATGCCCGTGCCGTCTACCATGATGGGATTCATGGAAACGATCGTCGGAATTTCCAGGATCTTTGTCAGCATACATGCATAGCGCATCATGATCATCGGTCCGATACAGACACAGAAATCATACCCGTTTCCCTCACGCGCCAGCTCTTCGATGACGGCTGTCACCATGCCGCTGCGGCCGTAAGAGCCGTCATCTGTCGTGATATAGAGCCGGCCTGCCACTGCCTTCATCTGCTCCTCGAGAATGACAAGGGTCTTTGTCCTGGCGCCGACGATTACATCGGCATCAATTCCATGCTCATGACACCACTTTACCTGCGGATAGATCGGTGCTGCGCCAACACCGCCGGCTACGAACAGGATCTTTTTCTTTTTCAGTACTTCTATATCTTCATGAAGCCAATGACATTCCTTTCCGAGAGGCCCTGTCACATCCATGAAAGCGTCCCCCGCCTTCAGTCCGGCCATTTTGGCTGTGGATGCGCCCACGACCTGGAAAACGATGGTCACAATACCGGTTTCTCTGTTATAATCGCAGATTGTCAGGGGGATCCGTTCTCCCACCTCGTCCATCTTTACGATCAGGAACTGACCCGGCAGACAGGAGCCCGCTACTCTCGGCGCCATCACATCCATCAGATAAATCTTTTCCGCAAGCTTTTCCGCTCGTGTAATTTTATACATAGCTATCTCCTCCAGTATCCATTTCATCTACAGGCTCTGCGCATACGGGCATCAGCCCACACGGTAATGTACACCTTTAGAGCCGGCAGGATATTCCCACTTGCTGACCACCTTGCCCTCGCTGAGGATTTTGCAGGTGCCGCACTCAAGACATCCCAGATGTTCGAAAAAGATATTCCCGCTGTCGTCTGTGGAATATAACGCGGCTGGACAGACTCTGATCACCTTCTCAAGCTCGGCAGGATCTGCATTGTCTTTGTTCACAAGAATATGGGAATGCGCTTCATCGGTATGATACAGGTTGACCCCCAGCTTATCTGCTACATTGATCTTTTTTCCCATGATTTTATTCACCTGCCTTCATGATGGAATATACACAGCTTTCCTTCAGTGCCGTCTCATACCGGGACAGGAAAGCCGCTGTACAATCGCCTGCTTCAAGAGCAGCCACTGCTGTCTCTGCCGCTATTCTGCCGGATTCTACCGCAAGATCCATACCCCGGAGTGTCTCCCCAAAGTTGACACATAACCCGGCGGCATCTCCGACGACCATGACGCCATCCCCATAAAGCTTTGAGATCCTGTCGATCTTGCCCTCAGGGAAGAGGTGGGCCGAATGCTCGATCAGCGAACCGCCCTCGATCAGTGGCGCGATCTCGGGATGATTGATAAAATCATCCAGCATTTCCGGTGTAGATTTGTCTGTGTCTGCAATACGATGGACCGTCATCGTTACCCCTAATGACAGACTGTCCTTGTTTGTATATAAAAATGCATCCCCCACACCATCAAAATCATTGATCATCCAGGCAATACCTTCACCCTCCGCAAGACCGAAGCGCTCATCGATCACTTCGGGCGAAAGCTGGAAGACTTCCTTGATGCCGACGGCCACTTCCTCGGTCGTGATGGCTTCCTTCATGCCCAGCTTCTGTGCCAGCAGGCCGTTGACGCCTTCTGCCAGGATGACCAGCTCCGCCTCCATAGGCTCACCATTAGCCACGATGCCGCTGACTCTGCCGTCCTCCACGCAGATGTCGTCTACCAGGATGTCACTGATTACAATGACGCCCATCTCTTCGCACTGCTCTGCAAGCCATCTGTCAAATTTGGCTCTCTCCACAGCATAGCTTTCTCCGCCTGCGATCAGAGGATCTGTGCTTTCGGTTTCTTTGGTCACAAATACCCCGTCCTTTGCTGTGGACAGTCTTTCCCTGACGATCTTCCTGCCTAAAGGTGCGGATGCTGTAAAGCCCGGAATGACCTTTTCCATGCTGTGAGTATACATACGTCCGCCGGTCACATTCTTTGAGCCGCAGTAGTTGCCTCTCTCCACCAGCATGACCTCACGTCCCGCGCCGGCCATGACATAGGCTGCGGTAAGACCTGCCAGACCACCGCCTACGACGATACAATCAAATTTTTCATCAGACATCGCTTTGATTCTCCTTATTTATCCAAACAGCGACGGATCATTTTTGTAAATCCGCCGCTGTACATGATATCAAGCCCTGCTGCGGCATCGTCTGATACCGCAGCAGGTTTTATGATTTTTAATACATTAGTTGAAGCTGTAACCCATGCATGGACCGCAGGTAACACCGCCATCGATGGCAATCTCAGCGCCTGTCATAAATGGTGTCTCATCAGATGCACAGAAGACAGCTGCATTGGCAACACCCTCAGCAGAACCGGAGGTATGGCTCGGTACCAGAGCACCCAGCATTTTCTCAGCTTCGGAACCGGCCTCTACAAGCTCTGTAATGGTAAGACCCGGAGAGATGGTATTCGCACGGATGCCGTTCTTTGCGTACTCAACAGCGATTGTTCTTGTCAGCTGCTTAACGCCGCCCTTAGAAGCTGCATAGGAAGCCTGCATCGGCATACCTGTAATACCGCCGATAGAAGCCAGATTGATGATATTGCCCTTGTTCTGAGGGATCATGACCTTGATGCACTCTTTGCAAAGGACAAAATAAGCTCTCAGGTTCAGGTTCATGACACTGTCATAATCAACAGCCATGTCATAATTTACCAGAGGAGTGATGGAGCCCCAGCCGGCATTGTTCATCAGTACATCTACTCTGCCGTACTTCTCTACACATGCCTTTACGACATTCTCACAATCCTCAATCTTCTGAAGATCTGCTTTTACAAAGTAAGTATCTGCGCCATTTGCATTCAGTTCGGCAGAGATAGCCTCACCGCGCTCTGCTCTTCTTCCGCAGAAAACGACCTTTGCGCCCTCACGCACAAATGCCTCTACACATGCCTTGCCAATGCCGGATGTACCGCCTGTAACGATGCAGACCTTGTCCTGTAATCTTCCTGCCATTTTGTTTTCCTCCTTAAAAACTCTCTTAAAATTAGTTATTTTTTCAAAGGGTCATTAACCCTTAATGGACTTGATAATGTGCTTTGCCGCTACCATACCGGAGGTATGCGCAAATCCGTTTGTGGATCCCGGGACGACCATGGCATAGGAATCTCCGTACAGACCGGATGCATCATTGCCGCAGGCGTAGAGGCCCTTGACCGGCTTCAAGGTATCCTTATCCAGTACCTGAAGGTTCTCATCGACACGGATACCGCCGCAGGTCGTCGGATAGTCAGGAGCGATCTCGATCGCGTAGAACGGAGCCTTTTTCAGCGGAACCATATACTGGGCTTCCTTGAACAGCTGTGTGTCCTCACCTGCCTCACACATCTTGTTGTAAGCCGCAAACTCAGCAAGGAAAGCTTCCTTGTCGATATCGATCATATCTGCCAGCTCCTCGATGGTGTCGGCCTTCCATGCGATCTTGTTGGCCATATCCGCCTCGAGCTCATCCATCAGATGCTGCATGGGCTTGTGATAAGGCAGAAATGCACCGAAGGAGATCTCTGAACCCACGGTCAGCAGATGCTCGATGGTACCTGCATCGATGATGCCGTAGCCCTTGGAATCCTTCTGGCCGGCTACGCTGGTGCCTGCGAAGGTACCCTTTTTGGCAATATCCTCATTGATAAATCTATGACCGGCCTTGTTGACCCACAGTGTAGGCTGTGTGCCTGCTGCGCCGGACTCGGAGCCCGCAAGCTTTGTTGTACCGCCGGCGAAAAGCTGTACGATACCTGCCCCATTGATATCACCATTGGCCTCTTCTGCCAGGTCAAAGCCATCACCTGTGTTGTTGACACCCATCACCGGAGGAATGGTCGTCCAGCAGGAGGTATCACCACCCAGGAAGTTATATTTGGCCATCTTTTCAGGGGAGCAGCCATAGCCGCCTGTAGCGATTATGACGGCCTTGCCGCCTACAGTTATATCGTTGCCGTCTACGTCATGGGCCACGACACCGACGACCTCAGCGCCGTCCATGACAAGGTGCTGCACCTGTGTATTGACAAAAATATCTACGCCGGCTTCCTCTACGGCCTTGAGAAGCAGTTCCTGACATCTCATGCCCAGGCCCTCCGGAATATGCATGGAGGCAAGCTCTTCCTCCATATCAGGCAGATACTTAACGACCTTATCGAAGGTCACGCCGACGCTCTTGAGCATCTCTACCGCCTCGCCGGAGTTCTCAACGAACATCTTGACGACCGGTGCTGCCGCACGGTAATGGCTGTAGGACATATAAGTCTCATAGCCTTCCTTAATGGTCGGCATATGCAGATCTCCGCCCTCACGCGCTTTGGACTCGCTGGATTCAAAGGCAGCGCAGCCCTCAGCATGCTGTGCTGATCCCATCGCAGCCCCCATCTTCTCCAGGATCACAACTGAAAGCCCGCCTCTTGCTGCTGTCAGAGCTGCAGCTTTACCCGCAGCACCTCCGCCTACGACGATTACGTCATACGCATCATCAAATTCCATGTTTAACATAGTTTCTCTCCTTTTTTATGTATGATTGGATTAATTTGATTTCTGTAATCTTGTCAGCAAAGCCGGCAGCAGCTCTTCCAGACGGCCAACGATGCCGTAATCGGCCTTCTGGAAAATCGGTGCCTCGGGATCCGCATTGATGCCGACCACGATCTTCGCATCCTTGACACCTGACATATGCTGCGGCTGGCCGGAAACACCCAGCGCAATATATAATTCAGGTGCGATCGTATTATGGGTCACACCGACGACTCTGTGCTCATCCATCCAGAACAGCTGTCTGGCGATCGGCAGAGAGCATCCTACCTCAGCCTCCATGGCCTCAGCCAGGGTATATACCTGACCGAGCATTTCCTTATTGGCCACACCATAACCGACGCCCAGGACCTTTCTGGCCTTCTTGAGACCACTTTCCTCCACGGCGCCTTCACCTTCCAGGAGCTTTACGGAGGAATCTGCCTCCGCGGTCATTTTGACGATCGCTGTCTCCGCGCCGCAGGGATCTGTCTCCTCACCGTTAAAGATTGCTGCCAGTGCTTTCTCCGTCTCCACCGTCAGTACGCTTCTGTCATCTGCAATCAGCCGTTTTGCGGTGATCTTTCCGCCGTCCGCTGATACAGCCACGGCAGTGCCGACGCAGGCGGCGTCCAGTTTGACTGCAGCCTTCGCCCAGATTACACGTGAGATCGCATCCTCCAGGGCCAGAATGACCATGGGGTCATCCGCCACGATCTGTGCCGCGGCAGCCTCCGCAAAGCTTTCTGCCGGTGCGCACACGCCGCTCTCATACCAGAAAAGCTCATCTGCAGAAGCTTTGGCAGCCTCTTTCGCCAATTCCCCTGAACCTGCCACGATGATCTTTACCTTTTCCGCGATTTTTCTGACGGAACAGACCATACCATTGATATGACCGAAGTCGCCTACGATCAGCCATGCAATATTATTCATATCAAAGAACTCCTTCCTGACGCAGGACAGTATACAGTCTGTCTGCGATCGCTTCAGCTGTTTCTCCCGTAATCATCTCAGCCTCGGTGCTCTCAGGAAGGGCCATTCCGGTGTAGGCTACAGCATTGCCCGGTACAGCGTTCAGGTCGGCAGCCGTCACTTTATTAACCTTCTTTTTCCTGGCCATCAGAACCTGCTTGAGTCCCGGAGGAGTCTCTTCAGAGGATTTTGCGGCGATTGCCAGCACCGCAGGTCCTTTAATCTCAATCTGCTGCTCGATATTAGCGGTCCGTCTCCTGATAACAAAACCATTTTCAGACTGGTCGACATCCGTAACACCGGCAAAGGAGGTCCAGCCCAGCTCCGCGCCGAGCAGTACCGGTACGGCAGGCTCCCACAGAGAATCGCCGATCAGTACAAGGTCGACACCCTCCATGTTCCTGATCGCTGCGGCCAGGCTCCTTGCCACATCCGCCATATCCGCAGAAGGCATGACATCTGTAATCAGTGTTGTCTCAGAAGCACCTCTTGCTGCCGCCCAGGCCGTATCACCATTACCGATCGTCAGACCTGTGATCGATCCTCCCAGAGCCTTTGCGATCTCGGTGGATCTGAAATCATCATCGCCGGCCTTTAATGCAGCCATGCCCCAGTCTGCTGTTCCGTCAGCAGAGACAGTTGCATCCTTTGGGTCTTTGCACAGTTTAAATGCAATTACTATCTTCAAACTTTTCTGCCCCTTTCGATTAAATCAAAACATTTTTTATTGGTTATCCCGGTCACCGAATCCTGTCCCGCATGGGAAATAAGCCCTGAATTGAGCCTCTTTACCCTGTCTTTCCGACTTTTCCGACGGGTTTTCTTATGTTTTGATTATAAACTGTCCTTTCGGCATTTTTAAGGTTATGAGGCACAAACATCGACATTTTCCAAATGAGAATATTGTGCATCTGCACAAATAGTGTTATATTGTGCTAAAGAGCCGAAAATAGGGGGGATTTTTTTCATGAAATTAAGAGAAATGCTGGATTTTGCGACAGAGAATTATCGTTTTCGCATAAAAAATTTATCAGAGGCAAAGCCCGACTCTGATATTCATTTCTGCCGGATCATGCAGCCCGGTCAAAAGGAATTTCTGCAGCACTGCTTATACCTCGGCTATGCCGCTGAGTTTCCGGAGGCCTTTTCCATCGCGGAAGACACGGAAAATGAAGCTGTCATTTCCTTTATTCTTGCAAAAAACGAATTTCAGGAAACAGACCTCAGGCCCTGCACTTCCGCCAATATATATCTGATCCCGGACACAGACAGCGTCAATGAGCTCTATGATTCTCTTACTGAAATGATCATTGATGACGGCAAGCTGTCCGGCATCATGAACCGGCTCTTCAACGCGCTGTACAGAAACGAGGGACTTCAGAGCATTGTCTCCGCCGCCGCTGATATCTTTGAGAATTCCATGCTGATCAATGATGTCGCCTATAACATCATTGCGAAATCCTCACGTACGCCGCTGGGCCGGCAGATTTTGGAAAACGCAGCCGGAAATGGCTTTATTGATGCGTATATTATCTCGGAAATGAGGGATCAGAACATTTTTGAACGGCTTCATTACAGCGGCAAACTGATCCGCAGCCACCAGTTCAGCAGCAACACGGACTGGCTGTTCCGGACTGTACGGATCAATCATACATCTATTGCGGATATTGCCATTGTCAGTGACAACAGGCCCTTCCGCTACATCGATTATAAGCTGATCGAACTGCTCTCTAAAATGATCTCTCTTGAAATGCAAAAAGATGAGTATTTTAAAAATAACAGGAACGCAGACTACAGCTACTTCATTCAGGATCTCATTGAAGGGAATTTAAATAAGGAAGAGGTTATTCAGCAGCGGGCCAGCATGCTGGGCTTTCGTCTGTATGGCAGCTACTGGTTTGCTGTCGCAAAGACAACATTTGTCTCTGAAAACCATGAGGAGCTGCAATATATCAAAAACCAGCTGACTCAGATTCTGCCGGAGGGAAAATGGATCATCTATAATCATATGATTGTGGCTCTTTTTTCCAGACCCGATCAAAAACAGCTGACGCCCTACGAATATGATAAACTCTTTCATTTCTCGAATGAAAATCACCTGTCCATTGGTATTTCAGACCTTTTTTACAGAGCCTCAGAGATATCCGCCCATTTCGACCAGGCTCTCCATGCATGCGGCACACCTGTGCCGGGAAATCCGGCCTGCACTGTTCGCTATTATAACGACATCATGCTCTATTACATGATCCAGGTTCTGGCTTCCCACCAATCCGTTGCTGAATTTCTGCATCCGGCTTTGCTGAAGATTGAGGCCTATGATCGGGACAATAACTCCGATCTGATGCTGACCTTAAAACAATATATCCTGAATGCCAGAAATACTTCAAAGACGGCCAAAGCCCTCAATATCCACCGCAACTCGCTGCTCTACCGGCTCAACCGGATCAGGGAGCTGACAGAGATCGACCTGGAGGATGGCAATGAATTCTGCAAAATTCTGATACACATCAGGATCAGGGAATACGAACACGCGTGATTCTCTGCTTTTCCGGGATCCGGGACCTTATTGCAATAAAACGGACTGCTTTACAGCAGTCCGTTTTTACGAAAAGGAAATCGCCTTCATGTCCGGCAGCTACCAGCCCAGCCGGTCCATGACCTGCTCCTCCAGATAGTCCAGCTCGTCCTCGGTCAGGTCATCGTCGATGGCGTCCCGCCATCTGCCTCCGCACTCGGCCTCGGCCACACATTTCGCAATCAGGTCATTCACCACCATGCTGCGGTATCCCATATATTCAATAAAACCGTCATCATCCCTAAACATCGCTCTGCCTCCTTATGAATCGGATCGGCACGGCACTCCCGCGGGAGGGCCGTGGCTTTCCTTTAAGCGTCTTGCCAGGTATCCTATGATGCTATTATAGCGCCTGGGAAAGGAAAATATCACTCTTTCAGCAAATTCTTTGGGCCTTTTCCCGGAGATGGGGCATTATTTGTCAAAGCTGATATAGATCATCCGGACCTCCAGGGGCTCCATCCTGCAGGAAAGCCGTACCACGCCGCCTTCTACAGGGAGCCTGCGGACCTCTTCCCCCGGCAGGACCTGCTCCTTCAAAAGGAGCATGCCGAACTCATCATTGCAGCTGGGTCTGCCGATTCTGGCCCAGATGTCGTAGGCATTGCCCCGGCTGCGGTTGGTATAAAAAGAGACGGCTGTGCAGGCCCCGGCCCCGACGTCGGTAATGGTCAGATTCATGACCAGGGTCCTCTGCTTTGTAAAGGCTTCGTAGCGGCTTTCCCGCTCCTCGTCAATATTGAAGGTCCTGGATATGTAGGAGGAATAGTGCTCGTAATTGTATAAAACGATGACGATCTGTCCCTCCTCTGTCCTGGTGATAAAGTAGCCGGCACCGTCCGCCAGCTTGCGATTGCCCAGATAAGACAGCATACGGGTCAGATAATACTGGGATTTGGGAATGCCATTATAAGTAAAAGCCCCGACGCCGCCATGGAAGAGCCGCTCCGGCACCGGATACTCGTCATTCATATCGGACAGGGTCCTGATGCCAAAGGCGTCCAGCATATCATAATTGATCAGCAGGTTTCTGGCCAGATAGCAGGATTTAAAACAGGTATCATTCAGATAGTTTCTCTGAGATACCGTCAGATTCCATTCTGTCAGGTAGATCGGGAGGTGCCCCAACCCCAGACTCCTGCACTTCCTTTTAATATTGCGGATATATTTGGTAAAGCCCATGGGATCGCTATTGAGCTCGTCCATCCGCTTGATATCATTTTCCGTGATCACCTTGATGCGGTGCCGCAGATCCACCTCTCTGGTATAAAAGTTGGTATCAAAATACTGCAGTGTGATGAAATCAGGCAGGCATCCCTCCCTGCCGGCGAACCGGAAAAACTGATCCGCAAAGCCGTCCTCCTGCTCGAAGAGGATCATGGAGGGCGAGCCTACCCGGATCTGCGGATCCCAGGTCTTGATGCAGTCGAAGGTCGCCTTATAAAAACGGAAAAAGAGCTGGGGATCGCTCCACTGTGTATAGGCCGTGCCGGAATCGGCCTGACTCCATATGGTATAAAGCCATTCCCTCTCCTTTTCCTGACCGTATTTCTCACGGATATGTTCATAAAAGGCTCTTACCAGCCGGGTCCATTTATTCATATCCTTCGGCGGAGAGACATTGTAATGACCCATGGCCAGAAAACGTCCCGAATCTCTGGCCAGCATAATGGGCATAAAGGACAGAGAAATGAAAGGCTTCAGCCGGACGGACAGCAGAAAATCGAGGACCTTATCCAGCATGACAAAGCTGAACTGGGGCTGCCCGTGCTCATCCTCTGTGTAGACCATCATATCATCGGAAAAAATCCCCCGGAGGGTGACATACTCGTAGGGGGCTTCCTTCTGCACGCGCCGGACCATGTCCTGGATATCACTGTAGAGCAGGGATCTGCAGCCGGAAATATTCAGGAGCTTCCGGTACCTGTGCTTCAGCGGACTGCCTTCGGCCCGATAGGAGAACGGCGGGATCGTCATGCTCAGCGGATATTTTTCCACTGCGCTTTCCTGCTGCAGCTCAAAGTCCGCTCCGGCCGTGTATTTGACGATTGTCTCATACTGCATATAGTCATAGCAGATATCCTGATCTCCGACGGGATCGGGATTCTTTGCCTCTTTGCGGTATTCCGACGGCAGCATCCCATAATCCCGCTTGAAGGCGGCATTAAAGCTGCGGGTATCTGTATAGCCGTTCCTCAAGGCGATCTGCTGTATGCTGTCATCGGTCCGCAGCAGATCCTGCAGCGCATGGGAAAGCCGGACATTATTGTAAAATTTCAGAAAGGTCAGCCCGGTCGCTTTTCTGAAAAGGGCTGACAGATAGGCATAATTCAGGTGAAAATAATCTGCCACCTGATCCAGTGAAAGCTCTTTCCGGTAATTTTTTTCAATGTAATCCATAATGCTGGTGATATGGGTTGAAGACACAGCTGCATGACCGGTATTCGAAACCCGGAACTGATTCATCAGGATCCCTGTCAAAGAAAAAAGCAGGGAGAAGGTTTCGTACTTATTATAACCGCTGCTGTTGGTCCTGATGAGCTGACAGAGGATATGGCGCACGGCATCATAACGGACATCCTCTGTGTGCCCGCAGGAATTCAATTCAAAATGTATATTGGCTTCATCAAAGAAATAACGGGGCAGAAAAAGCAGAGAGATCGCATTGCCTGTGGCCCGGGTCACCAAATGATAGTCATTGGAATTGACCAGGACCACGTCCTCACTGACCATACTGTAGCTCTCCCCCCGGACCTGAAGACTGGCCGTCCCATCCAGCAGCATCAGTATCTCGATATCATCATGAAACTTGCCATCACTTTCCGGGAAATTGTAAATAGACAGTCCCACCGGAAAAGTCTCGCTCCTTTTCAGAAATGTCACATATCCCATGATTTTCCACCCTCCTGCGCACGCATATTCTGCTTTTTAATTTTTATATTTTTTGCAGTTTTTTATCCTTTCAAAGCCATTATACAATCATTTCTATCAAAAATATATCAGTATTTTTCTTATTTTTCTGCAATATTTTTGGATTTCCTCCATTATAAAACACCACACATTAAAACATTGACCGCAACTCCAAAACAAAAATTATTTCCGCGCTGATAAACTCTTAAGTGAAGTCAATCACATGTTTCTTCTGTCAGAAAAATGCAAAGGAGATCCAAAAATGAAGAAAACAATCACACGCACCTTATCCCTCATCCTCACCGCCGGCCTTGTCCTCGGTCTGGCCGGCTGCGGCAGCTCTCAGGACAGCAGTGCCTCTCAGGGCAGCTCGGATGCCGCTGAAGCTGAAGCGGGCGGCACCATCATGTACCTGTCCGCACAGACCAACGGTCATTTCTATGATCGTACCGAGACCTATCTGACCGCGATCTGCGACGAGCTGGGCTATGACCTCAACATCGTCCTTGGCGACAGCTACAATGACGCAGCCAACAACCTGCAGGCTGTCAGAAATGCCATGACTGATGACACCAAGGGACTGATCGTGTCTATGGACGGCGGTCTTTCCAGCATCATGGAGGCTTATCCGGATCTGTATGTGGTCGGCTATGCCACCGATATGAGCAGTGTCTATGGTGAAGACGGTACCCAGACAGAGCTCCTGGACAATCCCAACTTCCTCGGCACCATCGTCGACGGCTATGCGGACGGCTCTAAGCTTGGCCAGCTCTATTTTGACCATTGCGTAGAAAAGGGCTACCGCAGGATCGGTGTGATCTCTTTCCCAAGCTATGCCTACCCGAATCTGGCCGCGGCCGCAGATACCTTCTGCGCTCTGGCTGCCGAGTACAACGAGACAGCGGCCGCAGATGATCAGTTTGATATCGTAGAAAATGCGGATGGCACTCAGGTCACCACGCTGCAGTTCACCTCTGTAGATGACGCCTACTTTACCAGCCACACCGACCTGGATGCGATCGTCGGCTGCTGCGCAGGCAATACCTTCATCTATCCAAAGCTCAAGGCTGCGATCACCAATGGCACCTGCTCCGAGCAGACCAAGCTGGTCACCGGCGGTTTTGAGGCTGAGGAAGCTCTGGTCGGCGATATCGGCGAAGACGGCTGTATCTCCATGCTTCAGTTCTCTCCAAACGAAAATCCGGCCTATGCCATCGTCATGCTGGACAATGCCATCACAGGCAACCTCTTTGAGGATCAGAGCAATGAGAGAGTCGATTCTGTCAAGTACATTCTCCAGTCTCAGGAGGATGTGGAAATGATGATGGAGAAATCCTTCTGCTGGACCGGCGATGTATCTCTGGCCGCCCTCCCTGTAGACACTGTCGTCAATGAGCTCTGCAAGAGAAATAATCCTTCCGCTACCTATGAGCAGCTGATCGATGCGATTCATTCCGATGATCTGACTGTGGATGCTCTGTATGACAAATAAGTCGGCGCTGTTTTTTGCAGGACCCTTATGGGTCCTGCAATATCTTTCGGAGGACGCTTATGGAACACGAAATTATTTTTGAAGCCAAACATATGCACAAGGAATTCGGTCCCACCATCGCGCTCAAGGATGTGGACATCCAGATCCGCCGCGGCGAGATCCGCGGTCTGGTAGGTGAGAACGGTTCCGGCAAATCCACGATCATGTCCATCGCGGCCGGCATGCAGAAATCCACCGGCGGCGAAATGTTTTACAAGGGTGAAAAATGGGAGCCCAAGAGCATGATCGATTCCCAGCGCAAGGGCATTTCCATGATCCTGCAGGAAGCGAATACCATTCCCGGAGTCACTGTTGCCCAGAATCTCTATGCCGGTCAGGAGGACCTTTTCTCCAGATTCGGCATTATCAATATGAATAAAATGTACGATGCCGCCCAGAAGCTTCTGGATGATTTCGGCATCTCCCATGTAAGTGCACGCTCACAGATCAATCAGCTGACCTTCGAGGACAGAAAGCTGATCGAGATTGTCCGCTGTGTCACCGATGAGACCGAGATCCTGGTCGTCGACGAGACGACGACGGCACTTTCCTTTGAGGGACGTGATATCCTCTACCGCCTGATCGATAAGATGACCAAGGAGCAGAACAAGGCCGTCGTTTTCATTTCTCACGATATGGATGAGATCCTGGCCCACTGTGATGTCCTCACGGTCCTGCGGGACGGCGATATCATCGGTCACCTGTCCAGAGAGGACATGGACAGACCGGACAGTGTACAGACCATCCGCCGCATGATGGTCGGCCGTGAGATCGGCAATAAATATTTCCGTGAGGACTACATCCCCAGTGCCGGGGAGGAGATCGCGCTGGAGCTCAAAAATCTTTCCTTTGGCGCCATCAAAGACTTTTCCCTGGTCCTGCACAAGGGCGAGATCGTAGGCTTCGGCGGCCTGTCCGGCTGCGGCATGCATGAGATCGGCAAGGCAGCCTATGGCCTGATCAAACCGGAAGCAGGCCAGGTCCTCCGAAACGGCCGTGTGATCACGGACTGTCTGACGGCGATCAACAGCGGCATCGGCTATATCTCTAAGAACAGGGATACAGAAGCTCTGATCCTGGCCGCTTCCATTCAGGATAATACGGTCCTGCCTTCACTGCCTTCACTGGCCAGGATGACCTTCATCAGCCCCCGCAAGGAAAAGCAGATGAGTGATGAGCAGATCGCACAGTTCAGGATCAAGGCGCCCAGCGGCAAGACCTATGTCAGCACGCTCTCCGGCGGCAACAAGCAGAAGGTCAGCTTTGCCAAATGGATGGCCAAGGGCAGTGAGGTCGTCATCATGGACTGTCCTACCCGAGGTGTGGATATCGGCGTCAAGCAGGCCATGTACAGCCTGATTGAAAAGATGAAAGCAGACGGCAAGGCCATCATCATGATCAGTGAGGAAATGTCTGAGCTGATCGGTATGGCGGACCGGATCATCATCATGAAGGATTTCAAAAAGACAGTAGAGTTTGAGCGTTCCGCATCGCTCAAGGAAACCGATATCATTGAATACATGATCTAGGAGGGCATCATGGAAAATACAAACGAGAAAGCTCATTTCAAAATCGACGGAGCCTGGATCAAAGGACATGTCTCCGAGATCGCTTCCTACGGCGGTCTGGCCGCCTGCATCCTGATCTTTACGATCCTGACTCCTATCTTTGGCAGCAGCATATGGTCTGCCAGCAAGCTGTCGATCTTGCTCAGTGATGTAATCGTCCTGGCGATCGCCTCTGTCGGCGCGGTCTTTATCTACGCACTGGGCAGTATGGATATCTCCATCGGCAAACAGATCGGTCTCTACTGTACCCTCTTTGTCCTGATCGGCAACTCCACCGGCAACCTCTTTCTGGGTATCCTGGCCAGCATGGGTGTCGCCATCATCATCGGCATCATCAACGGCTCTGCCGGAGAGCTCTTCAATATTGTCTCCGTCGTAGCCTCTCTGGTCATCCAGATGATCCTGTCCGGTATTTCCTCCCTGGTCTATTCAAAGCTGGGCACCAGAAATATCTCTCTGACCGCTTTTAAGGTCCCGCTCTTTAAGAGCACCTGGTTTATGCTGCTGGTCCTGATCCTGGAGCTGGTCATCGTCACCTACCTCTTTAATTACACCAAGTACGGCAAGAATGCCCGGGCGATCGGCGCCAATCCTGTCGCCGCGGCCCAGTCCGGCATCAATATCATCCGCTACAAGGTCATTGCCTATGTCATCAGCGGCATGGCCATCATCGTGGCTGCCCTTTTCAACATGGGCTATACGGCTACGGCCAGCGACTCCAGCGGTACCGGTCTGGAGATGAATATCATGGTGGCCCTCATCCTGGGCGGCATGCCTCTGTCCGGCGGCATGAAATCCAGAGTCAGCTGCGCCATCGTCGGCTCCTTTACATTCTCCATCCTGAATGTAGGCCTGCCGATCCTGGGCGCCTCTACCGCAACTGTCCTGCTGATCAAGGCGATCCTCTTTGCCATCATCGTACTGATCACCTGCCGCAAGCCCAAAGGCGTTCTGTTCAGATAAGGAGACCGGATCATGAATCATAAAAATCATACAAATGAAATCCTGAAAAGGATCGGCGGCACAATCATGCTGCCCGGTCTGATGTTTGTCGTCATGCTGATCTTATGCATCATCCGGGGACCAAAGCCTGTCGTCTACGGCACACTGCCTATGTGGAAATCCGTCATCATCAGCATGGCGGCCAGCGCCACCACAGCCATGGGCATCGGTCTGCAGTTTAAAAACGGCCGGTTCGATTTCTCCGGCGGCGCGATTATGGCCCTGACCGGCATTATCGCCGGCAACATTGTCAAAGACAATAATCTGAGCCTCTTCGTCCTGGTGATCCTGTGCATCATCATCGCCGTCATCCTGAGCCTGCTGGTCGGTCTCTTTTATGTCTACGGCCGTCTGCCGATCGTCATCGCGACGATTGCTATGGCCCTGCTTTATGAGGCTATTTCCTGCAATATCTTTCAGGGCAAAGGCATCACCCTCTTTAATATCACCCGGTATGCGACGATTGCTACCTTCCCGACGATCCTGATCCCCTTTGTCCTGGCTGTGGCTGTCTACGCTTTCTATGCCTACCTGTCCAAGTCCGGCAAGCAGAGCCTGCTGCTGGCCAATAATCAGGCCAGTGCCGTCAATATCGGTATCCGGGAGCCGGAGAACATTCTGATCTCCTATCTCTACAGCGGTATCATCTTCGGCTTTGCCACGGTCATCAGTCTGGGTCTGAACACGGTCTCTGCCTCCTTTGTCAATCTGGCGACCGTTTCCCAGCTTTTCTCCAATATCCTGCCTGTCTTCATCGGACTGATGGTGGCCGGCTTCTGCGGAGACACCCTCGGCACCATCGTCGGTTCCCTGACTCTCTCCCTGATGAGCTATGGTCTGACCACGATCTTCCTGAACGAGACCGGCTCCTCCCTCAGCACGATCTTTACGGCGCTCTTCATCCTGGTCATCAATATCGTCAGTGCCCAGGGCCGGAATTTCCTGAAAAAGCTGGCCCGCAGCCTGAAAAAGGGAGTACCTGATGGGCAGCAGTAACTTTTTCGCTGAGTTTCAGGCCGGAGAACAGCAGAAGAAAATAAAAAATTATGACCAGCTCAACCGGCTCTGCCTGCCGGGGCAGATCCTCTTTACAGGTTCCAGCCTGATGGAACAGTTCCCGATCGCAGAGCTGGCCCGGCGGGATTTTCCGGAGCTGACCATCTACAACCGGGGGGTCGGCGGCTATACCTCGGCCCAGTTTCTGGATCAGCTCCCGGCCCTGCTGCTGGACCTGCGCCCGGCGGTCCTCTTCCTCAATATCGGTACCAACGACCTGGTCGAGGCCCCGGACTGGGAAGAGCGGCTGTTTGAAAATCTTGAGATGATCTACCGGAGGATCCGTGAGACGCTTCCGGACTGTCAGGTCTACATCATGAAATTTTACCCGGTCAATCCCTATGTGAATGAGATGGCCGCCCGTTACATGCTGCGGGTCCGCACCAACGAAAATCTGACACGGGTCAATGAAAGGAACCGCCGGCTGGCCGCAGCCTTCGGCTTTACCTATATCGATGCCAATGATGGTCTGACCGGAGAGGATGGTCTTCTGAAGCCGGAGCTGACGGTGGAGGGGGTCCATATGTACACAGACGGATACAGAATCGTCTACCGCAATCTCCGGCCGTATCTGGAAAAGGCCGCCGATACCTTGCCAAAACAAGCTTATAAGGAGTGAAAGAATCTATGAACTGGCTGAAAATTGCTGATGATAAAAAACATTTTACCAGAGACGGTGCCCCCTTTACCTGGGTCGGCGATACCGTGTGGAGCGCCTTTACCAATGCCGCGGAGGATGAATGGCAGGAATATCTGGATTTCCGTAAAGCTCAGGGCTTTAATGTCCTGCAGATCAACACCCTGCCCCAGTGGGACCGCATCGGTCCGGACCTGGGTCTGCATCCTTATCCGATCCGTGAGGACGGCTCTATGGACTATACAGCCGAGCCTGATCCGGCTTTTACCGACCATGCCCGCAGGCTGTGCCGTATGGCCGTAGATGCCGGCTTCACCCTCTGTCTGGTGGTCAACTGGGCTGATATCATTCCGGAGACATGGCTAACCTCCATCTTCCCGACCCATGCCTGGCCTCTGGAATATGTAGAAAAGCATGTGCGCGCAGTGGCCCGGCTTTACGATGAATTTCATCCGGTCTACATGGTCTGCGGCGATATCAATTTTGACTCCGCCAAAGCAGTCGAATACATCCGGCACTCTGCCGAGGTCCTGCGGGAGATTTCCCCTGAGGCCCTGCTCACCTTCCATATGGTCGCGGATGCCGTGGACATTCCCGAAGCCCTGATCCCTTATCTGGACTTTGTCGTCTATCAGAGCGGACACCGGGGCGCCGAAAAGCTGGCCCTGCTCCCACAGGAAATGAGCCGGAAGTATCCGGACAGACCGTTGCTGAATTCTGAGCCCTGCTATGAGGCCATGCCGCATCTGACCGACAATTTTGATGAGCCGCCGACGGAATTTTTCTCCGCGGAAGATGTCATCAATGCCTGCCGTATCAGCATCTCCTCAGGCGCGGATGCCGGCATCACCTACGGCGCCAACGGCCTCTGGAGCTGGCGCCGCAGCATGGGGCCGGTCGTCACTCAGGCTTCCAAATGGTATGCCGATCCGGTGACCTGGCGGGAAGCCATGCATTTCCCGGGAGCAGGCGAGATTGCAGGGCTTTTTAAGGCCTGACCTCTCCCCGTCTGTATCCCGCTGATTCCGCAAACACATCAAAGGAGTTTCCAGCATGAGTATCAACTATAAAGCGGCACCCTTTTTTCTGAGCGATGACAAGATCCAATGGGTCAAGGATACCTTCGCCGGCATGTCCCTGAGGCAAAAGGCCGGCCAGGTATTCTGCCCGCTGGGCGTCAGCGCAGATGAAGGACTGCTCCGTCACCTTACCGAAGATATTGGCATCGGCGGCATTATGTACCGTCCCGGCAGCAAAGCTGAGGTTCGGGAAACTCACAGGAAAATTCAGTCCTTGGCGGCGATTCCCCTCTTGATCGCCGCTAACACTGAAGCCGGCGGCAACGGCATCGCCATTGAAGGCACCAGCTTTGGCTGCCCTATGGCGGCCGCTGCCGGCAATTACACGGAGGATGTCTACCGCATGGGCTATGTCGCCTGTAAAGAAGGCGCGGCTCTGGGACTGAACTGGTCCTTCGCCCCTATCGTCGATATCAACTACGATTTTCACAATCCCATTACCAATACCCGGACCTTCGGCTCCGACCCGGACAGGGTCATCGCCTGCGCTTCCCGCTATATGGACGGCGCCCGGGAAAACGGCGTCGCTGTAGCGATCAAGCATTTCCCCGGCGACGGCGTGGACGAAAGAGACCAGCACATCCTGACCAGCGTCAATTCCCTGAGCACGGCCGACTGGATGACCACCTACGGCAAAGTCTACCGCAGCCTGATCGAAAAGGGTGCTGAGACGGTCATGGTAGGACATATCGCCCTGCCTCAATGGATCGCCGAAAAAAATCCTGCCGCGTCCAAAAAGGAAAAGCTGATGCCGGCCAGCCTGTCAAAAACGATCATGACCGGCCTGCTCCGGGAAGAGCTGGGCTTTAATGGCGTCATCAGTACGGATTCCACCCCCATGGTAGGCTTTACCAGCGCCATGCCGAGACGGGAGGCGATCCCGACAGCCATCGAGGCCGGAGCGGATATCATCCTCTTCAACAAGAGTATCGAAGAAGATCTGGCCTACCTGCTGGAGGGCCTGGAAAAGGGTCTCCTCTCCCAGGCGCGTCTGGACGAGGCAGTCCTGCGCATTCTGGCCTTAAAGGCCTCTCTGGGGCTGCCGGAAAAACAGGCCGCCGGCACACTGGTGCCGGATGACGCCGCTCTGGAGGTCGTCGGCTGTGACACGCACCGCCGGTGGGCTGCCGAAACGGCCGACAGAGCTGTCACCCTGGTCAGAGATGATCAGGACCTGCTGCCGATCGATCCCCGGAAATACAGACGCATTTACCTGAATGTGATCCAGAAGGACATGAATCCTGAAGATCCTTTTGTCATGACCTGGAAGACGCTGCTGGAAAATGAAGGCTTTTCCGTCACCGTCAGAGACCGCAGAGTCATGATCACGCCGGCGGATTTTTCAGACCCTGAGCTCTCAGAGGAGAAGCAGCGTTTCATGTATGAGATGTACCGGGGCGTGGAGGATATGAAGCGGGATTATGACCTCTATCTCTACGTGGCCAATATGCAGAATGCCTCCAACAATACGACCCTGCGTCTGAACTGGCGGGTGACCTTCGGTCTGGGGGATGACGCGCCCTGGCTCTGCAGAGAGATCCCGGTCCTGATGGTCAGCACGGGCTATCCTTTCCATCTTTTTGATGCGCCTATGATCGACACCTATATCAATGCCTATTCCGACAATATCGCCTATATAAAGGCCGTCATAGACAAGCTGATGGGCCGAAGCACCTTTAAGGGCATCAGTCCGTCCGACCCCTTCTGCGGGAAAGATTATATTTAGGGAGCGTGACCTATGAAAAAAGGGATTATCTTTGATCTGGACGGTGTCCTGCTGTCCACCGATCATTTTCATTACCTGGCCTGGAAAAAGATCGCCGATCGCGAAGGCATCTATTTTGACGAGGTCATCAACAACCGGCTCCGGGGCGTATCCCGAATGGCTTCTCTGGAGATCGTCCTGGAACGGGCGGAAAAGACCTACACAGAGGCAGAAAAGGAAGCGCTGGCCGAGGCCAAAAATAACTACTACCGTGAGCTGCTGGCCACACTGACGCCGGATGTCCTCGATCCCGCCACTGTCCCCTTCCTGGAGACCTTAAAGGCACAGAAGATCCTGCTGGCGATCGGATCCTCCAGTAAGAATACCCGTTTTATTCTGGAAAAGACCGGCCTGACTGACTATTTTGATGCCATCGCCGACGGCACCATGATCACCCACAGCAAGCCGAATCCTGAAGTCTTCCTGCTGGCAGCCCACCTCCTCCGGCTGCCGGCAGAGGACTGCTATGTCGTCGAGGATGCCTTTGCCGGTATCGATGCCGCAAAGGCCGGCGGCTTCACCGCCATCGGCATCGGCGAAGCTGCCGGTTATGCCCGGACCGATCATGCGATCAGCCGTCTGGATGAGATCCTGCAGCTTTAATTTCATTTTCATTTTCTCTTGTAAAAGGGCGGGCGCCGGAAAACTCCGGTGCCCGCCCTTGTTATGACCGATGAAGCAGGATCAGCTCTACTGCCACTTTGCATGACTGCCGTTGTCGTCTTTGACGATAAGCAGCTGATCATCGATCTCTTTTTTCAGTTCATTGACATGGGAGATGATGCCGATGAGCCTGTCGCTGCCGGCCATCTCCTTGAGTACCCGCACGGCCTGGGCTCTGGCATTGTCATCCAGGGAACCGAAGCCCTCGTCGATGAACATGACGTCCAGATTCATGGAGGCCGTGGTCTGCCGGATCTGGTCGGCCATGCCCAGGGCAATAGACAGGGCGGCCATGAAGGATTCGCCGCCGGACAGGGTCCGGGCCTCACGCATACTGCCGTTGACCCTGGACCAGACCATCAAATCCAGGCCGTGGTCGCGGCCCTCGCCGGCCTGCTCCATCTCATACATCCTCAGTTCAAACTGATTGGCTGTCATGGGCAGGAAACGGCGGTTGGCATAGACCAGGATCCGCTGCAGATAATAGCGCAGCACGAAGGTCTCAATGTCCATGCGCATGCCGGTCACCTTGCCGGCCAGGCGCTGCCAGAGCTTGTGCGCCACATCATATTCCACCTTCTGATGGCTGTAGGTCTTTGCCTTCGACGCAAGGCCTTTAAGGGCGGCTCTGTTGGCCGTAAGTGTGTTTTCGATGCTGCCATACTCGTTTGTCAGTCGTTCAAGGGTGTCATTCTTATCCTTGGCCGCTGCCTCAAGGGCCGTCAGGTCCGGTTTTTCACGTCCGTCGATGGCCTCAAGGCTGGTTTCCTGTTTAGCCTCTGCAGCGGACTTTGCTTTTTTAAAATTACTGACGAACTCCCGCAGCTCATTGCTCTTATCTTTGCTGTGCGCTTCGCATAAAGCCTTCCACTCCGCCTCCCCAAGTTTTGCGGTCTGCATGACGGCTTTGTATTTCTTCTCCGCCTGATCGCGGTCATCACGGTATACGGGCAGATTTTTCTCACAGGTATCAATCGCCTCCTGGCAGCGGGCAAGGGCTTCGGCGGCAGACCTTGCCGCCTGTTCTGCCTGTTTCTTTGCCTTTTCCGCGGCGGCCCGTTTCTGATCAGCCGCAGTCAATTCATCCTCTGCCGATGGCAGATCCGGATAATGCAGGCCGGCCTTCAGGGTCTCCAGCGTCGTCTTCTCCGTATTCAGATTAATTTCCGCCTTGCGGCGCTCCTGCTCTGCAGTTTCAGCTGCTTCTTTGAGCTGCTGCTTCCTGCTGTCGATGCCGGCCAGCTGTTTTCCGAGCTTTTCAAGGATTACCTTTTGTGCCTTAAGGACTG
>R11__coassemble_277_pt1 | contig 36666 bp, 28 predicted proteins | sample R11__metabat2_low_PE_030 | metagenome-assembled genome bin R11 | reverse complement strand
GCAATAAAGGCTGCGGCAGGAATTCCTGCCGCAGCCTTTATTGCTATTCCGATCGTCAATGACTCCCACGCCTACAGGTGGAAATCTACAGCAAATTCATCTCAGTGGACATTCAATCTCCGACGGAGCTAAATGCTCCGGGGCGATGCATGCTTAGCAGACCCTGAGGCTGAGACGGCGCATGGCCAGATCCCGCTCTGTGCTGTCCTCCACGTCAATCTTTTCGATGATGCCGCCAAGACTGCGGATCTTTTCCTCAAAATTCTCATAGCCGCGCTGGATGTACTGAATCTGATCCACACAGGTAACACCCTCTGCGGCCAGGCCGGCAATGACCAGAGCCGCGCCGGCTCTCAGATCCGGAGCACTGACAACAGCACCTGTGAAATGATCGACGCCGATAATGAAGGCGGTGGTGCCCTCTACCTTGATATTGGCACCCATTTTGATCAGCTCATCCGTATATTTGAAACGGTTCTCGAAAATCTTCTCCGTGACCAGAGAGCTGCCCTCCGCCAGGGCCAGACAGACGGCAGTCTGAGACTGCATATCCGTAGGAAAGCCCGGATAAGGCATGGTCTTGATGGTGGTCGCCTGCAGACGTCCGGTGGCCACGACACGGACGGAATCATCCATCTCCTCGATCTCCGCGCCCATCTCCAGAAGCTTTGCGGAAATAGACTCCAGATGCTGAGGAATGACATGGCGCAGGGTCACATCGCCTCTGGTGGCTACAGCGGCGCACATAAAGGTACCGGCCTCGATCTGGTCCGGAATGATCTCATGATCGGCTGCCTTGAAACGGCTGACGCCCCGGATACGGATCTTGTCCGTACCTGCGCCCTTGATATCGGCGCCCATCTGATTCAGGAACTGAGCGACATCCACGACATGGGGCTCCTTGGCCGCATTTTCGATAATGGTATTGCCCTCCGCTCTGGAGGCGGCCAGCATGATATTGATAGTCGCGCCGACACTGACCACATCCAGGTAGATATGGCGGCCCACCAGCTTCTCTGCCTTGGTATAGATCTTGCCATTGTCGATCCAGACCTTTGCGCCAAGGGCTCTGAAGCCCTTCTGGTGCTGGTCGATCGGTCTGCTGCCGATATTGCAGCCGCCCGGCAGGGCGACGCAGGCCTCATTATATTTGCCTAAAAGCGCACCGATCAGATAATAGGAAGCTCTGATCTTGCGGATATAATCATTGTCCACATCCAGGGTATGGATGGAATTGCCGTTGATGGTGACGGTATGGTCACCCAGATAGCGCACAACGGCGCCGATGGACTCGATCGCATGCAGGAATACATTGATATCATTGACATCCGGCAGATTGCGGATGGTGACGGTCTCCTCACACATCACAGCTGCGGCCAGAATGCCCAGGGCGGAGTTCTTGGCACCGCCGATCTCGACATCTCCGACCAGCGGATTACCGCCGCGTATGATATACTGCTCCATAAAAACACCTCAATTACTCTATAAGATTAGACAGCAAAATTGTCATATCTTCTCATATTCTACCAAGGATTATATCACAATCTATCCTTTTGTAAATGACACTTTTGCACAAAGATGCGGCGGGCCCTGAAAATCAGGACGACTACCAGGATCAGGCTGACCAGAGTCAGGGCCAGGCCCGGATAAAAACCCTTTGGCACATAATGCATGACGATGGTATGGCTGCCGGCCTCCAGTCTCAGGGCTGTCAGGGCCCCGGCCAGCTCCTCGGCCTCCGTTTCTTCCCCATCTACCAGGATGGTCCAGCCCTCATCATAGGGCACCGACAAAAAGAGCACGCCCCGCTCCTTCATGGTAATGGTCCCCTCCAGAGAGGTATCCGAAGCCGCGGTGATCTCCAGCTGCTCATCGGCCAGGGCTTCATAGGCCTGAGCAAAGACGCCGCTGTGATAAGCATAAAGCTGGACCTTGACATTGCCGTAATCATAGTCATCCTTGACCGGGAAGTTCAGGGTGATCTCATCCTCCGGACCGCATTCTCCCAGATGGACGATATGGCCCTTTTCATCAGGGTAGGTCGTCCGCACGCCGTTGATCTCCACATAAAGCTCGTCGCAGTGAGCGGCTTCAAAATAAAGGTAGAGATCCTGGGTCTGGTCTAAGGAGAGGTTAAAGGTGACCATCGCATCCGACGACCCCTCCGTCACATCGTAATACCAGGTGTCATCCTCGGTCCTGGACATCCGGGCCCCCGTAAGTGAGGGAGCCTCCACGCCGACCCGGGTGAAGACAGAGCCCTCGATGCCCGAGGCCAGTCTCACCAGATCATTCTGCAGGATAAAGGGATCTCCGGAGACCGCGGACAGAGACAGGGCCGCCGTATTCACCGCGAAGCCTACCGACAGGGCATCGGTATTTTCATAGATATACTTGTGCTCTGTCGTCTCCACAAGCTCCAGATTATCCGCCGTATTTTCTTTATTGCAGATCACATAGCGGATTCCCAGGAAGGCATCGGTCACAGGGGTTGCTCCCTTATAGCTGTATTTATTGCCGCTGTCAAAAAAGCCCAGGGCCCCCATCAGTTTTTCCATGCCGTCATTGCAGGTAGAGGAAAAATAGGACAGGCCGTTCATATTCTGCAGGATCACATCATTTCTGCCCCGCATATTGCCCAGCTCCATCCGGTAAAAGGTCTTGTCATCGCTGGCATACTTTTCCCGGATCTGGGAATACTCCAGCTTATCTCCGATATAGGCCTCCCGGTCTGTGGAGCCGTCCAGGTTGATAGCGTAAATGGTATTGGCGCAAAGCTCTGCCAGAAGCGCCGCCGCCAAAAGGACTGTCACGACCCGGCGGTACTTCCTGTATCCGGCCTTACCCGCAGCCCGCCGCTTTGGGGGTGTCTTGCCCTTAAGACCTGCTGCCTGGCCTTTAATTTCAGCAGGCGGTGCGGGAGCGGCCTCTCCGGCCGGCGGCTGCGCCTCCGAGCTCTCCGTCTCCGAAAAACGTCCGTAGAGGTAGATCAGGACCATATAGGCCGCCGTGAAGATCAGGGTGACCGTCACAGCCAGAGTCGTTACGGATTCCTCCGCCAGGATCCCCAGAAGGCCAAAGGCGAAGATCTCCGCCGCAAAGGCGATCAGCATATGATAGGGCCGGATCTGCTTCAGCCTGAGGAAGACCTCATAGGCCATGGCCACGACCAGCAGGATGTAGATAAAGGAAAAGCGTCCCGGCAGGTTGTTGGGGAAATGGAAGCCGTGCCAGATATAATCCAGGACATTGACATTCATGCTGACCAGGAGAAAGGCCGCCATCAAAAGAGAGGTCACCTTTTTCCGGACCGGCACCTCCCGCAGGATCAGATAGAGCGGAAGCAGCACACAGACAATGACGCCGCAATAAATATTAGGGGCGCCGGTCAGCTCCGTGGGCTCCAGCATAGCCATATGCTGACGCAGGACATCCGCAAAGCTGCGGTAGAGTTCTACCGCCGTGGGCTTGATGCCGGAGGAGCTCTCCGTCATGGTATAATAGGTCGGCAGCAGGATCACTCCGGCCATGCCTCCGGCCAGCAGGGAATACCCCGCATACCTGAAGCCACTGACCAGAAAGGCCTTAAAGCCCGTCCGCTTCACCGACAGCCAGTGAATGAAGAAAAAGCAAATCAGGAAAATACAGATCATGATCGCTATATAATAATTGCAGAAAATGGCGATCCCCAGGGTCACTGTATACAGGAGTCCCCGCCCTTCATCGATGAGCCGTTCCGCGCCCAGCACGATCAGCGGGAAAAGGTAGATGCTGTCCAGCCACATGACATTCCAGCTGTAGGCCAGCATGAAGCCGCCCAGGGCATAAAAGCAGGCAAAGAGGACAGTAAAGAGCGTCCTTTTGCGGGTCCGGGCCGACAGATACAGGTAGGCCGTAAGGCCGGAAAGGGCGATCTTCAGCAGAATCAGCACCTCAAAGCACTCCATCATCATATCCTCAGGGAAAAGGATGACCAGGAAATTAAGAGGGCTGGCCAGATAATAGGCCCAGACGGTCAGAAAATTGTAGCCCAGACTCCCGTGCCAGGAATAAAACAGGCTCTCCCCGTGCCAGATCTTATAATGCAGCTCGGAGAAAAAGGGGACATACTGGTGGTAGGAATCAATGATCACCGCCGCCCTGTCGCCAAAGGGATAGACACCGATGGAGATATAGGCGGCGATCATGATTGCCAGAGGGATCAGAAAGGCCAGCGCCGGCAGGTATCTGCTGTCGGTCAGAGACCGGTTGAGTTGCTTTTTATTCATGCACTTTGCGCTCCGTATTGCCGTTTTGCGCTGCCGTTTTACGGTCTGTTTGGCGCTGGCGGCCATATTTTCTCATCATTCGTAAAGCTTCCTGCAGCCTGTGACGGCCGCCTTCATGCTGGCGATGCTCTGCTCCAGACTCAGACCGTCCACATCCACGATCAGATCCGCATACTGCTCATAAAGGGGCGTCCGCTCCCGATAAAGGTCCAGCAGGCTATTGCCCCGGCGCATGACGACACCCCGCTCATGCAGGTCCCCCAGACGCTGCCTCAGGGTCTCATAGCCGGTCCTGATATAGACGATCACACCGTCCTCCGCCAGCTTTTTCATGGCCTCATCCCCATAACAGGCGCTGCCGCCGGTAGCGATGACGCTGCGGCTGACACGGATCCCGCAGTTGACACGGTTTTCCAGGGCGATAAAGCCCTCCGTACCGTAACGCTCGATCAGATGCTCCAGGATATCTCCCTCCTGCAGCTGGATCAGAAGATCCGAATCCACAAACTGATAGCCCAGCATCTTGGCCATGACCACGCCGATGGTACTCTTACCTGCACCGGGCATACCGATCAATACGATATTTTTCATAAACCTTCAGTCACTCCCCGAAAAATAATGATGACAAAGCATGCCCCCGGCAGAGGCCAAAGACCGCAGTGCCGGGGCTTTGTTGACAAAAAAACATAAACAGGATACCATAAATCCCGGAGGATATCCTATGTTTTATCAGAAGCTTTATTCAGAAGAATACCATCTCACCTACGCCATTTCCGGCGGCTGTGCCATCCTGCTCTCCTATGACGGAGATGCGGCCCATCTGTCCCTGCCGGACAGGCTGGAGGACTGCCTTGTCACCGTCATCGAAAGCTATGCCTTTTCCGGCAAGGGCATGACCTACCTGTCCCTGCCCGCCGGGCTTAAAAAAATCGAGCATCACGGCTTTTCAGAGTGCAAAGGGCTTACCCATATAGAATTCCCCGCCTCACTGGAGATCATCGGCAACTACGCCTTCTACAACTGCTGGGAGATCAGCGAGGTCCATTTCGGTCCCTATGTCCGTTCCATCGGCTTCGGGGCCTTTATGAACTGCGACAAGCTGACCCGGATCGTTCAGGACCGGATCGAGGGCTGTCCCTTAAGTCTCGGAAGCCTCCTGGATGAGCTGCAGCACCAGATCCATCTGGAGATGCACCATATGCGGGAGGACGGCAGCTATGAGACCGGCATGGTAACCTTTACGGAATACCAGACGGAGATCATCGCCGACGCGGCGGCCATCGCTTCGATCTGCAAGCAGTTCATCTCCGAATATACCGGCTCGGGCCGGAGTCTCCGCTTCTGTCTGGATACCAACGGCATCGACTACCGCAAATACGACGGCATGTTCATCAAGGTCCTCTATATGGACAGCTTTGATATCGCCGTCCGTATTGCCGTAGAAAGACTCCTCTACCCGCGCGAGCTGGGCAGCGAAGCCCGGACGGCCTACATGGATTACCTGACCGAGCATGCGGGAGAAGCCCTGCAGAAATTTGTCCGGGAGGACGACATGCCGGCCCTCTCCCTGCTGCTGGACCATGCGCTGCCCGATCAGGCCCAGACCGATGCGGCCATCGACCTGGCCATGTCCCTGGACAAGGGCGCCGTCACTCCCCTGCTGATGGACTACCGCCACCGGCATTTTGCCATGCAGGAGGACAGCTTCGATCTGTAGGCCTTCACCGGTAAGTCTTCTGTCATTGGTCTCTTATGATAAGTTCTCCGGATAAACCCTCCGTGATAGGACGGCTATGCCTTCTTCCGCTTTTTTCTGCCGGCAGAAGGCTTTTTCGTCTTCTGCACGGAATATCCGAATTTACCGAAATCCTTCCCCAGGCCGTAATACTGACCATGGGAATAAACGATCGGCGCCGCTTTGCTAAGGTCAAAGCGGCCGTTTTCGTCCATATAGGCTTCATCGGCGTAAACGCCCACCACATCGGCCAGGAACATGTCATGACTGCCCAGCTCCTGGACATTGCGGACCCGGCAGGCGATGCAGACCGGGCTCTCTTCGATCATGGGGGCATAGGTCAGGCAGCCCATGACCGGCGTCAGCTTCATTTCCTCAAATTTGTTCAGATCTCTGCCGCTTTTCACACCGCAATAATCCGTCGCCAGGGCCAGCTGCTCCGTGGTCAGATTGATAAAGAACTCTCCCGTCTCCAGGATCATATCATGAGAAAACCTGGATTTTTTGACGGATACATAGGCCATGGGCGGATCCGAACAGACCGTCCCCGTCCAGGCCACGGTCAGCACATTCTGCCGGCCTGCCTTATCCCCGCAGGAGACCAGGACCGCCGGCAGAGGATAGATCATATTGCCGGGTTTCCATAACTGTTTCGCCATTATTTTCCCTCACTTAAACCAGCGCATGGATCAGGGCCGGGATCAGCTGCTTCTTGCGGGAGACGACCCCTTCCATGTAAAGGCACTGCTCCGCCGCGATCTCATAGCCGCCATACTCCCTGAGCATCTCCAGGGCATTTTCCCCGACACAGAGCAGGATGGTGGACTCCTTCAGGATGTCCGTCAGCATGAAAAACATCATATCCAGGCCGCTGGCCATAAGCTCCTGCTCCATAAAGGCCCGCATCCGGGGGATGATGGCCGTAAGCTCATCTCCGTCCATGGAAGAGATCTGGCCTACACCGTAATCAAAGCTGCCTGTTTTAAACTTTTTGAAATCCTGGTACAGGATCTCGGAATCTGTCTTGGCTCCCAGATTGCTGCCGGCGGTAAACATGGCCTTGGCATGACGCTCCAGGTCCAGACCCGCCATGGCACCCAGCTCCCTGGCCGCAATCCGGTCTACCAGGGTACAGGTAGGCGAACGGAACAGCAGGGTATCGGAGATAATGGCGGAACACATAAGCCCGGCAATCTGGGGCGGCAGCACCACCTGATGCTCCTTGCAGTACATATAAATAATGGTAGAGGTACAGCCGACAGGCATGTTTCTGAAGGCGACCGGACGATTGGTCTCGATCAGGCCGATCTTATGATGATCGATGATTTCCTGGATCTCCGCCTCATGGAGACCGTCCACCGCCTGGCTGGTCTCATTGTGATCCACCAGGATGACCTGTTTTTTGTCCATCTGCAGGAGACTGGAGCGGGTCATCATACCGGCAAAGCGGCCGTCCCCGTCCAGCACCGGGAACTCACGGTGGCGGACCTTGGCCATGACGCCGCGGATATCTTCAATATAGTCCTCCAGGCGGAAGGTCAGCAGATCATTTTTGATCATGAAATATTCCACCGGGATGCTCTGATTCAGCAGACGGGAGGTGATAAAGGAATCATAGGCCGTCCGCAGGACCTTGCAGCCCTTCTCCTCGGCCATGGCCAGGATATTGTCATTGACCTGACCGCCGATGCAGACGATCAGGCAGCCGGCCTCCATCTCGATGGCACAGAGCTGAGACTCATAGCGGTCACCCAGAATGACCATGTCGCCCGGCTCGATATAACCCTCCAGCAGATCCGGATTATCCGCGCCGATGATGACCTTGCCTGTAGCATACTGGTCTGTCAGGTCGCCTCCGGTCAGGACCTCGGCCTGCAGGGTCTCGATGATATTGATATAAGGCGTATGGGCATCGGCCAGGACCCGGCCGTCATGGACATCCATAATGGATTTGGCAATATCACCGATGGTGATCAGGCCCTCCAGCCGGCGGTCCGCATCCAATACGGCCAGCGTAGAACGATGGTCCGCATTCAAAACCTCCCAGGCCTTTTTGACGGAAATATTTCTGGCGACACATTCACCCTCATCGATGACCGTATCCTTGACCTGCGTCTTGACATTTTCTATATAGTCCGGCGCCGCAGCCCCGAACTGATCCAGCACATAGGCCGTCTCGGTATTGACCTCGCCGGCACGCTTTGGGATATAGACCTGATCCTGATCCAGCTGATTCCTGACATAAGCATAGGCGATACTGGAGCAGATGGAATCTGTATCCGGATTCTTGTGTCCGATAACAAAAACTTCTTTTTTCTTACTCATGATCCTACCTCCGGCTTATGCTGTGATCTCTTCCATGATCACAGGGACAAACTGTTTCTTTCGGGAGACGACACCCTCCAGCAGGAAATGGCCCGCCTCAGGCGCCTTTTTAAAGCCGTCCTGCAGATATGCCTCTGCCTTTTCTCCGGCGTAAATGACCCAGGAGCTCTCCGCGAAAATATCCGTCAGCAGGAAGAAGATCATATCCGTGCCCTCTTTGGCCATGGCCTGAGGCAGGAAATCCCGCATACCGTCCCGCAGCTTTGCAAGGGTCTCCGGATTGACGGAGCTAATCTGGCCCACGCCAAAGGAGACATCCCCCGATCTGAATTTCTTGAAATCCATATAGAAGATCTCTTCCAGCGGCTTGCCGGCCAGGTCACTGCCGGCATCAAACATAGCTCTGGCATGGGTCTCCGGATCGATGCCGGCGATCTGGGCCAGCTCGGCCACGCTCTGACGGTCCAGGGCCGTACAGGTCGGTGAACGGAAAAGCAGGGTATCGGAAATAATGGCGGAGCAGAGGAGTCCCGCGATCTTTTCCGGGACAGGAATCTCCCTGTGGAGATACATCTGATATATGATCGTCGCGGTACAGCCTACAGGCAGATTGCGGACATAGACCGGCCGGATGGTCTCGATGGTCCCCAGCTTGTGGTGATCGACAATCTCCAGGACCTCAGCCTGCAGGATGCCTCTCACCGCCTGATTTTCCTCATTATGATCCACCAGGATCAAATGCTTGCCCTCCATATCCAGCAGGTTTCTGCGGGAGATCATGCCGATATAGAGATTGCCCTCTTTGACGATCGGGAAGTCTCTGAAACGCTCCTTCGTCATGGTGGTCCGGATGTCATCTATAAAGGCATTCTCATCAAAGGTGATGGGATGCTTCTTCATGAAATAGTCGATAGGCATGCTCAGGTTGATCATGCGGGCTGTGGTATAGGCATCGTAGGGTGTCCTCATCACGGCGCAGCCGGCATTTTCCGCGATCCTGCGGATCGTCCTGGAGACATTGACATTCTCACAGATGATGAGGAGGGAGGCCTGCTGCTCGATAGCGCAGAGCTGGGCCTCATAACGGTTGCCCAGGATGACCACATCTCCCGGATGAATATTCTGCTTCATCAGCTCGATATTGGCCGCGGCCATAACCACCCTGCCGCCGGTCACCCGGCCCTCCGGATCACCGATCAGCAGGTCCGCCTCCAGGGTATCCAGGATATTGCTGTAGGAGGTCCGGGCCGCGCCCAGAATCTCATTATCAAAAACAGACATATAAGAGGTGGCGATGATGCCGGTGGTGATCACGCCGGCCAGGCGGCCGTCCGACTCTGTCACGGCCAATGTGGATTTGCTGACCTTGCGCATGATCTTCCAGGCCTGTCTCAGGGAAATATCACCGCAGACAGACTGGGTCCGGCTGTAGTCGATATCCCGGACCTGAGTCCTGGCATCACTCATGTAGGCCGGCGCCTCCACCCCAAAGGTCTCCAGCACATAGCGGGTCTCCTGATTGATGTGGCCGGCCCGTCTGGGAATATAGCGGACATTCTCCGCCATACCCGCCTTATAGCCGGTCAGATAGTTGTCCTCTGCCAGATCCGAGTCCTTCATCCGGTTTTTCAGATCCGCCAGCGCGATGGCCGAGCAGATCGAATCTGTATCCGGATTCTGATGTCCGATAATATAGATTTCTTTTTCTTTCCCCTGTGACATAATTTTCCCCATTATTTCAATTTCAAAGAGTCTCTAAGGTTCTTAACTCGCTTACATTCTCGGGATCAGACCGTCCAGCAGACGGATGGTATGCTCAATGGCTTTGGCCTCAAATTCCGAATAATCCATCTGTGCGCTGCCGTCCGCCTTGTCGGAAATGGCGCGGATGATGACGAAGGGAATCTGATTGAGCCATGCAGCCTGGGCAATGGCGCAGCCCTCCATCTCTGTGCAGTAAGGGTCGAACATGCGGACCAGTCTGTCCTTGACCGCCTGGTCGGAAACGAACTGATCACCGCTGACCACACGGCCCTCATGGACACCGATCTCCGGATTGACCTCTCTGCAGACCTCCACGACCAGCGCTCTCAGCTTCTCATCGGCATCAAAGGTCTTCTTGCCCATGAGCGGGATCTCACCCGGCTCATAGCCAAAGCCCGTAGCCTCCATATCGTGCTGCAGTGTATCCGTAGAAACGACGATATCGCCGATATTGATCTCAGCCCGCAGGCTTCCGGCAACACCGGTATTAATGACGGCACTGACGCCGTAAATATCCGCCAGAATCTGGGTGCAGACCGCGGCATTAACCTTGCCGACACCGCTCTTGACGACGACGATTTCTTTGCCTTCCAGTGTTCCTACATAAAAATCCATGGATGCCTTGTGATCAACGCGCCCGACCTTCATCTGCGCCTTCAGGATGCTGACCTCCTGGTCCATGGCTCCGATAATACCAATCATGATAATTCCTCCTGTTTGTTGTCAGTAACTTTTATTATAACGCATTCACGGAATGATATAAAGCAGTAATCCGGGTAAAATTACCGCCGATTGATGATCTATCTTATCAAAAGACTGGCTAAAGCAGAGGAAGTCTGTTATAATTAGGTATTGCGGATGTGTACGAAAAGTCCGATATGACCAAAATCACTCGCCGGGTCCCCTCCGGCGCTGACCTGAAAATCTAAGGAGGAATACGAATGGTATATAAAACAAAAGGCACCTGCTCTCAGGCGATTGAATTTGAAGTAGAAGACGACAAGGTTAAAAGCTGTAATTTTATCGGCGGCTGCATGGGCAATACCCAGGGTGTCGCCCGTCTGGTAGAAGGCCGCCCCATCGATGAGGTCATCGATCTCCTCTCCGGCATTAACTGCGGCTATAAGGGCACATCCTGCCCCGACCAGTTGGCCAGAGCACTGATGGCCTATAAGGCGTCCCACTGATCACAGCCTGTCCTGACCCCGGCTGCCCCGGAGTAACCCGTCATGGATACCCTGCCGCAGACCGTGACCCATCATGAGATGCGCTGACGCAGGCTATGACCCATCATGGGATGCGCTGACGCAGGCTATGACCCATCATGGGATGCGCTGACGCAGACCGTGCCGGCAGGACTATCCATAATATTTATATTTACAAGAGGAGGCGGCAGCCTGCGCTGCCGGATCGAAGCTATGAAAAAGATCGTTCTTACCGGCGGCGGTACCGCCGGCCATGTAACTCCCAATATTGCCCTTATGCCGGAGCTGACCGCCAGAGGCTACGAGATCAGCTATATCGGCTCCCATCAGGGGATGGAGCGGGAAATGATTGAAAAGACCGGTACCCCTTACTATGGGATCTCTACCGGCAAGCTGCGCCGCTATTTCGATCTGAAGAATTTCACGGATGTCTTCCGGATCATCGGCGGCTATTTCGGTGCCCGGGGGCACCTGAAAAAGCTGCACCCCGATGTGGTCTTTTCCAAGGGCGGCTATGTCTCCGTCCCGGTGGTGATCGCCGCAGGCCGGATGGGCATCCCGGTCATCATCCATGAATCGGATATGACCCCGGGCCTGGCCAATAAGATTTCCATCAGGTACGCCTCCAGAGTCTGCTGCAATTTCCCGGAGACCATGAAATATCTGCCGGCCGATAAAGCCGTCCTCAGCGGCTCTCCCATCAGAGCGGAGCTCTTTGACGGTGATAAGGCCAGGGGCCTTGCCTTCTGCGGTTTTAACGATCAAAAGCCTGTGCTCCTGATCGTAGGCGGCAGTCTGGGTGCCGTCGCCGTCAACAACGCTGTCCGGGCTGTGCTGCCTGAGATTCTCAAAAAGTTCCAGGTCATTCATCTCTGCGGCAAGGGCAAGACCGATCCTTCCCTGGACGGCACACCGGGCTATGTCCAGTATGAATTTATCAGCAAAGAGCTGCCCGATCTCATGGCTGCCGCCGATCTGATCATCTCCAGAGCCGGCGCCAATGCCATCTGCGAATTTCTGGCCCTCAAAAAACCGGCCATCCTGGTCCCGCTGCCGGCCGGCGCCAGCCGCGGCGATCAAATCCTCAATGCCGAATCCTTTGCGAAGCAGGGCTTTTCTTACCTGTTGCCGGAGGAGGAGATCACCAATGAGCGCATGATGGCCGTCATTGATGAGGTTTTTGAAAACCGGGAAAAATACGTCAGGGCCATGGAGGAGAGCAATCAGAACTCCGCCATCACCATCATTGCCGATCTGGCCGATGAGCTCAGCAAATAAGCCCGGCGGATAAAGAATCAAGTAGGTGGAGACTTCGCCCCTCCTACTCGATTCTGCGGTGGATCGCACATCTCGCGGCATAGCCGCTCGATGTACTTGGCCAACAAATGTCCATTCGTACAAGCACGATGGCCGCTTGTCGGCCTTATCGCACACAAAGGCGCGTGAAAAATGATATTTCATTTTTCACGCGCCTTTTCGCTTACCTGTCCTTCAGATGCCGCTGTACTCCAGATACCGGCTTCAGTCGATGCTGCCGCCGATCTCTGCGGCCAGAGCGGCCAGAGTCTCCGGATCAGAGCTGCCCGGCTGCCAGCCGATGGCCTGTCCGTCCCCCTCATATCTGGGGATCACATGCATATGGAAATGGAATACGGTCTGGCCTGCGGTCGGCTCGTTGTTCTGGATGATATTGACGCCGTCACAGCCCAGGGTCTTCTTCATAGCGATGGCCACCTTCTTTGCCAGGATGATCAGATCCTTCAGCACGGCCTCATCGATCTCATAGATATTGGCATAATGCTGCTTCGGCACGATGAGGGCATGGCCCTTTGTCGCCGGTGACAGATCCAGAAATACTCTGAACTGTGCATCCTCATAAACAGTTGAAGACGGAATATCGCCGCCTGCGATCATACAGAAAATACAATTGTCTCCCATTTTATCGGTCCTCCTGATCTTCGGATCCCCTTTGCGGGACCCGGTGCCGGATCCGTAAGCCGCTTGTCAAAAAGCTTCCCCGTGGATCCCTGCGCAATTTTTCTTATGCCTATTTTAGCACCAACAACGGAAACTGAAAAGAGGCATTCTGACCGGCGGCAACGCTGCAGACCGGATGCGGCGGTGCTGCTGCATCCGGCCGGATACGATAGCACCGCTCAGGTGATGCCGCAGGTTAAACACCATAGCGCCGGCTCCCGCTCCAGCCGGCTCTGTGCCGGTCTCTGCGGTAAAGCAGGGCGCCCAGGACAAAGCCCAGGACCAGACCGCCGATATGGCCGGCATTATCAATGCCGCCGCTGGCGATGCCCTGGTAGACAGAAAAGGCAATAAAGAGGCAGAGTCTCTGCGCGGACAGATCCGCTAACCGGCCCCGGTTTCTCAAAACAATATAAAGCATAGCGCCTACGACACCGAAGATGGCGCCTGAAGCGCCCACCGAGACGGCATATTCTCCCAGATGATAATTCCATGCTGCGGAAACTGCAGAGGAGCCAAGACACAGCGCCAGGTAAAAAATGACATATTTGATCCTGCCCAGGACCCGCTCCAGATAGCTGCCGATATAGGCCAGTACCAGCATATTATTGAAAATGTGCATCACGCTGCTGTGCATAAAAGCGCAGGTCAGCAGCCGGTAATATTCATGGTCCTCGAGAATCGCCGGCCAGTAGTTGCCGCCGTGACTGATCATGAAACGGCTGCTTGAGGGATCGCCCAGCAGAGACATGATCACAAAGACCGCCACATTGATCAGGACAATGGCCGTCGTCACAGGGGATGACTTCAAAATATTATCTTCACTGTTCATAAGCGCTGCCTTCCTTCCACCTGCCGGCATATTGTTGTGACATGCCTAAAGCTTTTGCGATAATTCACCCCACCACCTGGGATAGAAGCATCTGTGTAAAAATATAAATGTACGGATTATTAATTTATAAATTAATAATCCGTACACTCGCATGGTATCATGTCCGGCAGCCGGTGTAAAGCCCAAAGTCTACATCTCCAGGCGAAAGTAAACATCCGCAAAGGCAATCCGGTCTCCCGGTGAAAGCCGCTGCGCCTGACCGTCCCTGAGACGGACACCGTTGACGAAGGTCCCGTTTCTGGACCCACAGTCTTTTATCACGATCCTTCCATCCACGTCCTCCAGTATCGCATGCTCCCGGCTGACTCCCGGGACATTCAGCGTCCCCTCCGTCGCGCCTCCGGTCCTGCCGATCCGGCAGGGGAAATGGGTCATCACCAAATCCGGGCACAGAGCCGGCCGGAGACTGATCAGACGCACGTTCCGGATCTGTTCACTCAAAAGTCCCGTCTCCTCCTCCCCGGTCAGGAGCTGCGTTTCCTCCCCGGCTGCGGTTTGCCGGTATCCGCTGGCATCCTTTGGCCGGTCATACTCATAGGTCAGGGAATAAATTCCCTGACCGGAAGCACCGGTGCGGACATCAAAGGCGGTGTCTGTGCTCCCGGAAGATATACCTGCAGAAGCAGCCGCTTTCCGGGAAAATACACCTGAGAGATCATCGCCCCCGGATTCCGGTCTCCGTTCCCCGGTTCCGGTCTCTGCGCCAGCCCCGGCGGCACCGCCTTCCCAGATGTCAAAGATATCCTCTCCGGGAGACGGTTCTCTGTCCGTCCTTTTTAAAGCTCCACGCCGGCGGCCGGATGAGGATCCCACCTGCTTCTTCCCGGCGTCGGACGCTTTGTCTGCCGGTCTGCTAAGCAGCCATCGGCGGATACGCAGCCCCAGCAGCGCGCAGACGGCGATTAAAAGGATCAGCACACCCACTGACTGCAGAAGCGTCATCGGCTGCATACCAAGACTGTAAAGCAGCAGATCGGTATAGCCCAGATACCAGGCGATCACGGCCGCGACGGCCGGCAGGATAGTGATCAGGATCACCGTGAGCCACCTGCCGCCCTTATCTCTCCCGTCTGCGGTATTTTTCACCGATACCGGCGGCTTTATGCCCGATCTGTGATTTTTAAAGCGCTTTCTCTGTTTTTCTGATCCTGTTTTTCCTTTCACTGCTTCCTCAGGCAGACCCATCCTGTCATTGCCGGCGGCCGTCGGTCCCGCGTCACCCATCGGATCCTCACTATCCCCGATTGAATACCGGCCCCTGTCTTTTCCCTGACTCTTTCCCGGACTTCCTGCCGCATCAGAGGCCGATGTGCCGGAGACCTCTCTGTCCTGACCAGGGCTGCAAAACCTCTGCTCCCGCCTGTTTTCCTGCAGGAGCTCTGAAAATACAGCCGCTGAAAATTCCTTCTGCCGTACCTTTTTATAAAAGTCATAGACCCGCAGGACGCCCTCTCTTTCCTCGTGATCCGCATGCTCCAGAAGAAAGGTGGAAAACTGTGCCAGCTGGACTTTGAGGGGCTGATCATAACCCGGAATATAAGCGAAAGCAGCCCGGGTGCCTTCCTCATCCATAAAGATGGCGGAGGGCTCTATATAAAGACCGTCCATATCCAGCAAATAGGCCTCCATACTACTGCTGATCTGCGCCAATGTCTCAAGAATCAACGCAAACTGCCGCTGACCAAGCGCCCTTTCCGCCAGCAGCTCACTTAAAGCCGTCAGGCCGGTGATATCATATAGATACTGTTTTTGCCCGTCGATGACACGAACGGAAAAAGGCAGCAGGCCCCTGCAGCCGCAGGCATCCAGCATCTTTTCTTCAAAACCATGGGCCGGATCCTCCGCTTCCTCCGCCACCATATAGCTGCGATAGAGATCCTTCTCAAATGTGATCTTCATCCCTTTAAGTCCTCCGTCAAACTCTTCAAAAACCGTCTTTTCAGCCTGTCCTGCATATAATCAATGCGGACAGCCCGGGCCTGGCCCGCCGCAAAAAGGCCGCTGCTGCCGGCCCAGGCCTGACTATGCAGGACGGCAATTTCCGTCGTCAGGGTACCATCTGCCGAGGCTGTCTCCATACTGAAAAGGAGACTGCCCACCCCGGACAGGAGACCGCTGCCCTCTGAAACGGTGATTCCCCCGGTCTCCGATGCCAGCAGATCCTCCGACAGGGTCTGCTGCGAAAATGACCTGTCCCAGAGTGCGGCCTCCGCCGCTCTGTCGCAGTCAATGGTCAGGATCGCCCTGTCGTGGAGGAAAAAGATCAGATAGATAAAAGCAACGATGATAAAGATGATCATAGGCACCAAAAGGCTGGCCTCCACCGTAAAATTGCCGGCAAGCCTTATATTTTTCCTTTGCTTCATTTCCTTATGCCTCTTCACCGGGCATCTGCCCCGGTATTTCAATGTTTGCGCTTTCCCACCCGCTATGCGGATACGGCCGTTTTTACCGAAGGTATCCTCTCCCTCCACCGCCTTCTGAACAGGTACGGCAACCCCGCCGGAGCTCACCGGGCCAGTACGACATGCTCGTTTTTGCCTCCTGCTATCTCTGTCCCTGATAAAGACAGCTGACCAGTTCGATCAGGCAGCCGGCCTCCAGATAGGGCAAAAAGGGCAGGGCCGTGCCCCGGTGGGCCCGGCGGCCCAGGATCAGGATCAGCCCCGTCAGGCTGCAAAGGGTCAGGGCGATCAGCAGGATGACCACTGCCTCCGAAAGGCCCGTCAGCAGCCCCATGACAGCCAGGGCCAGGCCGTCCCCCAGGCCGACCTTGCCCTGACTTTGCCTGCCAAGCAGCATCATAAGCAGCCCCGGCACCGGCCCGGTCAACATCAGGACCGGATCCGGCATCGCCGTCCATCCTGCGGCCGCCGCCAGCAGCCGCAGGCCCAGGCAGACGGTCCCCAGGATCAGCACCGGCCGCAGGGCAAAGCTCTGAAACTTCAGATCCTCCATGGCCGGCCAGATCAGAAAAATCGCCGCCAGACTAATGGCTGTCACGCTGTTTGCATCTGGAACATTCATGCAGTCCCTCCTCCTCTGCCTCCGACAGGCTGATACTCTCAAAGCTTCTCTTAAGTCCGCTGCAGTTAATATCCGTATGCCAGGCGTCACCCATGGAGGTGATATAGATGGTATCGCCTGAAGCATGGGACGCGCAAAGCTCACAGGCCTTATATCTGCTGCCGTAATTATTTCTGAGAATAGCCAGTTGGGCCATGCTCACCGTCTTTATGGACAGCTTTAAATAAGTGCAATCGGCATGGGTATGGTAAACGGTACCGGTCTCCGCCAGATAGACCTGCTGGGAGCCATCGCCGTCTCCATCTCCCTCGCCGCTCCGGTCCAGCCCCGTAAAGCAGCGAAAGCTGATGCCGTCCGTCAACAGGATTCCTTTTTTCGCCAGCAGAAAACCCGGCAGCCGGATATTGTAATAGGTATTCAGGGTAAACCATCCGCCATCCTCCTCAGAGAGAGTCAGGATGATACCCGCCCGGCCTCCCGTGATATCGCCGGTGTCGGGGTCTGCGGCTGCCAGCTCCGTTTCAAAAATCTGATAAGCTTCCAGCAGATGGATGCCGTCACTGCTCCGGCTGTAGGCCCCCAGCTGCCTGGCCGTCTGACACAGCGCCATATCAATCTGCTCATAGGTCTCAAGCAGGCCGAAAAGACCCGACAGCAGCAGCAGGGCACTGAGAAAAAGGGGCAGGACCAGAGCCGCCTCCACCGTCAGGCTCCCTTTCACTCTTTCATGCTCCTTCACTTTTTTATGCCCTTTCACGCTTTTTGTGTCCCCCGGGCCGAACCGGCACCTGCACCACGGTGTGCACGGCAAAGGGCCGGTGGGAGCTGCCCTTCTTGTTTCTGAATCTGTCTGCTCCGACATAAAATCCTGATGCTTTTGCCCGGTCCCCCTGACTTCGGTTAAATTTTGGGACTGAAAACCGCAAACCCTCTGACCGATCCTCAGGGGAATGTATTGCATATAGGGGAACCGGGGTCCGCATCTGTGTGTGTGATCTTGATTCAAGAAGGGCATTTCTCACCATCCCTTTGCCATCCGTGCTGCTTCATAGGCTGCGGAGAGGTTAGCGGCCTCATGTCCGTTTTTGTGAAAGCCTGCCAGCGGCCGCTGACTGAAATTGTGCATCAGGTCTTTGCAGGCCCAGGCCCGGATATACTTTATTCATCTACATAACTATAGCTGCATTCATAGTCTATACTGACCTTTCCCAGCGCCTGCCAGAAATGGGAGCCCCAGCTGATGCTGCCCCGCCACCTGGCCGCTGTCAGGCAGTTTCTAATGGAAAAATCGCTGTAATGGCTATCCAGACGGATATTGCATTCCATCAGCTGGGAAGCCCGGATCAGCCGGGTGTCCCTGCTCTTTAACAGCATCAAAAGCAGCAGATACTGATCATAGGAAAAGCCCCGGCTGCTGCCGGCTGAATAAGCAGACGGGCTGCCGCCGTTCTTCGCAATGCTGACCAGGGCGCTCCAGGATAAATTCCAGTCGGAGGCCCCTTTCATGATGGGGACCTTGCCGCCGTGGGTCAGGGCCGCACAGTCTGTGACCCCCTCTGCTGCGGCCCAGCAGCTGATGAGCAGCAGCTTGATGAGCTGCCCCAGGGCCGGCAGACCGGCACCGGAAATGGCCAGGGCTGCCTCATCCAGCAGCGCCGTTTTGCCGGAATCCCTGTAGAGATAGGCAATATTCAGCACTGTTCTGAGGGCCAGCAGCGAATTCAGCGCGGCCTCCAGATTCTCCCGGTCTGTACTCTTGCCGAAGAGGATATACTCTGCTTCATAGGCCAGGACGCTGCTCTGACCGTCACTGCGGTCCTTGGTAAGGCAGCTGAAATGTTCCATCAGATACAGATCCAGTAAAAGCTCTGTCTCCCCTTCCCCCGCCGCGGCCAGGATTTTGTCCGTGAAGGTCTGCTGATCCAGGGCGCCGGCCGTACCGGAGGCGCTGATGAAATTTTTGACCGCATAATAGACCTGGCTGAGCCCGGTATGGTAGGAACAGGCGGACACATCGATGGTCCTGCCCGAAATATCAAGCCCGCTCATGGTCAGTCCCAGGATCCCGCTGCCGAGCCAGCTGCTGATGCCCGATCTGGGATCCTCCGCCGTCTGAGACCGACTGCCGCTGCCGTCGGTTTCACCTTCGCCGGATGCAGCCGAAGATACAGCCTCCCGGGAAGCCTGGCCGCCGGCTGCGGTCAGATCCCCAGATAAGGCAGCCTCAGTGTCCGCGGCCTCTGCGCTTTCCAGCTGGGACAGCATCCCTTTAAATGAAGTCAGGGCACTCTCCCCCAGGGCATACTTTTCAGCCAGGGAGATCTGCGCCAGCATAGAAGCCCAGCCATCATCATGCAGGAGCTGTACCTGATCTGCCGTAACGCTCCCGACGCTGCCCGAAAGTCCGGCGTACCGCACCTTATCCTCCGCGTTTTTTTCCAGACAGGTCCTGAAATACGAACCCTCCGAAGCGATCAGCCCCCGGTCATAGGCCAGGATGTCATAACGGTCCGCCAGAGGCTGGACATAGGAAGCCATGACCATTTCCGCAGCCATATCGGCATACCGCTCTGTCATGGTCCGGGCCGCAGCGATCCGGACAGACTCCAGGGAGACCATGATCAAAGAGATCATGACCAGCAGCAGCAGGGACAGATAGACGGTGATCACGCCATCGGCACGTCCTATCCTCCAGGCAATTACAGTGCCGTCTGTCCATCCGATCCTTTTGGCAGTGATCAGCCGGGCCGGAGGCGCCTCCGGCTGCCGTCTAGATACCGGCACTGGCGGAAGAGATCCTGCTGAAAATATTGTTGACGATGGTGGTCAGCTGCTGCTTGAAAATAACCACCAGAGAGATCAGGACCACCAGGATCAGGATCAGTTCCACGACACCGACAGCGGCCTCTTCCTCCGCGAATTTGCTTAAATACTCTGACATTTGATATTCCTCCTTACAATGCTATCTTATTGCTTACATCTGCGGCTATGCGCCGCTGACATGCTCAGCCTGCAAATACGCCGCATGCTCCCCGGCCTTGCTCTGCCTGGAGAGCCGCCGGATATGCTGCCTGCAGACCCGCCGGGGCTATTCCGCTGACATGCTCTACCCATAAATCTGCCGGGCCGGCTCTGCGGGCAAGCTTCCCTGTTACATCGATAGAAAGGCCGGCACCACGATGATCATCAGCACCACCATGAGGAGCAGCATCATGGGCAGCAGCAAGCGGGTCCCCGCTGCCTCTCCCATTCGAAGCGCCAGATCTCTCCTGTGCTTTTCAGCCTCGCAGGCCTCCTGCTGCATCAGCTCCCACATGCCCTTCTGACCCACCCTGACGGATTGGATCAGCAGCTGGGAAAAGCGGATATACTGGGACAGCTCCGTCCTCCGGCCAAATTCCAGATAGGTCCTGACCTCCGGCTGTCCGGCCGCCATCTGCCTCCGGGCGTAGACCAGTTCCCGGCCCAGATAACTGTCCCGGCCTTTTCTCTCTTCATCGGCAATGATCCGGTCTATACAGCGGACCGGCGTCATCCCGGCGCCCAGCATCAACACCATCTGATGTACAAAACCGGAGTAATCCATCAGCAGCTGATCGGTCCTCGCCTTCACCAGCCGCTGCTCCCTGTCGCTCTCATACCAGACCAGACAGAGGGTCCCCGCCAGCATCAGAAGCATCAAAAGGCCTGCCTGAGAACTGTCCTGATACCGCCAGTTAATCGGCACACCGTCCAGCTCCGTCGGCAGTGTCAGGGCTTCGGATTCCAGACTATCCTCATCGGCTGCTTCCACGGCCGCCATGAAGCGCTGCGTCAGGGCTTCCTCCCGGGTCAGTTCCCGGTCAATGACCGTCACCTCCCAGCTGCGGCTGACCTGATAATCTCTGTAGGAGATCAGCGCCGTGACCTCGGCCTTCGCCGGCAGCTCATAAAGGGACGTATCGCCCAGACTGCCATCGGCATGGATCAAATTGTAGTCTGAGATCTGCCACTCTATACTGACATCCTCCCCCGGATAATCGGTGACCAGGGTCAGCGGGCTGTTCACATGGGCCAGATCCGCATTTTCCCCGGACAGCTGTGCGTCAATATAATCCTCTACCCGGGCAAATAGCTGCGCCCTCTCCCCGGCATCATACTGTCTGGGGGTGATGGTCAGTGACAGCTTCCAGTCTTCCTCCGCCCCGTCAGTCTCTGCCTCCAGGACTGCCTCCAGGGCTGCCTCACTGCTGCTGCCGTCCGGGGAGGCCCGGAGGATCATCCCGTCCTCAATGACCGGTGAAACTGATGCAAAATCGAGCAGCATCCCCAGGGCCGCCGTCACCAGCAATCCCCCGTACAGGATCTTAAGCCGCCGGATCAGGGAGGCTTTGATGCGCTGGCCCGGACGCTCCCCGGGGTAAAGCTTTCGAAGGGCGCCTTCCGAGCTGTGAAGTATGGGCAGGCTCAGAAGCCGCCTGGGGATATGGGGCAGCAGATAAAGGACCGCCGCTTCAAGCCAATGCCCTCCAAACAGAAAATCCTTTAAAGGCATCTCCTCCCGCCGCTCCCTGCGGCCCAGGCCCGCAGGCACCAGGAGCAGGACCAGCAGAATCAGACAGATCCAGCGCATCCCTTCATTCCCCCTCCCATATTCATATCGTTCCGGCAGCATTCTCTTCAGATACATCTCCGACCCGTTCTGCACAGGTATTCCCCAAATCTCTCATACCCGGATATCCAGGATCCGTTTCCCCAGCCGGACCGCCAGCAGATAGAGAGCGATGGCCAGGACCATCACGCCCCGGCCGATCAGGGTATGATAAAGGATCGTCATATAATCCGGCGAGCAGAGATTCATATAGAGCAGGATCCCCGGCGGGACCGCCATCATGACGTAAAACTCTCCCTTGCGGCCGCTGACAGCCGTCTCTATCTCCTCATTGACATCCATCCGCAGTGCCATCGTCTCCGAAGTCTGACGAATAATCTCCGATAAAGAGCCGCCGCTCCTGGCCGCCACAGACAGGACCCTGGCAAACTGCAGGATCTCCTCGCTGCCGCTCCCGGCCGCAAATTCATAAAAGGCTCTGTCGGCAGGTACATTCTGGTCCATGCGGATACAGATCCGGTCAAAAGCCGGCAAAAGGCAGGGATACCGGTCCTCCAGCCTCCTCATATCCTCCCGGGTCTCCCGGAGTGCCCTTTCCAGGGAATCTCCGGCCGCTGTGAGGCTGTAAAGTCCGGCCATCACCGCTCTGAACTCCCGCTGCATGGCCCCGTAGGCCTGCCGCCGATGCTGCTGCAGTCTGAAACGCAGATAAAAGGGCAGGCCCGCAGTCATGGCAAGCGCCCAGGGCAGGGATGCAAAGCAAAGCCAGCCGATGCCCACCAGCAGAGCCTCCCCCGCAGCCGCCTCCCTGAAAAACTGCCTGCGGCCGAAGCCCTCCCGCATTTCTTCTGTCCATTTCCGGATGCTCACAGCTCATCACGCTCCAGCGCCGCGGCCGCCAGCTTTTCCCTCCGGCGCAGATGCTGTCCGGTCCTCGTAAGTCTCCCCCGGACCCGGTCCGCGCTCTGTCCGTTATAGCTGACACTCTCCCGCACGACATCGGTCTCCTCCCTGAATACAAACAGAGGATTGAGCACATAGCCATCCCCTTCACACCCCAGGACCTCCGTGATCTCCATGACCCTGCGGCTCTTATCCCTGAGCCGTCCCAGCTGGACCACGATATCGATGGAGGAGGCGATCTGCTTGCGAATGGCCGCAAGGGGCATATCCGAGCCCATCAGCACCATGGTCTCCAGTCTGGACAGGGCATCCCTGCAGGAATTGGCATGACCGGTGGACAGGCTTCCCTGGTGCCCGGTATTCATAGATTGGATCATGTCCAGCGCTTCCTCTCCCCGGACCTCTCCCACAATAATCCGGTCCGGCCGCATCCGCAGACTGGTCTTGATCAGATCTCTGATCGTCACATTGCCCCCGCTCTCCAGGGCATTCTGCCGGACCTCCAGCCGGACCAGGTTGGGAATATCATGGAGCTGCAGCTCCGCGGAATCTTCGATGGTGATGACCCGCTCCCCCTTGGGGATATAATCCGCCAGCACGTTGAGAAAGGTCGTCTTGCCGGTACTGGTGGCCCCGCTGACAAAAATATTGTAGCCGGACCGGACCAGGGTCTTCAGATAATCCGCTGCCTCCCGGGTAATGGATTCCCAGCGGATCAGATCCTCCATGACGATGGGATCCTCAGCAAATTTACGGATCGTCAGTATGGGCCCGTTGATGGCCACAGGATCCAGCACCACATTGACCCGGGAGCCGTCGGCCAGAGTCGCATCTACGATAGGCACACTCTCATTGACCTGCCGGTTGGAACGGGAAACGATCTGCCGGATCACATCCTCCAGCTTTTCCCTGGATTCGAACCTTTTATCCCAGGTATAGATATGTCCGCCCTTTTCGTAAAAAATCGCTTCGCAGCCATTGATCATGACCTCCGTGATATCCGGCCGGTCGATCAGCTCCTGGACGATATCCAGACGTCTGATCGCGTTAAAAAGCTCCTGCCTGAGGGAGAGCTTGGTCATGGCACTCATATATTCCCGGTGACTGCGCTCTAAGATCACGCTGTCAATGATCTCCCCAATCTCCTCGTCGGCCAGCTCCCGGCTCATATCGAGCCTTCCCCGGATCTCCTCCTGCAGTTCTTTTTTCAGGTCCTGATAATTCATCATGCCTGACCTCCTGTCATATGCTCAAGCAGCTGCTCTGCCCTGGCAGCCAGCTGCCGGGAAAGGGGATCCTCTCCGGCAATGATCCTGCACTCATCGCAAAGACCTGCCAGCGCCGCCGGCAGGAAGCTCCCGCCGGCGTCCATATAGATCCGCTCATAATCACCGCTGCATCTCAGCTGATCTGTCAGGAAATGCCAATCCTCCGCCGTCATTTCCCCTGTCTCCTCAGGCGTCAGTGCCGGCAGGAGAGCCCTGAAATCATCTCCCCTGGCCATGACCGAGATCCTGGAGGCCAGGTTTTCCTTCCTCTGTTTGACCAGATAGATCAGATCCGACATGCCCTCCGCCGTCTGCTCCGTCTCCTGCGGCCGCAGATAAGAAAGGGCCGACAGGCAATGCAAAGGCAGATAAAGGGCCGGAGCTCCGTCCCCGGACCCTTCAAGCAGCTGCCCCAGCTTTACAAAGGCAGCCTCTCCCGGGCAGGGCAGCATCAGGCCGATGATCCGGCATTCCTGCCGGCCGCCTCTGCTGCCGATCCGGCAGCCCCTGTCCAGTAAAAGCTGCAGCGCCTTCTGATAAAGCCTGTCCGCAGACTGATATTTATAAAAGCGGCCGCCGATGTCCTCGGAAACAGGGATCGCCGTCAGCCGAATCACCCTCTCCCCCGGCAGCGACGGATACAGCGTGTCATCGTCGACACCATCCAGGATCACATCAGCTCCGGCCAGAAGCGCTCCATCTACCGGGTGCTCCAGATAAAGCTGTACTTCAAAGGGTGAGTCCTCATGATGAAGCATATAGGAACACAGCCTGTTCCCGTAAAGGGGATCTCTCTCCAGGATCGCCATGATCAGATTGCGCATCATAACCTCCAATCTGCCCGGTGGGCCAGACACAGCAGCAGAGCCGCAGCGATAAATACCGTAAAATGCAGGGTCCAGGCCTCCCGGCCCGAAAGCCGCCCGATCTCTGTATAGGGCAGCCGGTGCCCACAGGCCCGGCACCGCCTCAGATAAGTCTTCATATAGGCCAGGCGCTGCCTCCACAGAGCTCCCCGCAAAAGACATCCCAGGCTCCAGAGACCCGCCAGCAGAAAACTCCAGACCAGGACCCAAAAGCCCATGACCGGTCCCAAAAAGCTTCCGGCCATCATCAGGGTCTTGGCATCTCCCGCGCCCAGCATGGACATGCTCACAGGGAAGAACAGGAGCAGAAAAGGGACAGCCATTCCCAGAAATGACAGGCCAAAGCCCTGCCATCCGCTATCCAGACATCTAAGGAGCAGCCCCAGCCCGCAGCCGAATACGATCAGCGTATTGCTGACTCTGCAGGTATTCAGATCCGAGACTGCGGCTGCCGTCAGAAGGATCACCAGACACAGCGCCATAAAGTCATCTCCCTTCCGGTCCTCAAAACCGGGGGAGCCTCATGCTGTCTCTGCACCGCCATCAGCCATACCCCGGCGGGTGTCCCCAGTATATCAGCCGGATGATTTTCATGTAAATGGGCCGGAGGCCGGAAAATGAAGAATCGTTCGACATTATTCGACAAATCAAGACAAAAACCATCGCCGGTCGACAAAATGGCGGCCGTGGGCCGGCCCGCCCGCCGAAAACATGACAGAGACACGTATTCACTTTTCACGGGAAGCAGGGTATAATAAAGGCAATCAGACGCTCCGGTCCGAGTACCGGAGTGCTCCTGAATGTGTGTGCAAATATCTGTGACTTGAGGAGGAAAATGAAAATGATCAAAAATGTATGGGCCGTTTACTGGAGCCCCTGCGGCGGTACCGAAAAGGTCACCAAAACCATCGCCGGCGCTACCGCCGACAGCTTAAAGACCGGGGAAGTGAAGGTCTATGATTGGACCCTGCCCGCTGCCCGCGAAAAGGCCCTGACCTTTACAGAGGAGGATCTGATCGTCCTGGGTACACCGGTCTATGCCGGCCGCGTACCCAATAAGGCCATGCCATATATCCGCGATATGATCACCGCTGACGGCGCCATGGCCGTCCCTGTCGTCTGCTATGGCAACCGTGCCTACACAGATGCCCTGATGGAGTCCGGCCTGCTGCTGATGGCTAATGGCTTTAAGCTGCTGGGCGGTGCCGCTGTCGTCACCCAGCATGTTATGAATAAAAATCTGGCCGCCGGCCGTCCGACGACCCAGGAATTTGCTGATCTGGCCGCCTTTGGCGTCAAACTGGCTGACAAGGCTGCTGCCATCGCAGAGGGCCGTCTGGCTTATACACCTGCCCAGCTTCCGGGCAATAATCCTGTAGGCCCTTATTATAAACCGCTGGAGGCCGATGGTGTCACACCTGCCAACTTCATGAAGGCCAAGCCGGTACTGCACGCGGAGCTCTGCACCAAGTGCGGCATCTGCGCCGCTGTCTGTCCGATGGGCAGCATCAGCGCCGAGGATCCGGCTATCGTCACCGGCATCTGTGTCAAGTGCCATGCCTGTATCAATAAGTGCCCGACAGGGACCAGATACTTTGACAATGCGTCTCTGACCAGCCATATCCGCTATGTCTACGAGCATAATGTAGATAATGTCTTTGACATCGTTTACTGCATCTAGGACGCCGGAGACGTATAAAAACCTTTCCGGCATCATGAAAGTCAGACAAAAAGGGAGCTGCCGTCGGCAGCTCCCTTTTTGTCTTATCGAGTAGGTGGAGACTTCGCCCCTCCTACTCGATTCTGCGATGGGTCGCACATCTCGCGGCATAGCCGCTCGATGTACTTGGCCAACAAATGTCCATTCGTGCAAGCACGATGGCCGCTTGTCGGCCTTATCGCACATAAAAAAGGGCGCAGCCATATGGCTGCGCCCTGAAAAATTCCTTGTATATATCAGGCTTAATTATTTAAGCTTGTTGATCTCCTCGATCATAACAGGGATAACTGTGAACAGATCACCAACGATACCGTAATCAGCTACATCAAAGATCGGAGCATCCTCGTCCTTGTTGATAGCAACGATACAATCGGAACCGGAAATACCAGCTGTATGCTGGATAGCACCGGAAATACCGCAAGCGATGTAAAGCTTAGGACCAACAGTCTTACCTGTCTGGCCTACCTGATGAGCATGAGCAATCCAGCCTGCATCTACACAAGCACGGGAAGCACCAACAACACCACCTAAGCAATCAGCAAGCTCTTTGATGATGCCGAAGCCCTCTGGGCCGCCAACACCACGACCACCGGAAACGATGATCTCAGCCTCCTCAAGGTTAACAGTCTCAGCAACCTCAAGGATTCTCTCGCGGATCTTTGTACGGATCTGCTCTTCTGCTACATGGATCTCCTCACGGATGATAGGAGCAACCTTGTCTGTCTCCTCAGGCTTCTTGAAGACGCCAGGACGAACAGTACCGAGCTGTGGACGATGATCCGGGCAAAGGATCATAGCCATCAGGTTACCACCGAATGCAGGACGTGTCCAAACCATGTTCTGAGCCTCAACATCGAAGTCAAGAACTGTACAGTCAGCTGTAAGACCTGTGTTCAGATCGCAAGCCATTCTAGGACCAAGGTCACGGCCGTTTGTGGTAGCACCGATCAGGATAGCAGCCGGAAGATACTTGTCAACAAGTGTCTTCATAGCGATACCGAAAGCATCTGTGGAGTAGTTGTAATACTCGTCACCCTCAACAAGGATAACCTCGTCAGCGCCGTACTTACCGCACTGAACTGCGATATCTTCAACCTTACCACCGATAACAACAGCAACAAGCTTCTGACCCATCTTGTCAGCAAGCTCACGGCCCTTACCGATCAGCTGATAACCAACCGGCTTAGCTTCGTTCTCTTCTGTCTCTACAAATACCCAAAGGTTCTTATAATTTTCAAATGCCATTTGTCAAATCCTCCTTACAGTACTTTTGCGTCAGAAAGCTTAGCAACAAGCTCAACTGCCAGAGCTGCAGGATCGTCACCTGTAAGCTTAACGGTAGTCTTGGTAACGTTTGGTGTGAATGTCTTTCTAACCTTTGTAGGAGAACCCTTAAGGCCGCAGCGTGTCAGATCGATTGGCAGATCTGCAGGTGCGATAACATTGATTGTCTTCTTGTTAGCAGCCATTTTGCTCTTAAGAGATGGATATCTCGGATCAAACTGGGTCTTAACAACAGTAACAACTGCAGGCATAACAGCCTCGATGATATCAAAGCCCTTGTCAGACTCTCTCTTAACAACGATCTTGTCGCCCTCAACAGAAGCCTCAGCAGCATATGTGATCTGAGGAATGCCAAGGTGAGAAGCGATCTCAGGACCAACCTGAGCTGTATCGCCGTCGATAGCCTGCTTACCGGCAAAGATCATATCGACCTTACCCTCTCTCTCCTCGATCGCCTTGATAGCGCAGGAAAGAATGTAGGATGTAGCAAGTGTATCGGAACCGCCGAACTCTCTGCCGGAGCAAAGATATGCAACGTCGCCGCCAACTGCAAGACACTCTTTAAGAGCAGCCTTAGCCTGGTCAGGACCCATGCAGAGAAGAATGATCTTAACGCTAGGATCTTTGTCTTTGATTCTTGCAGCAACCTCAAGGGCACATGCATCAAATGGGTTTACGATACTTGGTACGCCATCACGGATCAGTGTGTTTCTAACTGGATCGATCTTAATCTCAGTTGTATCCGGTACCTGTTTTACGCATACTACGATGTTCAAATGAATTACCTCCTTTTAAGTAAGCTCCACTCGAGGTGAAAAGCATAGCTTCACCTCTGAAATGGCAGTTTAGCCACTGTCTAAATATTACACGCATTTGTAACATTTGTCAAGATTAGTGCCCGCTAAACTGGCAAAGTTTGTTAAAATATTTTCAGGCCCCGGTGCACTGCACCGGGGCCTGTTTGGTCGTTTTATTGCAAGATCTCACGTAATCTGTTTTTAATCCGGGATATTGATATTATCGAAATCCGCGGCCTGCAGTTCGAACATGGCGGCTTCCTCATATTTATTGTCCAGGACCGTCATGAAAAGATTTCTCATGTTGCGTTTTTCCAGGCTGGCGATGGCTTCCTCGATCATGGCCATGATATCCTCATAGCTAACAGAAGCCTCATCCCGGATCCGCTCCTTCAGGATGGCCTTCAGCAGCACAGCGGCCTCAGAGGAGAGCTCGTAGCCCTTCTTTCGGGCATAGCCCCGGGCCAGCTCCACCAGCTCGCTCTCATTGTATTTTCCGATGTGGATAATATTGAGGAACTTGCTGTGCAGCACCGGATAGCGCTTAAAGAGCTCATGAAGCCTGCCCTCCTCGCTCTCCAGGACGATGGCCACATCCTGACCCTCCTGCTGTACATAGGAGGCGATGATGCCTGCGGACCTGTTGCTCAGAAGACCGGCCTTCTCAATGATCAGGCAGCCGCCGGAAAGCTTTGCGAAAATGGCCGTGAAATCTCTGGCATTCAGATCCTCCGCTGAAGCGCGGACCAGCTTGTTCTTATCACAGACGCCATAGGTATTGAGAGCCTTGGCGATACCGACGGAAATCTGGGATTTGACCGTCATATCCGTGCCGGTCACCACGAAATTGATATCATACGGGGCCAGCAGATCCATCCCCTCCAGCTGGGAATCCTCAAACCGGGTGAAGGTCTTTGCCAGCTGAGACTGAATGCTCTTTACGCCGGCGACGGAACCAAAGATATTCAGGACCGTATCGGAGGCCTTCAGATCATCCGAGATTTCGTCCTCATCGTCCTCATCTTCGTCGTCATCCTCCTCATCGGCGGCACCAGCCTCTTCTAAGGCCTCCGGAAGAATCTCATCTTCAGCCTCGTCATCGATCTGGTCCGCTTCCCCGTCATCGTCATCATCCTCGTCATCTACGAGGGCAAGGCCTGCGGACTGCGCCATACCGAAAATGTCCATGGCAAAATCGTCCATACCGTCGGCCGGACTGCCTTCGGGAATGATCTCATCCTCATCCTCGTCCTCATCCTCGATGACGGCTTCCTCTGCTTCAGGTGCAGATACTGCCTCAAAAGTCTCCCCGGAGACTTCTGCCGGCTCTGCCTCTGATTCCTCAGGCTCTGCATCCGCTTCTCCGGAAATCTCTTCCGGCTCTGCCCCTGCCGTATCTGCGAAGCTCTGCTCATCACCGGTAACCGCTCCGGATACTTCCTCAGAGATGGCCTCTGCTTCAGAGTCCTCGACCGGCTGGGCAGCGTTCATTGCTGCCGGCGGTGTGATGACCGGCGACTCAGCGCCGATTCCCAGACTGAAAACATCGCGAATCAGATCATCGACCTCCAGCCGGCTGATCTCATCCTCCTCATCCTCTTCGTCTTCATCATCGACCAGATCATCGGACACTTCCTCTGTCTCTGAGGTCATCAGATCATCCAGCATCACCGCATCCCGGTCCGCTGCTGTATCTTCATCCACTTCAGCAGGTACTTCCTCCGCAAGCTCTCCCGCAGTCTCAGGGTCCTCCTCAGCTTCGGCGGCCTCTCCCTCTGCGATTTCCTCAGCAGCCCCGGCAATCTCTTCCCCGGCTTCTTCCGGAATTTCCTCTGCCTCTGTGATCTCTCCGGCAGTCTCTATCGTTTCCTCCGGAAGTGCTTCCGCAGCTTCAGGGATCTCCTCGTTTTCGGTAATCTCTTCCTCTGCGGCCTCTTTCGCAATCTCAGTAATCTCTTCTACAGTCCCGGTGATTTTCTCTTCTATGATCTCTTCCGCAGCTTCATCGGCGGCTTCTTCCGGGATTTCTTCCGCAGCTTCATCAGTGGCTTCTTCCGCAGCCTCAGCGATTACTTCGGCAGCTTCTTCCGGAATCTCCTCCTCTGCCTCATCAGCGTCATCAGAGACTTTTTCTATGACCTCTTCCTCTGCTTCACACGCATCATCAACGGCTTCTTCCGCAGCCTCGGCAGCCATTTCCTACGCAGCCCCGACGGCTTCTTCCTCGATGATCTCTTCCTCTGCTTCATCGGCCTCTTCAGAGACTTCTTCAATCTCTTCCTCAGCAGGGACTTCCTCTATGGTTTCTTCCTCAATGATCTCTTCCGCAGCCTCGGCAGCTTCTTCTGCGGTTTCTTCCTCAATGGCCTCTTCCTCAGCTTCTGCAGCTTCTTCCGCGATCTCTTCTCCAGTCTCTGCGACCTCCCCGGCAGCCTCTTCTTCCGGAGACGCTTCGAGCTCTTCATCCTCATCATCCAGGTCGTCATCATCGATCAGATCATCGTCTTCGATCAGATCGTCATCCTCCTCGATAGAATCCTGGTCACCGTGCTTTTTGCCGGTCTTGCGGCCAAAATCCAGCAGCAGGGAGCTGAACAGGCTGGCGATGTTGGCCTTGTCATCCTTATGGGGCGTCAGATCCTCCTCCGGAATGATCTCATCCTCATCCTCGGCATCATCATCGGCATGGATCGCCGCCAGAGCGGAAGCCTCCATGGCATTCTGCTCCTCCTTTTTCTCCAGGGCCTTCTCGATCATATCCGTATCGATGGCGCCCTCCAGGACATCCTCCTGGATCAGGGCCTCGGCCTCCGCCTGAGCCTCCGCCAGGCGCTCCTCCTCGGCTCTGTGCATCTCTACGGTCGTCATCTCCGGCAGCGGCTCGCCGGTAAGACGGCACTTTAAGGCGATGGCCTTATCGACATATTCGCCGTGGCCGAACCAGAGCACGATCTCCTCGCACTCCCGGATACATTTCTTTTTCTGGCCGCTGGCCTCATAAAGGGCCGCCAGCTCATAGGCCCACTCCTCGATATACTCGTAGTCCTTGAGCTTTTCCAGAGTATCGATCAGAACAGACAGGCGCTCGCCCTTGCCCTTATCCAGTCTGTAGCGCAGGATATAGCGGTGCAGATCCCTGGAAGCGACCCCGATAAATTCCTTATAATAATACTCCGCCTCGGAGTATTCGCCCTTATCGATATAGAGGGTCGTGAGCAGGTCCAGAATACGACGGGTGGTCGGATTCTTTTCGTAGACACGCAGCAGGACCCGCTCCGCCTCATCGTATCGCTCCAGACCCATATAGACCTCGCCGACCAGGCAGAGGATAGAAATATTCCGGAGCTTTGACACATCGATGGCCTCGATGGTCGGAAGAGCCTCCTCGTATCTGCCCTGCAGTACCAGTGTTTTTAATTCTTTAGTCAATGCCGCTTCGTTAATCTTTTCCACGCTCACATCTCCCAGCTGCAGCTATTCGCCGCCCATTTTTACACATACTTTAGAACATTGTAGCACACAGCCGCCCAAATGACAACCATTCTGTCCGGTGTCCGCATGGCCCATTCTATCCCGTGTCCGGGTGGCTGCATCGGCCATGCTATCCCGGCTTCGGGAAGCTGCCCGGCTTCCATCCCGGTTTCTTCGTCCGTACTGATCCTGCTATCCCAGGTCCAGGGTCTGCTGTTCATAGGTCATGGGCACATATTCCAGGGTATCCACGGCCACACTGGAATGGTAATCCGTGACGATGGTCTGCTGCCGGCTGCCGGTCAGCTTCTGGCCCAGCAGATAATTGACATCAAACATGGCCGTGATGGCCGGCGTCGTGCCTCTGGCCGGCACGATCAGCTGCACGTGATTGGCCTTTAAGAAGGCAAAGATCGGCTTCCAGATATAGATATCCCTGGCCGCGCCGAAGGGGTTATCGATGAAAATGACCTTGTGCAGCTCCTCCTCCCCGTTTCCGGGAGCGTGGACACTGGAAATATAATGGATGATCGCGATCAGGAACTGGATATAAATACCCTGGGACTGGCCGGTAGAGCCGACAGCCTCCTCGTAACGCAGATACCGGCTCTGCTCCCGGATCGGCTCCCGCTTGTAGAGGGTCAGCCGGATTGCGTTCATATCCGTGACGATCACCGCGAACAGCTGCTTCCAGCTCAGCTTCTGGCGAATATATTTGCGCTTTTCCTCCTGTGAGGGCAGCGTGTCCATATGGGCTACCGCCTCATCGATGTACGCCGACATCCGCTGATGGTAAAAACTTTCTTTAACGTAAGGAATGGACAGGCCCAGCATGCGGATTCTTTCCCCGTCCAGGGTGATCTGGGACATTCTGGGCAGCCGCTCCAGCTCACTGCGGATACTGAGGACGATCTGCAGGCACTGATTTTCAAAATTGTGCTTGATAGCCCTAAGGCTCTCCATATCGCCGCTCATGCGCTCCCGCTCCAGCTGCAGCAGGGCCAGCATCTCGTCCACATTTTCCAGCAGGCGGTCCGCCCGGGCCCGATCCTGGGGCATCTGCACATAATCCCGGATATCCGCAGCCATCTCCTGGCAGTCCAGATCACGCAGCTCCTGCACCGCCTGGCTCCTGGCCCGCTCAAAGCGCTCTCTTCTGCGCTTCTCCTGCTGCTCCAGCTGATGGACAGCCTCCCGGAGGCTCTCGGTCTTTTTGGCCAGATCCGTCCCCTGCTCCCAGGTCTCCTGTGTCAGCTCCGGATCCGTATCCCTGCTGCGCAGCAGGGTATCCAGAGTATTCTTCTGATTCTCCAGGGCATAGCTCTCCCTGGTCAGCCGCTGGATGGTCTTTTCCGCCCGCTCGCCGTCCTCTGCCGCCCGGGCCGCCTTTTGACGGACATCGCTGATATATTCCTCTACGGTCCGGTGGTCCAGACGCACCTCCTGATCGCTGCCGTAACGCTTGATCAGCGCCTGCCTGGCCTGGGCGATACTGCCGTCCAGACGGTCTCTGGCCTCTCTGGCCTGCCGCTGATCCTTTTCCAGGGTCTTAAGACGGTCCTCAAGCTCTGACTGCCTCCGGGCTGTTTCCTCCAGGGTCTGCCGGTCATATCCTGCAAGCTGCCCCTCCGCCTGTGCCGCCTCCAGCGTCTCCGGGTCTGTGCCCCGGGTCCGGATCGCTGCCAGCAGTCGGTCCATGGCCCTTTGAAGACTTTCCATCAGCTGCCGCTTATCCGTCAGATCCGTCTGACTGCGCTCATAAGCGTCCTTAAGTCCCGCGAAACGCGTCCGCAGTGCCTCCGCATCCAGAGCCTTAAGCGCCGCATCCGCAAGCACCTCCGTCTCCGGCACATAGCTGCCCCAGAGATTCTTTTTGTCTGCTTCCAGGGCCTCTGACCGGGACTTAAGACCGGCCAGCCGGGCTTCTTCCCCGGCCACTGTCTCCCGCAGGGCCGTTATTTCCTTTTGCAGGTCCGAGCGCTGAGCACCGGCCTGGGCATAAAGGGTCCGCTCCTCTGCCTGCTTTTCGTCCAGGTCATCCAGCTCTGACTGCAGCATTTTCAGGGTCCGCAGATCCTCCAGTCTTTCCCTGCCGAGCCTGATCCGCTCAAGAAGCGTCTCCCTGCTTTCTTTAAGGGTATCTTCCCTGGCTTTAAGGGCAGCCAGCTCCGCCCTTGTATCCGAGATCAGGGCCTCGGTCCGGGTGATTTCCCCGTTCAGGTCCTCCAGCCGGTCGGCCCGCTCCTTTTTGTGCTGATCGTAGACCTGCATAAAGAGACTGATATCCAAAAGGTCCTGCTCACAGGTCCGGTGCTGATCCTGAAGACGGTCCAGGACCGCTTTCAGAGAGCGCAGCCTCTCCTGTCCGGCCGCCAGATCACGGCGGATCAGGTCCGGCTGCAGGAAACGGCTGCCCTTCCCCGCGATATAAACCATTTCGGGATCCACAGGGGAGACTCCCGAAAGAATACCGGCCAGACTCATGACCGGAATCATATGATCCCCCAGCGCCGTTTCCGAAAGGCCATCCGCGCGCACGCGCTCCAGGTCCTCCCTGACAATAACGGTATAGGGCAGCATGGGAAGCCTGGCCAGCAGTTCCTCCCTCTCCGTGACGGTCACAGTTTTCAGGTACTGGGCACCGTAGAGACAGGTCAGTCCCAGACGGCTGTGGAGATCCTCCATCAGCGCCGCCGCCTCCCCGGAGACAGGCAGAGGATTGCCTGCCGCCAGCTCTCCGACGGTCTTTTCCGTCCCGGCCAGCTCCCTGCGGACCGTCTCCGCGTCCACCGTCATCTTGTACAGGCGGGCATAAAGCTGTGCCTTAAGCTCAGCCGGCTCCGAGACTCTGTAGATCTGCATCAGCTTATCAAAGCGGGATAAGCCCTCCTGCCATTTTTTCAGGAAGTCTTCCTCCTCCAGGACCGATCTGCGCAGCATTTCCAGCTTTGGCGCTGCCGTCTCGATCCGCAGCCTCAGATCATATTTTTCCTTTTCCAGGTCCTGCAGCGCCGTCTCCGTCTCCTTAAGAGCCTCCTCATATCGGGTCCCATCAGCCTCAGTCCGGCGGATCTCACCGCCAAGCTCCTCCAGAAGCAGCAGCCCTGTCTTATCCCTGGCCGCGTTAAAGCGGCCGGTCACTTCCTTTATCCGGGCTTCTCCTTCCTTAAGCGCATGCTCACGGACAGCCAGCATACGGTCTGCCTCCCGCTCTCCGGCGCCAAGGGCCTCCAGACGGCCCTGATCCCGGCGCAGCTGCTCGGCCGTCTCCGGCTGCTGCGACCGGAGCTGCTCTGTTTCCGCGGCGTAGCGGTCTGCCAGCTCGGCCGCGCAGGTACAGAGCAGCTGCAGGCGGTCCTGCTCACTGCTGCCCGCATGGAGTACCGACTCCCGGGCAATCTCGTATTTCTCCTTTTCCTGGAGATACTCCAGATAGTCATTGACGCTCTCCATCATCGCCAGGCACTGACGCAGCTCCTGCCGTTCCGTCTCCAGGGAAGCATGCGTACCGTCCAGCCTCAGGCAATCCTCCTCCAGGGCCTTAAGGCGGGCGGTTTCCCCCTGGATCCGGGCGGTCTCGGCCCTTCTCTCCAGATCCAGGCAGCGCTCTGCCGCCTTTTCCTTTTCCCTGACGGCCACCGCCAGATCCCGGCTGCAGATATGGGCCGCCAGCTGCAGGCTCTGCCAGGTCTTTGAAAGAGCCAGGTCCAGATCCTCCGCCTCCCGGCAGTCCTCTCTTAAGACACTGATCTCGCCCTTCAGCGTCTTAAGGATCCGGGCCTGGGCATCAAAGCGGTCCATACCGGCCTGTTTTTCGGCCAGCTGAGCCAGACGATCCCGGATCCCCAGCAGGGTATCCGCCATCATCCCGCTGTCTTCGGCCGCTTCCCCGTCCTGTCCCGGCAGGCCGGACTCCCCATAGGCCTTCTGCAAAATCTCCTCGATCAGCAGATCCTCCACCACCTTGCGGGTGGTCCTGTAATTATTTTCGAAATAGGTCCTGACGTGGCCCTCGGTCCGGTTAATGCCCCGGATGATCTCCCACTCACTCTCGTAAATGCCGAAATCCCGGACAAACTGCTGATAGGCGCCCCGCCGCTCAAAGAGATGGACCTTCAGATTGTTTTCCTTTTTGGCCAGACCTCTGAGATAAGCCCTGAGGCCATTATAGGTGATCCGCTCCTTCCCGTCCGACAACGGGAGGCTGACGATATCATTTTCGTTGTAGCTTCTGTAAAAGAGGACATAGTTGAAATATTCAATGGCCGCGGACCGGGCGCCCTCCTCCTGATTTTCATCCTCCCGGGCCTTGCGGGCGCAAAAGCCCGTCAGCATATAGCGGTAGCCGTCCCGGACCAGAGCATCCTCCAGCCGCCACTCGATCAGGGAATGGATGACCGTACTGCCGTCCTTGCCCCGGAAAAGCTTTTCCAGGGGCTGCTTATCATCCAGATTGCAGTTGGGCAGCATGTTCTGGAGCAGGAGCAGCAGGAGCACGCTCTTGCCGCCGCCGTTGGCCAGGTCATAGAGGGTATTGCGGCCGTCAAAGCGCATGACGAAATCATCGTAATAC
>R11__coassemble_227_pt1 | contig 41222 bp, 38 predicted proteins | sample R11__metabat2_low_PE_030 | metagenome-assembled genome bin R11 | reverse complement strand
CGATAATGCCCAGACCCCCGGCCTCAGACACCGCGGCTGCCAGGTGATAGTCTGCCACCTGGGCCATACCACCCTGAAAAATGGGATAATGGATCCCCAACAGCTTTGTGATCCTGCTCTCCATGACTATTGATGATCCTCGATATACTGAAGAACATCCGCCACGGTCACGATCTGTTCCAAAGCCTCTGCCGGAATCTTCACTGCAAATTCATCCTCCAGCGTCATTACCAGCTCAAAAAGATCCAGGGAATCTGCCTCCAGATCATCCTTAAAGGAAGCCTCCATGGTCACTCTCTCCGGGTCCACATCCAGACCCTCTGCAATTAATGCCTGTACTTTCTCAAACATTGTCATGATTCCTTTCGTTAATAATATCTGTCCCGCCCGCGGGACCCAGTGCCGGAGTCGGTGCAGTCCCGGCTGACCGCCCTCCTGCCGATTTAATAGACCAGATAAACGGCGCCCCAGGTCAGCCCCGCGCCAAAGCCGGACAACACCAGCCGCTGACCTCTCTCAAGCTGTCCTGCGGCCTTGAGCTCTGCCAGCAAAATGGGAATAGAGGCGGAAGAGGTGTTGCCGTACTCCGCCACATTGACCGGAAGCTTCTCCTCCGGCAGTCCCAGATGCTTTGCAATGGACTTTAGGATCCTGGCATTGGCCTGGTGCAGGAGGAAGAGATCGATCTCCTCCGGCGCCATATCAAGCCCGTTAAGAAGCTCCCGTATGCAGATGGGAATCTCCCTGACCGCGAAGCGGAAGATGGCCTGACCGTCCATGGCTACATAGGGCATCACTGCCGATCCGCCGGCAGGCAGGCAGCCGCCCGTTTTGCAGCCTTCGGCTTCCCATCCGCTGACTCCGCAATCGACGACCTCCACGGATCCACCGGTCGGCAGACAGCCGCCCGTTTTGCAGCCTTCGGCTTCCCCCAGCGTATCAGCCGGCATGCGGCCGCCCGCTTCGCAGCCCGTGACCTCCTGCCCCTCTCCTGCCGCCCCCGGGAAACCCCGGCAGGCGAAGGGAGATGAGAGCGTCAGGGCATCGCCCCTACTGCCATCGGCATGCATGACCAAATCAAAGACCGCTTCCTCGTGCGCCTCCAGGAGCACAGCACCGGCCCCGTCTCCGAAAAGGATACAGGTCCCCCGGTCGTGCCAGTCGATCAGAGAGGATAGACCTTCGGCTGCCACCACCAGAGCCGTACGGACAAAGCCGGCCCGGATCTGGGCCTGGGCCATGGCCATGGCTGCGATGAAGCCGGTGCAGGCTGCATTAAGGTCCAGGCACCAGGCCCTGCCGGCTCCAAGGGCCTGCTGCACCCGGCAGGCGGTATTAGGAAAGATCCGGTCCGGGGAAGCAGTGGATACCAGGATCAGATCCACAGATATAGGATCCGCACCGGCATCGGCCAGAGCCGCCTGCGCCGCTTTGATGGCCATGTCCGAAGTAGTCTCCCCGGTCATGACATGGCGCCTTTTTATGCCTGTCCGCTCCCAGATCCATGCGCTATCCGTCTCTGCGTAAGCCGTAAGCTCCCTGTTTTCAATCACCCTCGGGGGCACATAGGCACCCACGCCCATTATCCTGCCAAACATGTCTCTGCTCCTCATCCTGCGTCATCCTCCGCCGGTCTTCTGTCTCTTTCGCCGGTCCGTCACCGAGTATACAGGTCCGTTTTTTAAAAGTAAAGAGGCTGCAGGCGAAGTCTTACAGCCTCCGAAAAAGATGTCCGATAGCGGGCAAAAATTTAAAAAAGTGTCCGAAACCGGACACTTTTCATACAAAGTGTATTGTATCTCTCCCTTTCTATTGCTGATCTCATGATCGGGCTCGGGATACGTCTTTTCACCTTTTACAGCCGCTCTCATGGTCGGGCTTGAGATACATCTTTTCAGCTTTTACAGCTGCCCTCATGGTCGGGCTTGAGATACATCTTTTCAGCTTTACAGCCGCTCTAACGGTCGGGCTTGAGGTACATCTTTTCCCTGGGCAATAGGGAGGACAAAATCCTGGCCATCTGCTCCGGCGGCTCCTTTTTGCCGCCCTCCAGCCAGCTGCGGACCACGGCGATACAGCCGAAGACGATATAGTACCTGTAGTACTCGTACTGCCGTGTCTTATCCTCAGAAAAGTCCTGGCCCCAACGCAGCATATAATTATTGTGGATGGAATTGCCGATAAAATCCAGGCCCGTGCCGCTGCCGTTATCCAGCATCAGCAGCTCCGCCTTGGAATCATCGGAAGCCATATACTCCAGCAGCGTCAGAAAAAAGCCATAGGAATCGCCGCCGGCCGTGGTATCGATGATCTCCTGGATCCGGCCGATCACCGACTGTTGCAGCCGCTGCAGCACCTGCAGGGGATCGCTGTAATATTGATAAAAGGTGGATCGGGTGATATCCGCCTCCCTGGCCAGCTCACTGACCGTGATCTTCTGAAGATGCTCCCGCTTCATCAGCCGCAAAAGCGCCTCCTCGATCATCTTTTTTGTCCTGCGGACCCTGCGGTCCTCCTTCTCTTCTGTCATAAATACTCCATTTCACTGCTTTCCGGCGCATTACCGCAAAGCATTTAACTCATAAGGGGGCAGTGCCGTTTCCGGCAATGCCCCCCGTTTTTCTATTATATCATTTCTGTCCCGCCATGCACCCGCAAAGAACACTCCGGATTGCGGGATTCACAGCCCCCGGCCTCCCGGGCCGGCATCCGAATATCTCTGTCAATCATGCACTCACGGTCCGGTTCCCGAACCCCCTCTGTCATCATGCACTCACGGTCCGGTTCCCGGACATCTCTGCCAATCATGCACTCACGGTCCGGTTCCCGAACCCCTCTGTCATCATGCACTCACGGTCCGGTGCTTAAACCTCTCTGACGATCATGCACTCACGATCGGCGCCGGTGCCGATGAACTTGACAGGAATACCGATGTACTCCTCGATAAAGCGGATATAAGCCCTGGCATTCTCCGGCAGCTCCTCAAAGGTCTTGCAGCCGGAAATATCACCGAAGTTACCGTCAAACTCCTTGTAGACCGGCTTGGCCTTGTTGAGGAAGTTGAGGTTGGTGGAGAAATCCTCGGTAATGGTGCCGTCCACATCATAGGCGGTGCACACCCGGATCTTGTCGAACTTGCCGATGGTATCCATATGGTTGACTGCCAGATGGGTCAGGCCGTTGACTCTCTGCGCATATTTCAGGGTGACCAGATCCAGCCAGCCGCAGCGTCTCGGACGGCCGGTGGTGGTGCCGTACTCATGGCCCAGCTCACGGATGCGGTCGCCTGTAGCATCCAGCAGCTCTGTGACATACGGGCCCTCGCCGACACGGCTGGAGTAGGCCTTGATGATACCGTAGACATTGCCGATATTGCCGGCGTTAAGACCGGTGCCGGTAATGATGCCGCCGATGGTCGGGTTGGAAGAGGTTACGAAAGGATAGGAACCGAAGTCGATATCCAGCAGGGTCGCCTGAGCGCCCTCTACGACGATCTTCTTATCCTGCTCGATGGCCTTGTGAAGATAGGTTACAGTATCACAGACGTAAGGAGCCAGGATCTCGGCATAGCGGCTGTAATCCGCATAGACATCCTCAAACTTCAGGATGGCATCATAATCGGTCTCCGGATCATAAAACTTGAGCAGCGCCTTTCTGGAAGCCACCAGTGCCTCCAGCTTGTCCTTGAAATCCGGTGCGTACAGATCCTCCATACGCAGGCCGGCTCTCTCATACTTATCACAGTAGGCCGGTCCGATGCCCTTGCCGGTGGTGCCGATCTTGGACTTACGGGTCTTCTCAAGAGCCACATCCAGGAGGCGGTGATAAGGCAGGATGACCTGGGTCTTATCACTGATCTTCAGATATTTATCCACATCATAGCCATGATCCTTCAGATTGTTGATCTCGGTCAGCAGGACCTCAGGATTGAGGACAACACCGTTGCCGATGATGCCGACGGTCTTGCCGGAAAGAAGGCCGGAGGGGATCAGGTGCATGGCATACTTGACGCCGTTGACCTTGATGGTATGGCCCGCATTGTCACCGCCGGTGCAGCGGACAGCGATCTCTGCCTCGCCCGCAAGGTAATCGATGACCTTGCCCTTGCCCTCATCACCGTAAAAACATCCAATTACTACATCTGCTTTTGACATGGGATTATCTCCTTTACAGTGCATCCGCCCTGCAGGGGGATGACTTATTCATATACAATCTTTATATGCGCCCCGTCCGATCATGGATCGAAGCGCACCATTTCACAAACATCTTATAGTATAGCAAATACGACCGTCAAATTCAACTGACACTTTCAACAATGCGCACCCTGTCCGGGCCTGTATCCAGGCTGAGGCCTGCGCTTGACCCCAGTCGGAGAAGACTCCCGCCTCTATCAAATGATAAATTGTAAAATGCTCCGCAGAGGCGCGGCTATAGCCAAAATCGGAAGTTCGTGGTATGATAGCTGATACCTGCCGCAGGTTAGTGATATGACCACTGATACTTGCCGGTAGTTTGCAGTATGATTACTGATCCCTGCCGGCGCTTCGCGGCATGATCACTGATCCCTGCCGGAGGGCAGGCCGGAGCACGACAAAAAAGGAGAATGCAGATGAGCCTCGGAAGTGAGTTTCTGGACACCGTAAAGGTCAAAATAGAGCAAAGGCTGGAGGAGCTGGCCCATACCCTGCAGGAGGGTAAGGAAGATATCCACCGGATGAACGAATATTACTGGGAAAATTACACCGAAATGGACGAGTACGGCTATGAAAACTTCGATAATCAGCAGCAGCTCTTCCGTCAGGGTGACGCCAACCGTGAGACGCGGCACCAGATGCGGCTCATGAGCCGGCTGCTGGATTCCCCCTTTTTCGGAGCTGTCTCCTTCTGCTATGAGGATGAGGATGAGCCGGAGCTGTTTTACATCGGCCTCACCGGCTTTGCGCCGAAGGCCGGCGATGTCCCTCTGATCTATGACTGGCGGGCGCCGGTCAGCAGCCTTTTCTACGACTATGACACCGGGGAAGCCTCCTATATGGCCCCTGCCGGGGAGCTTTCCGGCACCATCACGGACAAGTATCAGTACAAGATCCGCCGGGGCCGCATGATCTACGAATTCTCCTCCGATACCTGCATTGACGACGAGATTCTCAGGGAAGAGCTTGGCAAAAACGGCGATGTCAGCCTGAAAAATATCATCCGTACCATTCAGCGGGAACAGAATCAGATCATCCGCAATACCACGGATAAGATCATGATCATCCAGGGTGCCGCCGGCAGCGGCAAGACCTCCATCGCTCTGCACCGGATCGCCTACCTGCTCTATCACGACCGCAAGCGCCTGACATCCTCCCAGGTCCTGATTCTCTCCCCCAACGGGGTCTTCTCCGACTATATCTCCCATATCCTGCCGGAGCTGGGTGAGGAGCGGATCCTGGAAATGACGCTGGATGTCTATGCCTACCACGAGCTGAAGGCCTGGATCTCCGACTGCGAGGACCATTTCGATGAGATTGAGCGCATGATGCGCCAGGAAAAGCGGCCGGCCGGCCGCAGGGCCATCCGCCGCTTCCACTACAAGCAGTCCGCGGAATTTATCGCCGAAATGGATGCCTTTGCGGACCGCCTGTCCGATTCCCTGGTCCGTCTCCATGACATCACCTTTCACCGGAAAAAATACCGCCCCTTTGCCAATGGGCAGAAATTTATCACCATCACGGCGGAGGAAATCGGAGACCTCTTCTTCCACCGCTTCACCGGCATCCCGCTCCTGTCCAGAATGGATGCCGTGGCAGAGCGCTTTATCGATGAGCTCGAGACCCTTTCCGGCAATCTGGAGCAGGAGGAGACGGATCTTTTAAAGGCCGCCTTCCGGGAAATGTACAGGACCACCGATCTGTGCACCATCTATAACCAGCTGCTGCTGGAGCTGCATCTGCCGGGACTGCAAAACAGCAAGGGCGGCCGCGTCCTGCTCTACGAGGATGTCTACCCCCTCCTTTACCTGAAATACAAGCTCATGAGCCGCCGGCCGGGCCGGCAGATCCGCCATCTGATCATCGATGAAATGCAAGATTACAGCTATCTGCAGCACTATCTGCTGACCATGCTCTTCCCCTGCAGCAAGACCATCCTGGGCGACCGGTCCCAGACCCTGGAGCCGGAGGAAAATGATGTCCTCACCTGGCTGCCCTCTCTGCTGGATCAGCCCTGCCGGCAGATCTGCCTGACAAAGAGCTACCGCAATACCAGCCAGATCACCGCCTACGCCGGCCGCTTTGCGGATACCGAAGGCATCCGCTATTTTGACCGTCAGGGGGCACCGGTCCGCCTCCATGAAGAAAAAGAACTCCCGGAGATCCTGCCCATCCTGATGGAGGAGCTGCGGATCTCCCCGGAGGATCCGGAAAGCTTTGAGACCGCCGCCGTCCTGACCTTCCATCAGGCCCAGGCTCTGGAGGTCTATGAGCAGCTCTCTAAGCTGCGCATGGATGTCCATCTGATGGACCGGGATACCACCCGCTTCCTCCGGGGCATCACTGTCGCTCCCTGGTATATGGCCAAGGGCCTGGAGTTTGACCAGGTCTTCCTGCTGCCGGCAGATGACCGGTCCTCCTTTTACAGGCGCTATCACTATGTCGGAGCCACCAGAGCCCTCCACGAGCTCTCCGTCTTCGGCCACCGGCCGTAAAAATTCCCGGCCCCGGGTCATTACCGGCCTTTCCGGCCGACCTAATCGCACAGAGCCTTCAGCCCGAGGTCTGACCTGCACCGCAGGACAGAACACTTCAAAAACAGACATAGCAAAAGCCCTGCCGGGTTCCCGGCAGGGCTTTTGTGTCTGTAAAATACCTGTATTAAATTCAGATCTCCGTCACCAATCTCTTGGGACCATCCTACGGCTCCGTCAGGTAATTCAGCGGATCGACCGCCACATCATCGATGAGGAACTCGATATGCAGATGAGCGCCGGTGCTGACGCCGGTGCTGCCGACATAGCCTACGGTCTGACCCCGGACGACCTTGTCACCCTCTTCCACGATGGCCGCGCTCTTCATATGCTGATAGCGGGTCACGATGCCATTGCCGTGATCGATGTCCACATAGTAGCCGCGGACACTGGAGTAAGCCACATTGACCACGGTACCGCCGCTGGCCGCCCAGATCGGAGTGCCGGAAGTCGCGGCAATATCCATGCCCTTATGGTCGGAGCTGGCGCCGGCTGTCGGTGCCACTCTGCCGCCGAAATAGGAAGAGATGTAAGTGGAACTGCATGGCCAGCTCCAGATACCGTCAAAGTAACCTGGGAACTTGCCTTTGGTCACGCCGGCGTTGGAACAGATGGTACCGAACTCCGCACTGGAGACAAAGCAGGCAAAGATGATCTTGCGGCTGAGGCCGCTCTCCAGCTTGGCAACCCAATTGGCCTTGCCGGAGGCATCCGCCGACCGACCCATCATGGCCTCATAGAGCTTTTCCACGAAATCCTCATCCGTATAGTCATTTTTAAGGAACTCCTGGCTGAAGATAAAGCCGCCGGCCGCCTCCGCGCCGGTGATGGAGCCGCTGGTCAGCTTCTTAGTCCAGCTGGCCAAACCCGCTGCATCGGGGCTGCGGTCCAGGCAGACCTTGTAGAGCCGGGTAACAAAACCGGCTACGGAGCCTACGGCGCCGCAGATCGGGCACATACCGATAAATTCATCCCCATGGCTGGAAGGCACACTGACCTTGCTGCCCTGATCGATGAGGTAAGTCGCACAGATCTTCGCGAACTCGCTGCTCATGGCAAAACCATTGAAGACCTCTGCCCTGCTGGCCCCGGCATCAAGCTTGGCGACCCAGCTGGCCCTGCCCGCGCTGTCCGGCACACGGCCCATCATGGCCTTGTAGAGATAATCCACATAGCAGCCGTTGCAAAGGGTACGGTTTTTAAATTCGGTACTGTTAAAGAAAGCCCAGGCCACCTGTACACCTGTCTTGGTGCCTGCATAGAGCTGACTGCACCAGCTGGCCAGGCCCGCCTCATCGGGTCTGCGGTCCAGGCAGTAATCATAAAGCCTGGAGACAAACTGGGTCACGGGATCCAGGGCGCCGCATTCCGAGCAGGGTCCCTGTGCACGGGTCCCCTTGCCTGTATAGGATACAGCACTGCCCGGGGTAATGCCATAGACCTGGCAGAGGGCCTTAAACTCACTGCTGGCGATAAAGCTGTTAAAAACAGCCTCCCTGGCCGTACCGGTATTGAGCATCTTCACATAGGTGGCTTTGCCGGAGGCATCCGCCTCACGGCCCAGCAGTGTCTCGTAGACCCTGTCCATGAAGCAGCTATTACAGAGATTTAAGTTTTTAAACTCGGTGCTGAACATAAAGCTGTAGGCCACCTGCGCGGCGGTCTTTTTGCCGCTGACCAGCTGCTCTGTCCAGGAGGCCAGTCCTGCGCTGTCCGGCTGGCGGTTCAGGCAGTTGGTGTACATCTGCATGACGAAGGCCCTGACCAGGGCGGTACTGTCTGCCTCAGCCTCGATCTCGGCGGTCTCATCCTCCTCCGGGAGTGCGCTCTCATCAGGGACCATCACGGACCTGTCGGCCTCTATCGTCTCATCCGCAGCCTCTGTATCCTCCGCAACGGTCTCATCCTGTGTCAGGATCCCGGTCTCATCGGCCGTCATATCGGTCTCTGTCTCCGTCTCTGACCCTGTCTCTATCTCCGCGGTCACGGTCTCAGACACGCCCTGCCTGTCACCGGATACCGTCTCCTGCTCCGTCTCTTCGATCTCCTGCGTCTGTACAGTGTCCTCATCCGCCAGTGCGGAAATAGGCGCGCTCATCGCCAGAAGCGCAGATAAAAGCACCGCTGCCGCCCGGTAAGCGATGTGCTTTTTTCTGTAACCTTTATACAAAACAAACCCCTCCGATTATTTCCGAATAATTACATCTTTTTAACTTTATCATAAAATCCATGTCATTGCAATTCATTTATTGTCATAACATTGAGGCGCTTTGTAGGTCAATTTTAACAAGTTTCGCAATGCAATTGTAAAAAAGCCAATGCATGATCCGCGGATACTCGCCGCGGATAAAAGAAAGAACGCTCCGTGGAGCGTTCTTTCCCGAACTACCGACTGTGCGGCCCGTCTGTATGCAGTCCTATTTTTTAATATAACCCTCAGCCATGGCCAGCATGGGAGCCATTTCTTCGGAGGTGAGGAGCTGTCCGCCGCCGGCCAGCAGAGTCCGGTAGTAGATCTCGGCGACGAATTCCGTTTCCTCGGCAGCCGCGAAGGCATAGGTGATCGAGGGGCCTACGGCCGTGAAGCCGTGATTGCCCATGAGGACGCCGTTGCGCTCAGCCAGAGCCTCGGCAGTATGATCCGCCAGCTCCTGGGAACCGATGGGATAGAAGGGGATGCAGTCCACCCGCTCTCCCGCAAAGCCCAGCAGGTAGTGGACAGGCTCGATACCCCGCCGCATACAGGCCAGGGTCGTGCAGTAGATGGAGTGCGTGTGGACCACGGCCGAGATATCCTGCCGCTTTTTATAGCAGGCCAGGTGCAGAGGATACTCCGTGGACGGCTTCACGCTGCCCTCCAGGATATGGCCCTCCAGATCCATGACGACTACATCCTCTGCCGTCATCCTGTCATAATCGATGCCGCTGCCGGAGATGGCCAGCCGGCCCTTTTCCCGGTCCAGAATACTGATATTGCCGCCGGTCCCCCGGGTCAGGCCCCGGGACAGAAGCTTCTGACAATACTCTACGACCAGCTTCTTTTCTTTTTTCATCATAAATATACGCCCCTTTCCTCAAAAATACTGATTCCCTGTATGCGCTTCTATTTTTCTATTTTCAATTTACAAAAACATGACCATATAATAAGGCAGAAAAATACCGCTTCTGATGCCTGCCTTTCGATATCTGCATGAAATCCGAAGACGGGCAGAACTTAAACAGTTCCGCCCGTCCTGTTGCCTGTCCTTAGTTCAGGTCGACGCTCTATCTGGCCAGCAGGGCCGCGACACCCGCAGCATCGGGATGGTGGATGATGCCCTTGTCGGTAATGATGGCCGCGATGAGCTCATGTGGGGTGACGTCAAAGGCCGGATTGTAAACCTTGACACCGTCCGGCGCTGTCTGCCGGCCGAAGCCATGGGTGACCTCCATAGGATCCCGCTCCTCGATAGGGATGGCATCACCGTCCGGGATGTTCATATCGATGGTGGAAAGAGGCCCCGCAATATAGAAGGGGATGTGATGATGGTGCGCCAGAACGGCCACGGAGTAGGTGCCGATCTTGTTGGCGGCATCACCGTTGGCGGCCACTCTGTCGGTACCGGTGATAACAGCATCGATCTTGCCCTGCTTCATCAGCATGCCGGCCATGTTATCGGTAATGACCGTCACATCCACGCCGGCCCGGGCAAGCTCCCAGGCAGTCAGACGGGCTCCCTGCAGCAGCGGCCGGGTCTCGTCGGCGTAAACCTTAAAATTGATGCCTCTTTCTTTGCCCAGCAGCATGGGGGACAGGGCCGTGCCGTAGCGGACGGTGGCCAGGCCTCCGGCATTGCAGTGGGTCAGCAGAGTCATGCCGTCCTTTAAGAGGGTCAGGGCATTTTCGCCGATGGCGATGCAGGCCTGCTCCTCATAGGCCTCGATGGCCTTAGCCTCTTCCTCCAGCTTTGCCTGGCAGAGGGCATTGTCCTGAGGATAAGCGGCAGCGACGGCTCTCATACGGTTAAGGGCCCAGAAAAGATTGACGGCGGTCGGTCTCGAAGAGGCCAGATAGTCGGCCGTCTCGGTGACCTTCTGCTGATAGGCCTCAGGGGTCAGGCCCACATGATGCTGCATCTCGATGGCCAGACCGTAGCCGGCAGCCACGCCGATGGCCGGCGCGCCTCTGACGCAGAGCCGCTTGATAGCATCCCACATGCCCTCTGCGCCCACGATCTTCATATAGACCTCTTCATTGGGCAGCAGAGTCTGATCCAGAATGCTGACATAATTTCCCTTCCATTCTACAGGAACGATCATTTCTCCCATGGTATATTTTCTCCTCTTTTAAAAAAACATGGATGCAAGCCGACCTCTCAGCAATATACACCTCGCATCCGCAATACCGCCGGCCGGAACTTCAGATCTGCCGCACACACGGCCTTTACCGGGGCAGGACATAAGGGAAGGTCTCTATTTTTGTAAGACCCATGGCCTGCAGCGCCTGCGCCGCCGCCTCGCTGTGATCGGGATAGCCGGGGATATGGGGCACCCGGACCCGGATGCGGTCCGGACCTGCCAGCCGGCGCAGCCTCTTCAGATTATCCAGGACCAGCGGCAAAAGATCCTGCCCGGTGTAATCCCGGTAGACCTGCCGGTCCATACTCTTGATATCCACGATAAAAAAGTCCACCGCCTCTGCCGCCATCTCCACCAGCGCAGGGCCTACGGCCAGGCTGGTCTCGGCATTAAGCTGCCAGCCCCGGGCATAGCCCTCCTGCCGGAAGATCCGGATAAAGGGCGCATGCAGCAGCGATTCGCCGCCGCCAAAGGTCAGGCCGCCGCAGGTGGCCTGAAAATAAAGGTCATCGATGCGGGTCCGCTCATAGAGCTGCCGGGCCGTCACAGGTGTATAAGGCTTTGTCAGCACCTCTTTGTTGATGCAGTAGCGGCAGCTTAAGGGGCAGCCGGCTCCGGCCACCAGAGTCGTCACACCCTCTCCGTCCGTGGACATCCGCAGTCGGTTAAGACTGATCAGCGGATAGGTCAGGGAAGCGCTCACTCCTGCTCCTCTTCGTCATCCACAGCATAGGTAAAGGAGGTCTCTTCTGTCTCGTCGTCAACGGCATAGACAAAATCCGAGCTCTCGTCAGCGTTACCTTCCTTCAGATTGCGCTCCTCACGCTCCTCGGTCTCCCCGTCGGCCTCCCCTGTCTCCGGGCAGTAGGCCACATCACCCTCCAGCTCCACGACTTCCAGGGTCTCTGTCTCTGTATAAGCGGGATCCGATACAGAACCCTCCAGCTGATTGCCGAAGGGCAGGTCGCAGCCGGTCATGCTGACCACCATCCCGGCCGCGACTGCGGCTACGGCAATGGTCTTGCCCAGACTTCTTTTCTTTTTCAGTTCATTTTCCAGCTGGTGCAGCTCCTGCTCGCATTTGGGGCAGGTCCCCCGGCAGTCTCCCTCAAAGCCGCAGTCCTTTGTCTCGTAGGGGATCTCATTGGCCTGGGCGATCCTCTGACGGATCCGGCGCAGGTTATTGCATTTATCTTTTCCGTTCATGACATTTACCTCCGGTAATTTTGGGCGATGCTGATGCCTTTCGGCCGGGGCCCCGCATGGATGCTTTACTATGCCTTTCTGTGCTTTTTCTCTTTGCGGGAGGCTCGGCGGCCGCCGATGGCTCTGATCAGTGTGACTACTGCTAATACTACCACAAAGAGCACGATAAAGTAAGGGACATTGATGATCAGCCACAGGATAAACTCACGGATGCCGCAGGCCACCCCCGCAAGGCTGTCCGCAAAGCCGTCCGCGATGCGCTCCGCAAAGGTAGGCTCGGTCACCTGCGTCTCCTCCTGCACCTCACTGACATAGATATAGACCGTGTCGTAGCTGATCCGGTTGTCGTAGCTGCTTAACTGGGACTGATAGGATTCCAGCTGATAGCGGACCTCCGCCATCCTGTCCTCGATAGAAAGCATTTCCTCTACCGTCTCCGCCTCCTCAAGCAATTCCTGCAGCCGGCTCTGTTCCGTCTGAAGGCTGGAGATGCGGCTCTCCACGTCCACATAGCTTAGGGTGACATCCGTGACCGACTCGGATCGGCTGATGATGACGCCGCCCTCAGTGAGGCCCGCCAGGAAGCTGTCTGTCTGCTCATTGGGGATCCTGCAGGTATAAGAAGCATAGCGCTCACTGCTGTAATAATAGCTGCTGCCGCCCATGTCGGAATTTTCGATGTAGCCGCCCGCCGCGGCGGTCTGCTGCTCGATCCGGCCGGTAAGGCTGTCAAATTCCGTGGTATCAATGTCGATGGAAATGCTGCGGATCAGCTTGCGGCTGTCCTCGGCCGTGCCTTCCTCCAGGATATCGGCATCGGCCATCTCCCCGGAGCCGCTGCTCCCTGCAGCACCATTCTCCGCGGCAGCCTCGTCTGCCATCGCATAGCCGGCGTCATATTCCGCCTCGTAGTCGGCATAAGCCTCGCCATCCTCATAAAGGGCACCGTCCTCATAGGCGGCATAAGCCTCACCATCCTCATAAAGGGCACCGTCATCATAGGCAGCTTCGCTTACCGCATAGCCGGAAGCGGCCGAGGAGGCCGTGCCCGCAGTCCGGGCCGTCGTCGATACTGCCGACTCATAGGAGGCGCTGCCGCTGCGCAGCTCTTCCCTGACCGTCATGAAACCGATACACAGGATCAGGGCGCCGCAGATACAGGCCGCGGTCCTCAGGCTGCTGCCTCCGAAAAGGAAGTCCGCAAGGCGCCATCCTCCGCGGGCCGGCGCTGCCTCCCGGCTGCTCCCCACGGTCTCATCGGCGGCCATTACCATCCGACCCTTTTCCGTATCTGTATCCGTCCCGGCGGCAGCTGCCGCCCGATACTTTTCTGTCTCCGATGCGTCTTCCTCTGCCGCCTGCTGCCCAAGGCCCGCCTCAATACGAGCCCACAGATCCGGCTTTTCCTCCGCTGCCATGGCATTGTATTTTTTCCCGATCTCTGCTTCTGTCATCACATGGCCCTCCTTAGCTTTTCTATGCTGCGCTGATATTTCCAGGTCACGGTCCCCATGGGCAGGCCCGTGACAGCGGCGATTTCCTTAAAGGTCAGTCCGCCCTCAAATTTCAGCGCCAGGATCTCCTGCTCCGCAGCCGGCAGTCCGGAAATCATCTCCCCAAAAGCCATATCGGAGAGGGCCTCATCCTCCGCGGACGGGGCCGCCCCCTGCAGGGAGATCTCCGCCTCCGGGGCTTCGCAGGGCAGCTCCCGGCCTTCCTTTTTCAGCCGGTCCAGGGCCATGTTTCTGGCAATGACCGCCATCCAGCCCTTATGGGTCTCCCGCGCCTTATAATCCGCGGCCAGCGACCAGAGCCGGATAAAAAAATCCGCTGTCAGATCCTCAGCCGTTTCCCGGCTGCCGACGATACTCTTCATGATCATAAAAATGTATGCGTCATAAGCGTCATAGATCGCCCGCAGTCCGGCAGGGTCCCCCTCCCGGATCCGGCGTATACATCTGTTAAATTCTCTGCCTGTCACAGCTCTACCTCGCTTTCTGACACAGACACGATCCAGGGTCTGCGAATTTATGGAAAAAAGCAAAAAACAAAAAAATTTTATGTTTCCTTTTTATCACAGCCACAGGGAAAAGGAAATGCCCGATAGGACGAGAATGACAATGGGGTTGAAAAGAAAAAGACTCCGCAAAAGGGAGTCTTTTTGTGACAGAGGGACCTGACCCCATTGTCAAACTATTTGGAGGCCAGATATTCCCGGATGGAGGCCAGGACCTGGTCGGCGTCCAGGCCGTGGACGATGCAGGCGGTCTCTAAGGGTTCTCCGATGGAGGAGGGGCAGCCGATGCAGTGCATGCCGGACTGCATGAGGACGTCCGCGATGCCCGGATCGCAGGCCAGGATCTCGCCCATGGTGGTCTGCGTGGTGATCTCGATCTTTTTCTTTTTTGCAAACAGATTTTTAAAGCTGAACATTTTTTCTCTCCTGATGATCTTATTGCCGGCAAAGCGCCGCTACAGTTGAAAGATAGCGACCATGAGGGGCATGGTGATGATACATAACAAGGTGCTGATCACATTGATGGCGCTGGCGTAGCCCGCGTCCCGGTCGTAGATGATGGCCATCTGGGTACACATGGAGGCGGAGGGACCCAGGCACCCCAGCAGGGAGATCAGCATAATCTTCTCGCCGTTATCCATCCAGGAGGCCATAGGGCCGAATTTCCACAGGACGAGGATCACGGCCGGGAAAACGATCAGCCGCAGGAAGGTCACGGGAATGGCTCTGCGGTAGGAAAAGACCTGCTTAAGGTCCATGCCGCCGATCAGAAGGCCCGAGGTAAACATAGCGATAGGACCGATCATGGCCGCAAAGGAATCCACTGCGTCCTGCAATGGCGCCGGAAAGCTGATATGGAAAATGAAAAGGACGATGCCGATAGCCGCCGCGATCAGGTTGATATTGGTGACGATCTTTTTGATATCAATCTGTGTCTCCCCGCAGATGACCGCCTTGCCGTGGCTCCACATGAAGACCAGCTGGACCAGCATGAAGGCGCTGGAGTAGATGACCCACTCGGCGCCGAAGATGGCCGCCACAATGGGCATGACCAGATTACCGCTGTTGGAGTAGAGGATGGACATACGCTCCACCCCGTCCATATGCAGGACCCTTTTAAGCGGAATATCCATGACGATCCAGATGATGTGGACCAGGACCGCCGCCAGGCAGGCAATCAGGAAGCCCCGCAGAATCTCCGGTGTATAGTCGATCTGAAAGGCCGACAAAATGGAGCAGGGCACCACGATGTAGACCAGGAAGGTGGACATGGGCTTGGAGTGCTCCGGCTTCATGACCCCGCACCGGACGATGACAAAGCCGGCAATGATGCAGAGAAAGAGGGAAACGATCTTCTTGATCAGGAGCAGGGTGATCATGTGCGGTCCGCCCCGTCTGCCGTCTCCGGCACCGCATCGGCCCCATCGGGGATGAAGCGCTGCTGCTCACTGTCGTAGTGCATGGGCTCAAAGACGGCCCTGATGCTGTCATAATGCAGGAAGATTCCCTGATCGGCCAGGGCCCGGATCTCCTCGTGAGTCGCCAGACGAAAGCCCATGGCCTCCTCGGTCTGAACCCGGACATCACTCTCGTCAAAATCCAGCTCAAACCGATAGATATCCACAAAATAATTGTCGCCCTTGCCGGGATTTTCCCGGTGATAATCAAAGAAAAAGCCGCCCGGACAGCTGCTGACATCCAGGCCCGTCTCCTCGCCGACCTCTCTGATGACGGCCTCACGGGAGCTCTCTCCCGCCTGGACACCGCCGCCGGAGACCTCCCACCAGCCCGGAGCCCATCGCTTGGTCATGACTCTCTGAGTGATCAGGAAGCGGCCGTCGGGTCTGGCAATGACACCCAGCACGGACAGATGATACTCATCATCCGCCAGACTCCGGTCATCCCGGACCATCGTGCGGCCGGTCCGCTGTTTATTTTTATCATATACGTCCCATAATTCCATATCGATTTCCTCTTTTCCGGCCGGCAGTCCTAAGGCTTCATGCCCTTTTCGGGGCCGGGGTCTCTGCCGGCATGCTCTGCTGCCCCTTTTCGGGCAGACTGTTCGGGATCAATCCCGTTCTTCCTGACGGGTGTCCGTCTGCTGCCCCTTCCGGGCAGGCACTTTACCGAAAAAGCATATACTAAATACGACCATTTTGCAAGGGCTTTCCTCATCCGGCCTGCCATGCAAGCTTCATACCCGCCAAAGCTGTTTCCCTTATCAGGGCTCTGCGTAAAAAAGCGCTGACCGGTCATTTGCCTAAGCGCCGCCTTTATGCTATACTGCAGATGCCGGAGAACCGGTCCCGCCGGCTTTTCAGGGTCTGCGAAAGCGGGCGCCTTCTCCGGCCGAAATAACTGTTCAGGAGGAAAATATCATGGCCAGTGGATCCGGCATTTCTGCCCGGGAGGCAGCCTCATCGGGAGAGGACAGCCGCTCTCAGGAGCGGACCTATACGATTCCCCAGCTGCTCGGGCGCTTTTATCCTTATTATAAACCCTATTTCGGTACCCTCTTTTTTGATCTTTTCTGCGCAGCCCTGACGACGATCTGCGATCTGACGCTGCCTATGATCATCCGGCAGATCACCTCCACGGGCATGACCTCCCCGGAGCTTCTGACCGTACAGATGATCCTGCGGCTGGCCCTGCTCTATTTTATATTGAAGATCATCGAGTGCGCCGCCAACTTTTACATGGCCTACACAGGCCATGTCATGGGCGTCCATGTGGAGACGGATATGCGGCGGGACGCTTATGCCCATCTGATGCGGCTGTCGGACCGCTACTACAATAATACCAAAGTGGGCCAGATCATGGGCCGCATCACCAATGACCTTTTCGACGTCACTGAATTCGCCCACCACTGCCCGGAGGAGTTTTTTATCGCCGGCATTAAGGCAGTAGGCGCCTTTATCATCCTGGGCCGCATCAATCTGCTGCTGACGGTGATCGTCTTTATCTTCATCCCCATCATGCTCTGCTGCTGCATCTATATCAACCAGTGGGAGCGGGCCGCCTTCCGCAGACAGCGCTACCAGACCGGCGAGCTCAATGCCCGCCTGGAGGACAGCCTGCTGGGTCAGCGGGTGGTCAAGGCCTTTGCGGGCGAGGAGCTGGAAAAGGCCAAATTTGAAAAGGATAATCTGAAGTTTTTCGATATCAAGAAGGAGACCTACCGCTACATGGGCATCTTCCAGATGTCCACCCGGGCCTTTGACGGCCTGATGTATATCGCCGTCATCCTGGCCGGCGGTCTCTTCATGGTCCATGGGAAAATTTCTCCGGCGGACCTGGTGGCCTATGTCCTCTATGTCAGCACCCTGATCGCCACCATCCGGAGGATCGTGGAATTCGCGGAGCAGTTCCAGCGGGGCATGACCGGCATCGAGCGTTTCCTGCAGATCATGGATGCGGATGTAGAGATCTTTAACAGGGACGGCGCTGTGGAGCTGACCGATCCCAAGGGCGAGATCCGCTTCGAGCATGCGGGCTTTGAATACCCCGATGACCACAACCGTGTCTTTACGGACATCAATCTGACCATCCATCCCGGAGAAAAGGCGGCCCTGGTAGGCCCTTCCGGCAGCGGCAAGACCACCATCTGCAATCTCATCCCCCGTTTTTACGAGATCACGGAGGGCCGGGTCCTGATCGACGGCCGGGATGTGCGGGAATACACTCTGGAAAGCCTGCGCCGGCATATCGGTATCGTCCAGCAGGATGTCTACCTCTTCTCCGGCACTGTCCGGGAAAATATCGCCTACGGCAGGCCTGAGGCTTCCGATGAAGAGATCGTGGAGGCCGCCAGACGGGCCGGCGCTCACGAATTCATCTCTACCCTGAAGGACGGCTACGATACCTACGTGGGCGAGCGGGGCGTCAAGCTTTCCGGCGGCCAGAAGCAGCGCATCAGCATTGCCAGAGTCTTCCTCAAGGATCCCGCCATCATTATCCTGGATGAGGCCACCTCGGCCCTGGATAATGAAAGCGAATTCGAGGTAGCCAAAGCCCTGAATGAGCTGGCCGTGGGCCGCACGACGCTGACGGTGGCCCACAGGCTGTCCACCATCCGGGATGCCCAGACCATCTATGTCCTGACGGAAAAGGGCATCGAGGAGCAGGGCACCCACGCCGAGCTCCTGGAAAAGGGCGGCATCTACTGCCGCTTCTACGAAATGGCGGAGCGGCTGCGCTAGAGGAGATCTGCCGCTGGGGCATGATGAATCCTAAATGACAGGATAGAGAAAGTGTTGCTTTTATGGTGCAGGGTTTTGTGATATGATAATAGGCAGATGTGATTTTGTCTGATGCAAAGGTGTCTCCCGCCTCCCATGGGAAAAGGGATTCCGCCTGCGATAACCGAAAGGATTTTATTTATGAAGAAGACGCTGAAGATGGCCGCGCTTGTGGCTGCGGTGACGGGCTCGGCTTATTATCTGCTGATGAATACGCTTTTTAAGATGGCTTTTACGGAGAACGGGCCTATAAAGCTGACGCCGACGATCAAAAATTCTCCCTATGAGGAGGATATGGCGCGGGGCGCCCGCTGGCTGCACGGCCATGACCGCCATGTCGTCTATACCCAAAGCAGGGAGGGGCTGACTCTTAAGGGCCACCTGATCGAGACCCCCAAGGCCAAGCGCACCGTGGTCATGGTCCATGGCTGGCACGGAGCCTGGGACGGAGATTTTGCTCCCTGCGCCAAGTGGTTTTATGAGCATGGCTGCAATCTGCTGATCATCGAGCAGCGTTCCCAGAACGGCAACAGCGGCAAATACATGACTCTGGGTGTGAAGGAGAGTCAGGATGTCCTGTGCTGGCTGGACTGGATGCGGGAGAATGACCTGGATCAGCTGCCGGCCTATCTCTACGGCATCTCCATGGGCTCCACCACTGTCCTGATGGCTTCCGGCCAAAAGCTGCCGGATTTTGTAAAGGGCACCATCGCGGACTGCGGCTTCAACTCACCTTACCAGATGCTGGACGGCTACCGCAGGAAAAATCTGCCTCTGCCCAAGTTTCCCATCATGCCCAGTCTCGAGATCCTCTGCCGCCTGAAGGCCGGCTTCAGTCTCAGATCCCATACCGCTGTAAAGGCCATGAAGACCTGTCACGTTCCGGTACTTTTCATCCACGGTACGGCCGATGATTTCGTCCCGGCCCGCTATACCATGGAGATCTACGGTGCCTGCAGCTCTCCGAAAAAGCTGCTGTTGGTGGAGGGTGCGGCCCATACCCTCAGCTTTTTAAAGGACAAACGGGCCTATACCGCCGCTGTGACCTCCTTCTTCCGCCGCTATGACAGCGGCCATTATCACTGGTAAAAGAAGCGGCACATAAAAGGGCGCTCCGAAGGGAGCGCCCTTTTTACGCCGCAGCATAGCGGCTCGCAAAAACACTCGTATGGAATGGGACAAAGTCCCATGCCACGCGAAGGCTCTTAGTATGGCGGAAACATATATTCACAGCTTGCGTATATGTATCAAAAATCGCGGAGCCGCTAGCTGGCTTTGATGCCGTATTTAGCACAGAGCTTGATAAATTCCTGACTGCCCACGAAGCCGTAGAAGACGGAGGCTCTGGAGGTGCCGTTATTGAGCTTGCTGACCCAGGAGGCCAGGCCTGCGGAATCGGCACTGCGCCCGAAGAAGGCCTGATAGAGGTGCTTCACATACTCCGTATTGCTGTAATGCTTGCCGGTAAATTCACTGCTGAAGACGAAACCGTAGGCGACCTGCGCACCGCTCTTTTTGTGATCCCAGAGGGCGCCGCACCAGGTGGCCAGACCGCTGCTGTCCGCATCTCTGTTCAGACAGGTGGTATAGAGCCGCTTGACGAAGGCCGTGACCCCGTCCTGCTCACCGCAGACCGCGCACTTGCCCTTAGGGGTGGTGCCGTAGGTGGGTACGGTGATAGCCGGGCCTCTGGTGATGCCGTAATCCTTACAGAGCTGGGTAAATTCACTGCTCAGAGCGAAGCCGTTGAAGACCTCTTCCCGGGTCTTGCCGGATTCCAGGGCGCTGACCCAGGTGGACAGACCCTCCGAATCGGCATTTCTGCCCAGGAATGCCATATAAAGATATTTGACATAATCCTTGTTGCAGAGATTTTTGTTCTTAAACTCGTTGCTGAAGATAAAGCCGTAGGCGGCAGTGACGCCGTTGACCTTGCCCTGGTAGAGCTTATTGGCCCAGTCGTAGAGACCGTCATCATCGGGACGGCGGTTCAGGCAGACGGCATAGAGCCTGCGGACGAAGCTGTAGATGGCATTGGTCCCGGTCTCCTTGCTGACATAATAATTACTGCTATAGCTTGAAAAGCCGATATCCTTCAGGGAGACGCGGACCTCCCGGTAAATGTTGTAGTCGAAGGCATTAAAAGCCTCAGCAAAGTAAGTACTGATGCTGTTGCTGCTGATGTAGTTCTGGGCGCTGGACCAGCCCATATCGTTGCCGACGCTGAACACACTGAAGGAAGTACTGCCGCTGTAAGCGGTGGTCAGTGGCGTCACGGCATAAAAGAAGGGACCGTCATAGCCCTCATCGTCATAATTCTGGTAATAGGCAAAGAAAGCTCTGCTATCGATGACGGACCGGCTGTCGGTATCGTAGTCAAAAGAAATCTCTACCCGGTCGCCGTTGCTGAGGGTCTGGACCTCCAGGAAACTCAGATAATTCCGGTCGCTGAAAGAACTGCCGGAAGCGCCCTTGGCATAATACTTGACCTGGGCAATGATAGAACCCGCGCCACCGGAGGTCACGGTGATATCACTGTTGAAATAATTGCCGGACCGGCCTTTCAGGTCGGCCACCAGCACCGCCATATTGACGACCGCGGAGTTGGCATTTTCCGGCGAGATTGCGGCCTCATCCTCCTCAAGGCCCATCCAGGCCTGGGCCAGAGCCTCCTCCAGGATCCATGCATATTCATCCACAGGCACCAGGGCCGATACGTCCTGTGCATCGACGAAGGCGCTCTCATCTTCAGTATCCTCATCCTGAGCCTCAGAGCGGTCAACCTCAGAGACCTCCTCCGTCTCCGCCGCAAGGTCTGTCTCTTCATCCGCTGCGATCAGATCCGCGCCGCTCTCCGATGCCTCAGATGTCTCTGCGCCGCTTTCAGGGGCCGCAGCCTCTCCCGCATCGCCTTCCGCTGCTTCATATGCCTGCGCGCCGCTCCCGGACGCATCCCCGGTCGTTTCCTCACAGACCACAGAGCGGTCCGCCTCTTCCCAAACCTCGTCCGCCATGGCCGGTGTGACCAGGCTGCAGGCGATCATCGCCGCCGTCAGTAATCCTGCAATTCCTCTTTTCATAAGTAAATCCCTCCATGGCATCTATTATAGCACCATTTTTCCTGATTGCCACCGGCCGCAGCATCTATTTTCCCCCACAGAGCCGCCGGATACCAACCGTACCACACTCTGTCCATAAGGCAAACAGGCAGCACCCATATGCTCCGACGCAACCCGCCGGATTGGAGACCTCATTCATACAGATAACACGGATATCATAAAAGCCCCGGGGACTTAATGCCATTGGACATGATCCCTCAGGGCTTTGTAATTATCATCCGACTGTAGACTCCCTTTTAGAAGGCAGATCGGTACCGACCGGTCTGCGGATCAGGCCGCCGGCCTATACCGCCTCCAGCATGGCGACCAGGTAGGAAGCCGTCACGGAGCAGTAGAAAAATTCATCGATGCGGCCGTCCTGCTTGGCCAGCATGACCTGGCGGGCCAGCTCGGGATAGGCGCTGTCATCGCACATGAGGACCTGACGGCAGGCGGGCAGGTATCTGCGGACGCTCTCTCCCGCGAGAAGCCGCTGGGGCAGGGACGCGCCGGGGGCCGTGGAGACATCCATCATCAGGATGTCGGCATCCATGGTCCTGCAGATCTGGGGTACTTTGCCGGCCTGGGCCGGCATGCAGGTATAGACCCTGAAATTGCCTGTCTTTTTAAGCGCCATGGCAATGGCCTCCGCCAGCAGACCATTCTGTATGCTCAGCACGATGTTCCTCATATGTCTGCCCCTCTCTGATCGATCATCTCTATCTCATTCAGCCGGAAAAGCTCATTCAGCCGAAAAAACACATTCAGCCGGAAAGGTCTCCTGCCTCTGAAGGCAGTGAGCGGCATAGGCGCACGCACGCCCGCTCCCCCACCGGCGGCAAGTCAAAACCGGCCGGTCCCGCATGCGGGACCTTTTATAGCACTATTATAAAGAAAAGGGATGCCCTTTTCATCGTCCGAAAGGGCATCCCTCAATCACTTTCCGGCCCGCAGGGACAGACTCTGCCGCAGGCCCGGAAAAGGAGCTCCGGAGAATTATGCCCCGGCGGGCAGAACAGCGCCGCTATTCCCGGTCGCTGATGACCAGGCCGCTCTCCCTGGCCTTCACCGCCAGCTCGGTCCGGTTGCTGTAGCCGGTCTTTTCCAGCATATGCTGCAGGTGGGACTTCACCGTCCGCTCTGAGATATAGAGCCGGCCGGCGATCTCACTGTTGGAGGCGCCGGTGGTCAGCTCCCTGAGGACCTCCAGCTCCCGCTCGGTGAATTCACTGCTGTCGGCATTGCCCAGGGAGATCCGCGGCGCACTGTCCGGGAAGATATGCTCTCCCTCCATGGTCCGGTCCATCAGCACATAGAAGGGTTCCTTGCGGACCTCCTTGTACCAGAAGCTGTCCACACCGATCTCCCGGGCCCGCTTCAGATAGGACTGTTCCGGCATGGAGGTGACGATGATGATCTTTGTCTTCGGATATTTCTTTTTGATGCGCTCGGCAGCATCCAGACCATTAGCGTGCATGGCGGTCCTGATGTCCATCAGGATCAGGTCAATGCTGCGGCGCTCACAGTAGATATCCGCAAATTCCGCGCTCTCGATGGCATCCACCAGTTCATAGCGTTCACTTTGGGACACGAACATGCCGAACAGCTGCTGGGCCATGGGATCGTCCTCGACGATCAGTACTCTGTAGCTCATATTTTTCTCCTTGCTGCTCCGGACCCGCTCCGCGGGAGCGGGTTCGAAGTCTTTATCTCAGTCTTTGTGATGCAGGACTGCAGCCATCCCGGCGATTCTGCTCAGGGAAGGACCGTCTATCGGCCCCATCCGGCCGCAGTAAATGTCTCTGTCATGAGAAGCCGCCGGGGAAACGATAATCCGCACATGCTAACCCTCTCCCGGAATGACCAGCCGCAGATGGACATGGGCGGCCTGGGTCACCAGCATATCGGCCCCGGCCTCCCGGACGACGCTGCGCAGGGAGGAAAGGCCGCCTCCCTCCTGCAGGGGTTCCTCAGGCGCGGTCCCATTGTCCGTAAAATCAATGTAAAGGGTGCCGGCCTTCCGGCGGATACTGATATAAAACCGGTCGGCCCCGGCATGGGCCGCATTGGTCATACATTCTCTGGCCGCGGCCGTCAGAAGGTGCTGCCCCTTCTGTCCGGCAGGCAGGTCGCCCCGCAGCACCAACTCAAGGCCCATGAGCCGGGTCGTCTTTTCCAGCATCTCCAGCAGTGCCTCCTCCTGAGGCTTTGCGCCGCTGTTTTCCAAAAGGTCCAGGGTCCGCCGCCATTCCTGCAGCAATGTTTCCTTCGGAATCTGCAGCTCATTGCCCAGCAGATAGGACCTGGAGGAGACCAGCAGCCGTCCCAGATCATCATGGATCCGGATTCTGGCCGTCAAAAGCTCCTCCTTGCGGACGATGGCATCCACATTTTCACTGTAGGCCTTCACCCGGGCATTCTGGAGCTTTAACTGGGCCAGCTCCTGCTCCAGCTGCCGGGTAGCCTCATACTGCTTGGTGATCGCTACCGCCGTCATCTCATAGATTCCAGGGCGATAATCCTTTTTTTCAAAGCGCCAGATGCGCTGCCCAGGCAGCTCCAGGACGATGCCGGAATCCAGTGTCTGCGGGAGTCTTTTGCAGCCCTCCGCCAGGTCACCGGCGCAAAGCTGCTGCCAGAAGATGTTGGCATCCGACAGAGACCGGCCGGTCGCAAGCTCAGCCAGGGCATGCATACTCAGATTGACCATGAGGGGCATCCCATTATCGGCGGCATAGAGAACACCTTCCGGCAGATGATCGATGGCCGCCTTCAGGGCCCCGTGCGTGACATGGGACCGCTGCCAGAGCAGCAGCTGCCGCAGGGCCGCCAGAGAAACCAGAAGCAGCAGACCCATCAGGACCAGCAGCTGCCAGAGAGGCCGCTCCATCGCAGACACCGGGATCCTAAACCGTGCAAAATACGCGGCGCCGCCGGGCAGGAACCAGAGGGCCAGAAAAGCGGTCAGCATCAGCTCGGCCAGGATCAGCAGCAGGAAAAGAACGGACTTACGAGGATCCCGGTGCCTGTAGATCAGGACCACCAGCAGATACAGGGCCAGGATCGTGATCAGTGTCAGGCCAAGCATCACACAGCCGGCAGTCATCGGCCCCAGGTCTTTGATCGGCATGGTCATGGCCGCACCTCCTCTCCCGAAGCTCCGGCAGCGGCCGTACCGCTGATATAAAGGGTCCCGTCCTCCTCAAAGGCCGCGATCTGCATCCCCTCATAGCGCTCCGGCGAAAGATCCGGCGGCTGCAGGGGGCCGTCGGCCATCAGCTTCAGCTGTACGGTGCCCTCACCCTCATTGACGGAAACCAACAGGGAACTTAAGGATGGCAGAAGTGCCTCCGCCACCGCCTCAAAAAAGTCATACAGCCGGATCAATTCTCCGGCGGCAATACTGCCCTCCGGCCGGCCGGAGACAGAGGCCGCAATGCCCCGGTAATTCAGATAATCCAGAGATTCACGGACCGCGAGCACCAGCTCCCGGACCGGCAAAAGCATTTCCTCTCTGGCCAGGATCATCATATTGCTGCGCCGCTTGACATAGGCGGTATAGAAGCAGGCCAGCGCCAGATTCTCCGGCACCATCTCCGTCTCCAGCGTCTCAAGCTCCCCTCGGATCCGCCCCAGATAATCGGCGGAAAAGCGCCGGATCTCATCATAGAGCAGCTCCTGCTCACGTACTCTGGCGGCACGCTGCCGGATCTCATTCTCCGCCTCTATAAGCTGGGTCTCCTCGGCCAGAGCCCGCTCTGTCTCGGCCAGGGCCCGCTGCACGCTGTGGACATCCGAAAAATCGGTGACCCAGAAAACATGGCCTCCCGGGATATCCGCCTCGGACAGCTGCCGGTCCTCATCCAACATGACCGGCCCCATCATAGCCTCCGCCAGGGTATCCGGCCCCACTTCCAGCTCTTTTTTCGTCCTGTAGCAGATCTCACCATCCTGACCGGTGATCACAGCAGACATATCCGCATCCTTAAAAAAAGCTTCATAGCCCGTATTGCCCGGGATCAGGCCGATCTGGAAGCAGCTCTCCCAGAACCAGATAAAGCCTGCCATAAAGCTCTCCGGAAAATGCCACAGATCCTGCAGGCCGACCTCATGGCTCAGGGCCAGCAGGAAGCCGGCCAGAAAGACCGCGACAGGAATCAGCGCCATCCGGCGCCGGACATAATTGCGGCTTCTGTGCATCATCAGGATCAGGTCGATAGCCATCATTCCCCCGATCCAGGCCGCGCAGAGATAGTAGCCGATCCCATGGACATAGTGGGTCTCCAGCACCTCAGCTGACCCGGGCGTATAAAAGCACAGCTGATGCAGATCGTTGGTCATGACCAGGACGATCAGGGCCAGGGCCGGCAGCCAGATCAGCCTTTCCCACCGGCTGCCTTCCTTTTCACGCCGGCCGATGCAGAGCACCGCCAGAAAGCCCAGCAGGGGGATCAGGATCTGGGGAATATAATAGCCGTACCAGAGGATACGATTGAGGTGACGGACCTGGGCCAGATGATCCGCCTTAAAATAATCATAGCGGCAGATACGCAGCAGCAGCCAGAGAATGCAGAGGCCGCCGGAGGCGCCCAGGCAGCGGCGGATCCGGGTATGGACGACCCTGTCCGAAACAGAGAACATCCAGAAAAGCACGATACCGGTATAGATCATGCTCCGGATCTGACTCAGCAGCCAGCTGGGGTATCTCGGCAGCATTCCCAGACCGCGCAGCAGCCCGGCCAGGACGAAAAGCATCAGGCAGAGCGCTGTCTGCCGGGCTACGTTCCGGTTCTTATAGGGCATATGCGTCACCTCCTCTTCTGATGGTCGTGTACCTCCTATAATACCAGGGAATCATCACTTCTTTTTAAAGATAAACCGGGACCCCCAGGCAATGATGCAGTAAACGGGACTTTCCATGTGCCGGGTCACCTCTTTTAATTCCCGCCGGATAGCAATGTGCTGCGGGCAGTGCTGCTCACATTGGCCGCAGGAAACGCAGCGGGAGGCATTGGCCGGCTCCGCCCGGAAGGTGGTGCACATCAGGTACTCCCTCATGCCGGTAAAATAGCCGTCTCCGGCACAGTCATTATAGGCCTTAAAAGCCCCCGGGATATCCACGCCCTTCGGGCAGGGCTGGCAGTAGCCGCAGCCGGTACAGGGCACCCGGGTCCCCGCCCGGATGGCGGCTTTGACTGCCTCATAGGTCTGTCTCTCCCCGGGGCTCAGCATCCCAGGCCTGGCCTCGTCGGCAATGCGGACATTTTCCGCGAGCATCTCCATGGTATTCATGCCGGACAGGATCACAGCCACGCTCTCCTGATCCCAGAGCCATCGAAGCCCCCACTCCGCAGGCGACCGCCGGGCAGGGGACGTGCCGCCCTTCCTGTCTTCTCCGGCAGATTTATCATCGCAGCGATCCCCTCCGCGGCCATCCGGGCCGCTGCCGTGAACGCTGTCATAATCTCTGAAAATACGCAGAGCCTCCTTTGGCAGACCGTCCGCCAGCCGGCCGCCCCTGAGGGGCTCCATGATAATGACCGGGATACCCTTGGAGGCCGCGTACTCCACGCCCTTGCGGCCCGCCTGGCTGCCTTCATCCATGTAATTATACTGAACCTGACAGAAATCCCAGGGATAGGCATCGATCAGGCGGATAAAATTCTCCGTATTACCGTGGTAGGAAAAGCCGATCCGCCGGATCTGACCGCTCTCCTTTTTCTGCCGGATCCAGTCCGGCACTCCCATCCGCACCAGCTTTTCCCAGATCAGGGCATCCGGCAGCATATGCATCAGATAATTATCGATGTAGTCCGTCTGCAGACGGTCCAGCTGCTCCTCGAAAAGCTTTTCCAGGGTATCAATGTCCCTGAAGAGATAATGGGGCAATTTAGAAGCGATCACCATCCGGTCCCGCCAGCCGTTCTCCGCCATAAGCTTCCCCAGCACCTTCTCATTGCCCGGATAAATATAAGCCGTATCAAAATAATTAATGCCGTGGTCCAGAGCATAGGCCAAAAGCGCCCTCGTCGCCTCCATATCCGCATGCCCCCGCCGGCCGGGAAAACGCATACAGCCAAAGCCCAGCACCGACCATCCGTTCATCCTGTATTCCATTAAGATGCCTCCTGACGCTACAACTCTCTACACCGATCATCGGCAGTCTCCTGTGTTCTTTTATAATACAATTGAAAAAAAAGACTGGCAAGGATATAATGTTTTACCGGAAGGACAAAGGCCTGCGCGGGCTTAAGCTGCGGAGCTTTGCTTTTTTAGGCTCCGGCCGCAAGGCAAATATTTTACTTCCTGTCCCGCCGTGGCGGGGCAGCATGACAGGAGATGTACTTATTATGAATAAAGACCTGACCACCGGCGATCCCTGGAGTGTGATCTGGCGCTTCTGCCTGCCGCTCTTCGGCAGCGTCATTTTCCAGCAGCTCTACAATCTGGCCGACAGCTTTGTCGCCGGCCGCTATATCGGCGAAAATGCCCTGGCCGCCGTCGGCAACAGCTACGAGATCACTCTGATCTTCATCGCCTTTGCCATGGGCTGCAACATCGGCTGCTCCGTCATCACTGCCCGCTATTTCGGCGCCAAGGACATGCTCCATATGAAGACCAGTGTCTACACCTCCCTGATCTCCACGGCTGTCCTCTGCGGCGTCCTGATGCTGGGCGGTCTGCTGCTGGGCAATTTCCTGCTGGAGGCCATCAATACACCGGCGGAAATCTACGCCGATTCGGCCCTCTATCTCAGGATCTACATCTGGGGGCTGCCCTTCCTCTTCTTCTACAATCTGTCCACCGGCATCTTCACGGCGCTGGGAGACTCCAGGACGCCTTTTTATTTCCTGGCGGCCTCTTCCACGGCCAATATCCTGGTGGATATCTTCTTCGTCACAAAGCTTGAGATGGGTGTCGCCGGCGTGGCCTGGGCCACCTTCCTCTGCCAGGGCATCAGCGCCATCCTGGCCGTGATCTTCGTCCTGCGCCGTCTTAAGGGCGTACAGACAAAGGAGAAGGCACCGCTCTTCTCCCGGGTCATCTTCGGCCAGCTCTGCGTCATCGCCATCCCCAGTATTCTCCAGCAGAGCTTTATCTCCGTGGGCAATATCATCATCCAGAGCGTCATCAACGGCTTCGGTGCCGGTACCATTGCCGGCTACGCCGCCGCCATCAAGCTCAACAATCTGGTCATCAGCTCCTTCACCACCATTTCCAGCGGACTTTCCAACTATGCCTCCCAGAATCTGGGTGCGGGGATCCTGCCCCGGATCCGTCAGGGCTTTAAGGCCGGTCTCCGCCTGGTCTGGATGATCGCCCTGCCTCTGACAGCCCTCTATCTGCTGGGCGGCCGCCTGCTGCTGGGCATTTTCCTGGAGGATCCCACTGCTGACGCCCTCTCTACGGGCCTCATGATCCTGCGGATCCTGTCCCCCTTCTACATCATCGTCTCTGCCAAGCTGATCGCGGACGCCATCCTGAGGGGCACCGGACAGATGAAGCAGTTCATGATCGGCACCTTCACGGATCTGATCCTGAGAGTCGTCCTGGCCATCGTGCTGGCCGGGCACCTGGGCTCTCTGGGCATCTGGTGCGCATGGCCGGTGGGCTGGACCCTCTCCACCCTGCTCTCCCTTTATTTCTATAAGAAGGGCAGCTGGGAAAACCGTACAGCCTCAGACTAAAGGGATGCCTCGCAGATTCCGTCCGTGGAACCGGCCTGCAGAATCAATCGGCGGAATCACCCGGCCGGATCAGACTGCAGAAGAAACAAAATGGCTTGTCAAGCCACAGCCTTTATGCTAGGATGATACTAGTGTAACTGTTGAAAAATCGGCGTCGCCGCCGGGCGCGCCCCTTTAAAGATATGGAGAATCACATGGCAGACGAAGAGATTTTCGAGGTTGAAGTTGAAACCATTACCCTTCCGCTTGAGGACGGCACTGATCAGGAATTCGTAATCCTGGACGAGTTCGAGGCTGAGGGCAATAAATACATTGTCGTAGCCACCATCGCTGAGGATGATACCATCGGCGAGGACAACTACATCTACGGCTACCGCGAGGACGGCGATGATATCATCATCGACTACATCGAGGATGATGACGAGTACGACCGCGTCGCCGAAGCCTACGCAAAGATCTGCGAAGAGGACGACGAGGACGACGACGAGGAGTAATGCTCCCGTCTGACAAATGCCGCAATAAAAAAGCTGCCTGTCAAGGCAGCTTTTTTATTGGGTACCAGGTCTCCTCGAGGGCCGGCCTGCATTTACTGATCCTGCAGGAAGGCCGCCAGCGCATCCATGCCCTCCCCGGTCACGGGGCTGACAATGAAGATGGGATCGGCGCCGGCCAGCTCTAAAAGCTCTTTAGCATCAGCGACCTGACGGGGCGTGGCGATATCGATCTTGGTCACCACGCCGGCCACCGGCATGCCGAAGGCGCCGGATTGTCCCGGTGAAAAATAATACTGATCCCGGCTGGCATCCTGGACGAAGAGCACCTGCTCCACCTCCCCGGAGGTCACCATCAGGGACCCCAGGTAGGCCCGGTTTTCCAGATATTCTCCCGGCGTATCCACCGTCGTATTGTAGACCTCGATGACCTGGGTCTTTTTGTACTTCAGGTCCATACCGTTCAGATACTGGCAAATCGTCGTCTTGCCGCAGGCCACATTGCCGATCAAAATCACCTTTTTCATACTGCGTCCCTCTTTCTCTGTCCTGTGCCGGCAGCACACGGCTCTATCATGCTTCGTACAATGCCATAAAGCTTTGCTGTCATTCATCCGGGCCTGCTTTCACAGGCGCTTGCGGCATCCTTCCGGGCTTTTTACGCGCTTCCGATATCCATCCGGCGCTTCCCCGGACATAGCTAAAGGCAGCGGCCTCCTGCCGCTGCCTGCCTTCCTCTTCTTTGAAGCTAGGATTTTGTGACCCTGGTCGGTGCGAAGCCCAGGACATTTTCCAGCATATGCAGAACATCTGTAATGGCTGTCTCCACATCCGCCACATCGCCGTTGACGATGAGGGTACCGTTGAAACGGTCCACGAAAATGACCTCCACATTGGCCGCCTTCATGGCCACATCCGCGCCGATGATGGCGCCCTCACTGGGTGTGATGGTCATGATGCCGATGGCACCGCTGTGGTCCCCGATGACGCCCAGCTTTTTGAAAAGGCTTTTGTCCGGATTGGCGATCACATGACACAGCGTCACCTGCTTGCCGGGAACAAATTCCTGGATGATCCTCTGCTTCTCTTCACCGGCCCCCGGTCTGTCCTGTCCAAACATCTGCCTCACCTCTTTTATCATTATCATCGTGTCCGTATTCTCTGCATACGGACTTTGGCTACATCAGAGAATCAAAGATCTCTTTTCTGGGATTAGGGATCACGACCTCGGAGACCAGCATGCCCTCGGCATTTTTGGTATGGATGCCCGCATCCACGCTGGCCCGGCAGGCTGCCACCTCACCGGTCAGCACCACAAAGGACTTGCCGCCGATGCCTGTGCCCAGCCGGACATCGATCAGGTCCACGTCCGCTGCCTTAACGGCCGCATCGGCCGCATAGACAGCCGCGGTCACGCTGTAAAATTCCATAACGCCCAAAGCGCCCACGCCCTCGGCCGTGCCGGCCAGATTGATGGCCCTGATGACCTGAGGATGGACTCTGGGAATCACGCAGGAGTCCACGGTGTGGCCCTGGCCGATCCGGATGCCGGCATCGATGGAAGCCTGGACCGCCGCCACCTCGCCGGAGAAAAGAATATAATATTTGCCCGGGCAGCCGGCTCTGGCATAGACCAGCGCCACGTCCGCTGTCTTCAGGATGATATCGGCCGCCTCAATGCCCCTGGCAATACTGTTAAGCTCCAAAAAACCAATTGTTTCAAGCATTTGCTACACCTCTATCATGATACTGTCATTCGTTAAATGGACCCGGCCGGCGATGGAGGCATGGAGATCGGCCCCCAGCTTGCCCTCCGGACAAACAGCGACCAGCTGTCCCTTTTCCACCCGGTCTCCCTCGGAAACGATGGGCTGACAGGGGGCGCCGATATGCATCCGCAGCGGCAGGGTGACGCGCTCCGGCACATCCTCCTTATAGCCATGACCACTAATGCCGTAATAATCGCCCACTCCGGCTCTGGCGGCCACTCTGGCCGTAGGTGCCTTACGCAGCTCACGATTGGCATCGGCCGCATAGGTCTCTCCGGTCTTCTGATATCGGATCCCGGCAGCCGCCAGTTCTCCCTTCAGATAACCGTTGACTACTCTGGGCTGCAGACCCATAGGACAGGCATAGACCTCACAGATACCGCACTCGCTGCAGATGGCCGCATTGCGGATCTGAGGATCATCCAGCACTTCCTTTATGTCGGCACAGGCCGCCATCCGGCGCATGATCCTGTGGGGCTGCAGGGGATGGCCCAGCATATGTCTGGGGCACATCTGGGTGCAATAGGAGCACTGGATACAGGCAGATTTTGCCCGGTTGAGGATATGGACCAGCTGCGTCTGCCGCCTGCGGTCGATAGCACAGCCCTCCGGCAGGATGAGCAGACCATTGGTGGTCTTTTTGATGCAGGCCTCCATGGCCTGATCCCAGGACATGGGGACGCCCATCATGGGTCCGCCCATGACCACCATGACATCCCTGCGGGCCGGCCCGCCGGCCAGCTCGATGCAGCGGCGGACGGAGGTCCCCACCGGTACCTTCACCACCACCGGCTCCCTGACCTCACCGGTCACCGTGACATATTTATCCGTAAAGGGGATGCCCCGGGCCGCGTCATAGACGGCAATGACGGTGGCCACATTGTCCACCACCGCGCCGACATCCAGCGGAATGCCCGCCGGAGGAACGACCTTTCCGGTCACCTCATAGACCACCACCTGCTCGTCGCCGGCAGGATAAAAGCTGTCCATGAGATGCAGCCGCACATAGGAATGCCGCCGCGCGATGGTCTCCCTCAGTGCTGCGATTTCTTCCTTATAGGTCTTCTTAAGGGCAATACAGCCATTCGTAATGCCCAGGGCCTCGCAGATCAGCTCCACGCCGGCCACCAACCGCTCCGACTCATGGATCATCAGATAGCGGTCCGTCCGCAGCAGCGGCTCGCACTCGGCGCCATTGACAATGAAGATCTCCGGCTTCGCGTTCAATTTGACATGCGTAGGAAAGCCTGCGCCGCCGCAGCCGACGACACCTGCCTGCCTGATTTGATCGATCAGCTTCAAAAGCTACACCTCTGTTCCTATATCTTTCCTTCACCCGACAGCTGCCGGGCTCTGCCTTCACCGGGTCTTTGCCCCTGCCGGGAGATCACCCGGCCCCGAAGGCCTTTCCTTCCGCCGGGAGATCACCTGGCTCACAAGGGCCTTGCCCTCTGCCGAAAAATCGCTTAGTCTTCGGGAATCTCCTCCAGGGCCTGTTTGCTGATCTCCAGCGAATCAATGATGGCGACGATGGCCGCATCCGCCGCCACATCGCCCCGGCCCAGGATCTTTCTGGCCGTGCTGCCGCTGACGGTAATGACCCGCTCACCGATACCTGCGCCGACCACATCCGCGGCCACAAAGACGTTGCCCCGGTTTTTACCGTCGGCATCGATCTCCTGTACGACCATCAGCTTCAGTCCGCACATGCTGTCTTCCTTTTTTGTCGCCCAGACATGACCGACAACCTTGCCTATCAGCATTTCCTATGTTCTCCTTTCAGCCCCTGGTGACCTCGACGCCGTGGTATTTAAAATAATCCCAGGCCGACGGGGTAACGATGGCATCCTTTGCGATGCAAAGGGCCTTTTCTCCCGAAGCCGTCATCCTTTTGGCCGTCTCCTCAGTGATCAGCTTTTCACTGTTGGGCTGACCGTGCCCCTGCGGGACCACGATCTGCGGCGCCTGATAGCGGGGCGGTGTCGCCGGCCGGGGCTCGGTATAAGCCTTTTTGCGGACCATCCGCACACCGTAGGTCTGGATCAGGCGGACATTGTTCTCTATGACCTGATAGAGACGGCTGCTGCTCATGCCGGCGTACTGCCTGTGGGGCAGTGCGCTCTCCAGCATCCATACATCAATACCGGAAAGCAGGGCCCGGATCACCGCACAGGCTTCGGGAGATCCGTCCCGTCCCTGGGCAATGTCCGACAGCTGCGCCATAGAAAGGCCGGTGATCAGCAGCCGGTCATAACGATCCACATTCCGGCAGCGGACATAATCCTCGATGTCAAAGCACTCACAGCGGACGCACTGATCCGCGGGGATTTCCGACATTGGTCCGACGATCAAGACCTTAGCAAAACCGTCGGTACAGCCGGCGCCGGCGATCGAACCGGCGGTCGGAATGCCCCCAGAGCCCCCGCATGGGCCGGGACCTCCGGCGGCCGTAAGCTCTCTTAAAACCGCTTCCACGACCTGATTGATCTGTCTCTCATCCATTTTTTATTCCTTCATTTCTCCGGGCTGCCATCCCGGGCAGTCACTGTTTCCGCCGGTCCTTCGCAGGACAGCGGGGGCCTCGGCCGGTTCCCGCCTGCGGCTGATCTTTGTGATCGTACATGAAATCGACGCCTGCGGAGGGACCTCCTCCGCACTATCTGACGATATGGCCCAGCAGGCCTTTTTTATAATTGCAGGCATTGGCCTCATCGTAGTCCATATGCATGGCCAGGGCGAATTTGCTGCTGACTCTGATGATGACATCATCAATGGTCACCGGCCGCTCCGTCTCCAGGCGCACCGACACACTGTCGCCATCCTCCACACCGTAGAGTGCGGCATCCTCCGGCGTCATATGGATATGGGCCTTAGCACAGATGGCGCTGCCTACGGCATTATAGATGCCGGCCGGTCCTACCAGAATCACATCCCCGGCACCCTCCAGGTCTCCCGACATATTGACGGGGATCTCGATGCCCAGCACCTTGGCGTCGGTCAGAGACAGCTCCACCTGGACAGCGTCCCTGGTTGGGCCTAATACGACCACCCGTTCAAACTGGCCCTTGGCCGTCATGACTGTAACCCGCTCCTCGCAGGCATACTGGCCCGGCTGACTGAGGTCGCTCTTTTTGTGAAGACTGCCCCCGAAAAGGGCCTCCACCGCCGCATCCGTCAGATGGACATGCCGGCCGGATGCCTCCACCATGAAACCGGGCAGCTCCTTCCCGGCGGAGGCTTTTTGTCCGCAGGGCCGCTGCCAGCCTGTCAGCTGACGGCAGAGCAGGATATAGACCGCGCTGCTGAGCCGGTTCATGGCCTCGATGATATCCGGGCGCTCACAGCTGCCGTCAGGCCGGATAAAGGCCTCCGCCGCCGCCAGCTCTGATTCCCTGACACAGGTGCGCAGGTCATTGAGGGCCACACAGATCCGCCCCATGCGGTAATCCGGCATGGGATGGGGAATCCCGTAGATCTCCTGAATGTGATGGGATTCATATCTGAGCCCGGCACTGTCCAGGCCCAAGAGCCGCATCTCCTCCAGGGAATGATCCAGCACCTCCGCCGACAGAATCTGCCGGACGAAGTCCAGAAGCTCCCCCAGAGCTCCGGTAAGGCCTGTCAGGCCATCCTCCGCAGATATGACCTGCAGGGACAGGATCCTGGCCTCCAGGCTGTCCAATGTCCCCCGGAAAGCAATCTGAGGATGGGTTTTGGGCACCAGCACATTGCCCCGCAGATGGGTCATGTGCTCCGGCTTATGATCCAGTGTCTCTCCGGACAGGCCGTCCACAAAGACCGGCCGGTGGTCGGCGCTCATGGGCACCGGGGCCACGGGCATAGCCTTCACAGCGCTGCCGTCGGGATAACGGGCCGGAGCCGGGCTGCCGCCTGCAGCCGGCAGCGCCTGTCTGCAGCTCCCTCCGCCGACTGTCACAGCCCCATCGGGACAGACAGCCCCGACGGAACAGGCTCCGCCCTCCGGGCCGCAGCCTGCAAAGCCGCCGGGCACCGGATGGCCATAGACCAGCTCGATCTGATGCTCTCTGATAAAATCCCGGGCCGCGGGTGTCAGCATCGCTCCCTCTTCCACGCAGACTCTGCTCTCGTGGGTCCGGAACCACCTAGCCCGCAGCTCAATATCTGTTATTACCTTCATCTCTTTCACCTGTTAATCCGATTTATACCGACATCAGCCGGCTGCACTCTTCGCTGCTGAAGCTGAAAAGGGGCTGCGGACTAACGGTCGGAAGTGTTGAGTGTCGGAAGGATGTACTCGATCTCTTCGTGCGGTCTTGGGATGACATGTACGGAGATCAGCTCACCTACGCGGGATGCAGCTGCTGCGCCTGCGTCTGTTGCGGCCTTAACAGCACCGACGTCGCCTCTGACCATGACTGTCACAAGACCGCCGCCGACATGGACCTTGCCGATCAGTGTGACGTTTGCTGCCTTAACCATTGCATCGGCGGCCTCAATCGAACCGACAAGACCCTTTGTCTCAACCATACCTAATGCTAAATACTTCTCTGCCATGATGTTTTACCTCCATTTATCATTGCGGACAGCCGGTCCGGGAGTCTCTGCCCGGTCACCGGCGCCGTCATCGCCTGAATTTTCTGCCGGCCGTGCCGCCGGCTGTCATTTTGTTATCTTTTCTCTGACCGGTAAGGACTGCATACAGCCTTCCGCCCGCAGTCATTGACGGGCTCCGGTCATTGCTCTTGTTTATCTGCCTGCAGCCATCTGCAGGCTCCAACTGCGCCGCTGCTCATCTGTTTGCAGCCAACTGCGGGCTTCGCCGCTGCCTGTGGCTATCTGCCTGCGCCCAGCCGCTTTAAGACAGCCTGGGTGATGGCATCGATATCCTCCTGGGTGTAGGAAGCCCCGGAAAAGCTCCTGACAGAATCGGCGACTCTGCCGGAAAGACTGCCCGCCGCCGGCGGTGGCGCCACAGGACTAAGCTTTCTCAGATCCTCCAGCTCACAGGTGCCGTAGGCTACTCTGCGGATATTGATCAGATTCAGCGGGCTGACATTGTCCGAAGTCGCACTGCCGCCGACTGCGCCGCAGCCCAGTGTCAGGGCCGGCATCAGTCCCGTGGAAGCGCCGACACCGCCCAGGGAGCCCGGTGTATTGACCAGAAGTCTTGAGACCGGCTTTTTCAGAGCGAATTCCCGGATCACACTCTCATCCTGGGAATGGATGGTCATAGTGTGGCCCGCGCCCTCATTATAAAGGATCTCCATGGAGCGCTCGCAGGCGGCCTCCCAGCCCTCCTCCACATAAAAGGCCAGGATCGGGCACAGCTTCTCCCGGGAGTAAGGATTATTCTTACCCACGGACTTCTGCCTGGAGATCAGGACTCTGGTCCCGGCCGGGATACTGATCCCCGCCATCTGGGCCAGTTTTTCGGCACTCTTGCCCACGATCTTAGGATTCATGGTGCCATTGGCTCTCAGGATAAAGCCGGCCAGTTTATCCGACTCCTCCGGTGTCATGAAATAGCCGCCCTGACGGGTGACCTCATCCACCACCTTCTGCTCGATACAGCGCTCGGTAATGATGCTCTGCTCCGAGGCACAGATGGTGCCGTTGTCAAAGGTCTTGCTGTCCATGATGCGCTTGACCGCCATGGGAATGTCCGCGGACTTTTCAATGTAGGACGGGCCGTTGCCCGGTCCCACGCCCAGAGCCGGATTGCCCGAGCTGTAAGCTGCCCGGACCATAGCCTCACCGCCGGTGGCCAGGATGATGCCGATGCTGCGGTTTTTCAGCAGGGCATCTGTCCCCTCCATGGAAGGCTTGGTGATGCACTGGACGATACCGTCCGGCGCGCCGGCCTTTTTCGCTGCCTCACAGATCACCTTCGCCGTCTCGATGATACAGTTCTTCGCATTGGGATGCGGACTGATCACGATTGAATTGCCGGCCTTGATACTGATCAGGGACTTATACATGGTGGTGGATGTCGGGTTGGTAGACGGGATCAGGGCCGCGACCACGCCCATAGGCACACCGACCTCCATGATCTTTCTCTGTCGGTCTTCGCCGATAATGCCGACGGTCTTCATATCCTTGATGGCATCCCAGGTGATCCGGGAGCCCAGCAGGTTTTTGAGGACCTTGTCCTGCCAGATGCCGAAGCCGGTCTCTTCCACGGCCATCTTTGCCAGCCGCTCCGCCTCACCCTCGCAGGCCTTTGCAATCTCGCATACGATCCGGTCTACCTGCTCCTGGTTAAGCTTTGCCAGCTCCTTCTGAGCCACCACTGCCTTAGCCACCAGCCAGCGGACCTCCTGGATCGATTGCAGATCCTTATCGTATTCCATAGCTTCACCTTCTCTTTTTATGATACTTTATGATACACCTTTTCTTTTATAATATGCGGGAGACCACTATCCCCCAAATGGCTGCGGTCCCTTGAATTCTACCGGATATCCGTGAGCGGATGGTCCGCGATCTGACAGACCCTGTCCCGGAAGGCCTCACAGGCAGCCTTGCAGGCAGCCTGGTCTCCCGTCAGCAGACCCCCCGCGAAGTTGGTCTCCGACGGCGGTCCGTAGAAGACCCGTAAGGTCACATCTGCTTTTTTAAGGGCCTCATCCAGGCCGTTGACCGCCTCCGCCGGCGGTGCGATCAGATAGGCCATGGCCGTGCCCTCCGGCACACCGGCCATTTCCGACAGATAGCTGCCGGTCCTGGAAATACAATGAGCAAAATAGACGATACTGTCATCCCCATTGGCACTGTAAAAGGCCGCGTCATTTTCAATATAGGACCGGGCGGCCGCCAGGCCGCTCTTTACTTCCTCCGGCTCCTCACCCGACAGTATACCGATGAACTCACCGGCCAGGGCCGTGCTGGCATTGCCGGCGCCGGCATACATACTGCGGGCATAAGCCACCCGGACATCCGCCTTCTTAGTGGCCTCATCCAGGGCCGCGTAGGACACATCATCGCAGTCCGTGGTAATGATCCCCAGACTCCGGTGGCCTTCCTGCACATGCATAGCCGTAAGCAGCGCCCTGTCCGCATTGGGAATCAGGGTCACGCTGAGGATATTTGTCTTGATACGATCATCCTTCATAGCCCGCTCCTAATTCACAAGCTCTACGCCGCTGGCCTTTTTATCCAGGATCTTTTCGATGAGATCCGTCAGATAAGCGCCGGCCTCCACGGCGGTAATGCCGTCCTTGTGGATATTGGAGACGACCGTCCGCCTGGCCTCCGGCATCCCCACTCTGGCATTGTAGGCAATATAGGCACTCATGCTTTCAGCACTTCCCAGACCCGGCCGCTCTCCGACGAAAATGCAGACCACTTTGGCCCCCAGAATCTCGCAGATCTGATCCTCCACAGCCACACGGCCATAGCGGACAAAGAAAGGGGTGCCCACCGAGATGCCTCTGCCATGAAGGCCATCCATCAGCACCGGCAGCACATTGCGGATGTTGGCATTGATGGCCGTAGAGCTCAGGCCATCCGCCACGATCAGCTGCACATCGGGATTCATCACGCAGCCGCTCCGGATCTTTTCCACCGCCTCAGGGCCCAGTCTGCGGCCGAGATCCGGCCGGGTCAGGTATTCATTTTTCTCCTGACACTCCGTCTGCACAGAAAACAGCTTCAGATCCTCCAGGACCTTTGGGTCCACATCCAGCATGACCGCATCTCTGGCCAGGGCATGATCCGCCCTCAGGGCCAGCAGGGTCTTCGTCTTCAATCTGGAGCCTGCACACCCCACGCCGATCCTGGCCGTGGTGGTCTTCATCATGCGCTCTAAGGACTGGGGATCCTCCGGCCGCTCGATCAATGGGACCGCCTTGACTGCTCTGGAGGTGATATCCTCTGTGATATCCACATCCCTGCTGTCATCCGCGGCCAAACCGCTCCTGCCGCCAGCTTTGTCTCCGGACCCGCCGGTAAGGCCTGCCTCCGCCAGCAGTCCGGCCGCCTTCTCCGGATCCTGCAAAAGCTCCTTTACGACCTCCCGGACAATACGCTCGAGAAGCTCATCGTTGATGTTCAAAAGCGGCCACCTCTTTTCCTGGTAAAGATCGTCGGATCACCGGCCCTGGCCGTCAGCCGGCCGTTTTCACTGATGCCCATCTTTTCAAGCCAGGCGTCAAACTCCCGGATCGGCCTCAGTCCCAGGATCTCCCGGACCGCAGACACATCGTGATAGGCATTGGTCTGATAATTTAACATGACATCGTCGCCGGTAGGCACACCGAGAATGTAGTTGGCACCGGCGGCCCCCAGCAGCATGGCCAGATTTTCAATATCATTCTGATCGGCCTGCATATGGTTGGTATAGCAGCAGTCACAGCCCATGGGGATCCCGGACAGCTTGCCCATGAAATGGTCCTCCAGGCCGGCCCGGATGACCTGTTTGGAATCATAGAGGTACTCCGGCCCGATAAAGCCCACCACCGTATTGACCATAAAGGGATGGAACTCTCTGGCAAAGCCGTAGCATCTGGCCTCCATGGTCACCTGGTCCGCGCCGTAATGAGCGTCGGAAGAAAGCTCCGAGCCCTGGCCGGTCTCAAAGTACATGACATTGGGTCCCTTGGCCGTGCCTTTATCCTTCAAAAGCGCCAACGCCTCTCTCACCGTCTCCGCCGAAAAGCCGAAGGCCCTGTTGCCCTTTTCACTGCCGGCAATGGACTGGAAGATCATATCCGTCGGCGCGCCCTGCTTCACTGCCTCGATCTGGGTGGTAATGTGACCCAGCACGCAGATCTGGGTCGGGATCTCAAACTCATTTTTGACCTCATCGAAGCGTTTTAAGACCTCCGAAAGACTGGATACCGTATCATTGACCGGGTTGAGGCCCAGGAGTGCGTCGCCGCAGCCATAGCTTAGGCCCTCAAAAAGGGAGGCCGTGATGCCCTCCACATTGTCGGTGGAATGATTGGGCTGCAGCCGGGTGGCCAGGGTTCCCCGCAGGCCGATAGTGGTATTGCAGGTGGCCGGCACTCTGACCTTGGCAGCGCCGTAGACCAGATCCATGTTGGTCATCAGCTTAGCGACAGCGGCCACCATCTCGCAGGTCAGGCCTCTGCCCAGGGTCCGGATATCCTCCTCCGTGGTCCGGTGATCCAGAATATATTCACGCAGCTCCGCCACGGTCCAGTGCCTGGTCCGCTGATAGACCGCCTCGTCCAGGCCGTCCTGATTCAGACGGGTAACCTCATCGTCCTCGTAGGGCACCACCGGATGATTCCTCAGGTCGGACAAAAGGAGCTGGCTCAGGACCTCCTTGGCCGCAATGCGCTCCAGATCCGAGCGGGCGGCAATACCGGCCAGCACATCGCCGGATTTCAATTCATTCGCCTTGGCCAGGACCTCCTTGATGCTGCCAAACACAAAGGCCTGTCCTGCCAGTACTGTGGCAAGTCTCATGGCTTCACCTCTTCTCACAAACTACAGGGCCATCGGCGCCCCGTGAAAATCCGCTCGGCGGGGCATGGCTTCCGATGGCTTCTGCCTCTACTCTCCCCGGATACCGGGCGGCTTCGTCACCCACGCACACCCCGTGAAAACTCCGCTCACGACGGGGCATGGCTTCCGATAGCTCCTGCCCCTACTCTCCCCGGATACCGGGCGGCTTCGTCACCCACGCACACCCCGTGAAAACT
>R11__coassemble_202_pt1 | contig 43011 bp, 7 predicted proteins | sample R11__metabat2_low_PE_030 | metagenome-assembled genome bin R11 | reverse complement strand
ATGACGGCAACCCTGTCTTCCCGCCGCTGGCGGTCCTGATGAGCTACAAGAGCACGGATTACAGTGACCCGGACGGCGAGCTGATCCCGACGACGCTGCAGAAGTATGCGCTTTCCCATGGCAATAAGTTCTATGATATCGATGATTATAATGCCACCCGGGATTTCGTCTACCGGCTTTACAATGTCTGCCTGGACAGAGACCCGGACAGCACCGGCGCCGCCAACTGGATCGAGCAGCTTTTAAATGGTAAGAGCGCTTCCACTGAGCCCGGCACCAAGACCGGTGTCGAGGTGGCCTATGGCTTCATCTTCAGCAGCGAGTTTAAGAACAAGAATTACTGCAATTCCCATTACGTGGAATATCTTTATAAGGCGCTGATGGGCAGAGGCTCTGACAGCGCAGGCAAGGCCAGCTGGGTCAAGAAGCTGGAGACAGGCAGCACCCGTGAGGCGGTCTTCAACGGTTTTGCACTCAGCACGGAGTTTAATAATATCTGTGCCAAGGCCGGAATCACCAGAGGCAAGGCCATCGAAGTACCCAAATACGGCACCGTGCCCAAGGATTTCTGTTCCGCTGACGGCTGTACGACCATCGATGGTGTCAGCGATTTCGTCATCCGCCTCTATAACATCTGTCTGGAAAGAGATCCGGATAACGCCGGTTATAACAGCTGGCGCAATCAGCTCTGGAATCATACCAAGAGCGGTGCCACCGTGGCCTACGGCTTTGTCTTCAGCTCCGAGTTCATCGGCAAGAATTACAGCGACGAGGAATATGTGAAGCACCTCTACCAGGCCTTCTTCGGCAGAACGGCGGACGGTGCGGGCCTCGCAAGCTGGGTAGCCAAGCTGGCGGCCGGCACCACCAGAGAAGAGGTCTTTAACGGCTTCGTCGGCAGTGACGAATTTACCAGGCTCTGCGCAAAGTACGGCATCGTCAAGCGATGAGCCGCTGCCGGACGCAGCGATTTTGTAAGGAAGCTTGTCAGCTGATGCTGACCCCAATCGCGGGTCGCGGGTCAGGTCTTTGCAGGCAGCGATTTGCAGCAAATAAAGGGGCTCCCCCAAAGGAGCCCCTTTACTATATGCGGCATAAAAACGGACATAAAGCCCTTAGCCTCTCCACAGCATAGGAAGCAATACGCATGACTTCGCTCTTCGAGCTCCCGCCATGCTAAGAACATTCGCACTCTCGCGCATACGCTCCGTGCTCATGTTCTTGCAGGCCGCCAAAGTGTGAAAAAGTGTCCGTAGCTTCGCTGCGCCCATTTTTCGCACTTTGCTCCCTTATTGCTTCATAAAAGATGGCGGGTATCCATGCCGTTTGGATACCCGCCGTTTAAGAGAGAGGATTGTTATGTCTTGTTTTGTGATCTAATGTCTGTTAACCTTATGGTTGTACTATACACTATAGTTATTAAAATAAAATAGGTAATTATAAAGAAAGTATAAACTATTTCTAAGATTTTACAAAATTCTGCATTAATTAATAATTTTGTAATAAAAGAAGGAGCGTTTGCATGCTGACAGAGGACGAAAAATTTATGAAGGCGGCCCTGATCCAGGCCCGAAAAGCCGCCGCCATCTGGGAGGTGCCCATCGGCTGTGTCATTGTCTATGAGGGCAGGATCATTGCCAGAGGCTATAATAAGAGAAATAAGGAAAAGAATACCCTGGCCCATGCCGAGATCAGTGCCATCAAAAAGGCCAGCCGGTACCTGGGAGACTGGCGGCTGGAGGGCTGCACCATGTACGTGACCCTGGAGCCCTGTCCCATGTGCGCAGGTGCTCTCATCCAGGCTCGCATCGACCGGGTGGTCATCGGCTGCATGAATGCCAAGGCCGGCTGCGCCGGTTCCGTCCTCAATGTATTGGAGGAAAAGCGTTTCAACCATCAGGCCCAGGTGACCAGGGATGTCCTGCATGACGAATGCTCTGCTATGCTCAGCGATTTCTTCCGCCGGCTCCGTCAGAAGAAAAAGGAAGATAAGGCCGCAGAGCAGCAGAGCGCGGCTGCGGAAAAGGCGGATCTGTGATAAAGCGCCGCAAAGTCTGCTTGCAAGGCGCTCTTCTATAGGATAAAATAGACCACAGGTAAAAATAGTATCGGGGAAGCCGCTTGCGGCGGACCAGTCATAAAGAAACCATAGCACCGGGGAAGCTGCCTGCGGCGGACCGGTCATAAAAAAACATATAGAACAGACAGCATCCGGTGACCGGCGCCCCTGCACCGGCCGGATATCAAGGAGGCAACCATGTTTAAGATCAATGATAATTATTTAAAGCTGCCGGGCAGCTATCTCTTTTCCACCATCGGCAAGAAGGTGGCCGCTTATTCTCAGGCCAATCCTGATAAGAAGATCATCCGGCTGGGCATCGGTGATGTGACCCTGCCCCTTTCTCCCGCAGTCATCACCAGCCTGCACAGCGCTGTCGATGAGATGGCCGATCAGGCCACCTTCCGCGGCTATGCCCCGGATCTGGGCTACGAGTTCCTGCGCAGCGCCATTGCCAAAAATGACTATGCGGCCAGAGGCGTACAGATCGATATCGATGAGATCTTTATCAGTGACGGCGCCAAGAGCGATTCCGGCAATATCGGCGACATTTTCTCCGTGGACAATAGAATCGCTGTCACAGACCCGGTTTATCCAGTCTATGTCGACACCAATGTCATGGCCGGCAGAGCAGGCGATTATATTCCTGAAAAAGAGCGCTTCAGCAATGTAATCTACATGCCGTGTACCGCAGAGAATAATTTTATCCCGGCCCTGCCGGAGGAGACCCCGGATATCATCTACCTCTGCTTCCCCAATAACCCGACCGGCACCACTCTGCCAAAGGTTGAGCTGCAGAAATGGGTCGATTATGCCCTGAGCGTCGGCGCGGTCATCATCTATGACGCAGCCTATGAGGCTTATATCTCCGAGGATGATGTGGCCCACACCATCTATGAGTGCGAGGGTGCGGACCGCTGCGCCATCGAGCTGCGGAGCTTTTCCAAAAATGCCGGCTTTACCGGTACCCGTCTGGGCTTCACCGTCATTCCCAAGGCTTTAAAATGCGGCGATGTCAGCGTCAACAGCCTCTGGGCCAGACGCCACGGCACCAAATTCAACGGCGCCCCTTACATCATCCAGAGGGCCGGCGAGGCTGTTTACTCTGAGGAGGGCAAGGCCCAGACCAGGGCTCAGATCGCTTTCTATATGAACAACGCGAAGGTTATCAGAGAGGGCCTGACCCAGGCCGGCTACACCGTCTTCGGCGGTGTCAATGCGCCTTACATCTGGCTGAAGACCCCGGATCAGATGACCTCCTGGCAGTTCTTTGATTATCTTCTGGAGACCGCCAATGTGGTCGGTACCCCGGGCTCCGGCTTCGGTCCCAGCGGCGAGGGCTACTTCCGCCTGACCGCCTTCGGCTCCTACGAAAATACCGTCGAGGCCATCGAGCGCATCAAAAAGCTGTAAAGCAAAGCCATCGGGTGTAAAAGCCTTAAAGCAAAGCCATTGGGTGTAAAAGCTGTAAAGCAAAGCGGCCGGATGTAAAAGCAGTAAAACACAGCGCTTGGGTGTAAAAGCCTTAAAGCAAAGCGGCCGGGTGTAAAAGCTGTAAAGCAAAGCCATCGGATGAAAAAAACGACATATAAAAAATGACTGCCCGGGCCCGGTCCCGGGCAGCAGTAGACTGAGGGGAAATTGAATGTTAGATGAAATCATATCCATTGTAAAAAAATGCGGCAATATTATTCTGCTGGCGGAAAACGCCGACAGCTCCGAGGCCATCAGGACCAAGGAGGGCAGAGCCAATTTTGTCACCAAATATGACGTGGCCGTCCAGAGCTACCTGCAGGAGGAGCTGTTAAAGCTGGTACCGGATGCCATCTTCTTCGGAGAAGAGGGTGAGCATACCCGGGAGGATCTGGCCCATGGCTATGCCTTTATCGTCGATCCCATCGACGGCACCACCAATTTTATCAAGGGCTACAAAAAGAGCTGCATCTCTGTCGGCCTGTCCCTGGACGGTGAGATCCTCATGGGCGTGATCTTCAACCCCTATACCAATGAGGCCTTTTACGCGGAGCGGGGCAAGGGCGCTTTCCTCAATGGCGAGCCCATCCACGTCACGGACCATCCCTTAGGCGAGGGCCTGGTCTGCTTCGGTACGGCCCCCTACTATGCCGAGTACATTGATACCACCTTTGATAATGCTAAGCTTCTGCACAGAGCCAGCCTGGATATCCGCCGCAGCGGCTCCGCGGCCCTGGATCTATGCGATATTGCCAGCGGCAGATGCGAGCTCTTCTTTGAATGCCGCCTCTCCCCCTGGGATTATGCGGCCGGTTCCATCCTGGTCACTGAAGCCGGCGGCCGCATCAGCCGCATGGACGGCAGCCCCTTAAGCTTTGACCATGGCTGCTCAGTCCTGGCCGGCAATCAGCCATCCTGGGAAGGCTACTTTGCCCTCCCCGGCCATACGGAATTGTCATAGGCCGCAGCCGGCAGTGCGGACTGCCTCTTGACAGCGGCTGGCTTTTCAGTATATAATTTGGGAACGTGGGTAATACTCACATGAAACAGTCATAACACTTCCGTGCAGCCGGGGAGACAGCGGTGCCTTGTACCTGCAATCCGCTATAGCAGGGGTGATGTTTCGTCTGAGGGCCTTTGATCTGTAGGGCTGCCCGCCGTAAGTGGTGTTGACGCTTGGGTCTTGCGCAACAGAAACCGGTGAACCGTGTCAGGTCAGGAATGGAGCAGCACTAAGCCGGACCTTCTGTGTGCCGTGAGGGTGCCTGGGCCGAGCTGGCTGCGGCGGTAACGCTTATGGGTCGGGTTCGAAGCGAAACGCACGGATTTTTATAAAAAATGTCGCAAATTTCTTTTGCGGCATTTTTTTTGCCTTTTATTGAGTTTTCAAAGGATATCGGATGTGCTATACTGGAAATGGTATGTGAAAATAGCGAGCAGGATGATATGTGAAAATCGTATATGAAGATCATATGTGAAAATTGTATATGGAATCGTATATGAAAAGCATATGTGAAAAGCGTGGGGATCTATGGAACATCTGTTTTTGATCGGTTATATTGTGATATCTTTGGCGGCCGCAGGCATTACGCTGCTGTTGGCGGTGCTGTGCTGCCTTAAGAAGACCAGGGAGTCGGAGTATCTGGGCATTACGGCCGTCTTTGCGACTTTGGTCAATCTCGCCTATCTGGCCAGTATCCTGCCGGTGGACTATACCATGGTATCGGCGGCTTCCAGCTTTTATTTCATCTGCATCGACTGGATGCTGCTCTATTTTACAGCCTTTACCTTTTATTTTACCCATTACGAGCTCACTCCGATGCTGCGGGCCCTTTTCCGGGGCGGAAAGATTTATGCGGCCATAGAGACCGTGGGCTTTATCGTCAATATTTATCACGAATTTGCTGTCAGCTATATACCCCGCTCTACAGCCTTTGCCTGTTATACCTATGACAGGATGCCTGTCTACAATCTCCATCTGATCTTTACCTACAGTATGGTCGTCATCGTGGCACTGCTTCTGGTGACCAAGGCGCTTCGGGCCCCCAGACTCTATCGGGGACAGTACGCCTATGCTCTGCTGGGGCTGGTGATCGTCGTCATCTGCAACGGCATGTTCCTCTTTACCGAGGGGGATTATTTCTACAGTCAGGTGGACTATTCTATCCTGGGCTACTGTGTCATCCTGGCCCTGACCTACTGGGCCGCCTTTGAATATGCTTCCCATGACATGCTGAAGGGTCTCTCCATGCTGATCTTCGATGAGATCCACCAGGGCATCGTGCTCTTTGGCTACGACGGCCGGCTGGTGATGAGCAATCGTCTGGCGGAAAAGTTTCTGGAGATCCGGGGGATCGGCAGGGACTTTGACAGCCGGAGCTTCTGTGAATATTATCATATCAGCGGGGATCCCGAGGCGGATACCTGGTCTCTGCAGTGTTATATTGATCAGGGAGACCGCAAGCAGCCCCTTAGGTGTGACTACAGATGCCTGCGGGACGCACATGACCGGATTATCGGCCGGCTCTACGTCTTTACCGATGTAGCTCTGTCCTCAGATCTGACCACCGGCTTTTACAGCTGGGATTATTTCGGCCGCCTGGTCCGCATCGATGCGAGCCTTTACCGGCCGCCGATGGGCGTGCTGATGATGGATATCAACAATCTGGCGGTTTACAATTCCCGTTTCGGCCGTGAGGCCGGAGACCGCCTGATTCATGAGCTGTCCCAGGCCATGCGCCGCATCCTGCCTGAGGAGACCAACTTTGTCCGGGGTCATGAGGCCAATCTGATCGCCCTCTGCTACAGGACCGATGAGAAACAGATGAAGGACTATGCCGGACAGATCCTCCGGGATTTTGACGGGGATGTGCAGTATGCCATGAGCGAGACCGCCGAAGGCGATCCGGATATCCTGGCGGCCATCAGCCGGGCGGAGCAGTCTCTCTACCAGAAAAAGATGCTCAATCAGAAGTCCGGCCACTCTCAGGTCCTCAGCTCCCTGGTCAGAGCCCTGCGGGAGTCGGACACCGACACCGAGGCCCATGTACAGCGGACCCAGCGCCTGGGCGCCATGCTGGGTGAGCGCATCGGTCTGACGGATGCCCAGCAGAGTCAGCTGTCTCTCCTCTGTCTGCTGCATGATATCGGCAAGATCGGTATCCCTCTGGAGATCCTCAACAAGCCGGGCAAGCTGTCCCGGGAGGAGTGGGAGGTCCTCAAGACCCATGTCCGCAAGGGCTATGAGATCGCTATGAGTGCCCATGAGCTGCAGGATATCGCGGAGATGATCCTCCATCATCATGAGCGCTGGGACGGCAAGGGCTATCCCGACGGCCTGAGCAGGGAGACCATTCCTCTGCTTTCCAGGATCATTTCCGTGGTCGATGCCTATGACGCGATGGTGACCAACCGGATCTACAGCCGGGCCCTGAGCAGGGAGGAAGCCCTTGGTGAGCTGAAGGCCTGCGCCGGCAGTCAGTTTGATCCTTATATCGTTTCCGAATTTTTGAGAATGCTGCAGACGGCCGGGGAGGAGATAGGTGAGTTTGCCGGGGAGGCACCTCTGACACCGCCGGGACTGGCCATGGATTTTGCTCCGGAGACGGAGCCTGAACAGATGGGCGCATCCCATCCGATCCGCTACAGCCATTATCTGCTGAATGAGGAGGGCCGGATCCTGGAGGCTGATGATCAGTTTGAGAAGATGACCGGCTACAGTGCGGAGGATATAGAACAGCTGCAGCTGACCCAGCAGGATCTGATCCCGGAGAAGGACCGGTCGGAATACAATCTCCTGGTAAGTGCCCAGCTGGCCGCCAGGTCCGCGGCCTTCATCGAGCACCGTATCCGCAGGAAAGACGGCAGCGCTCTGTATGTTTTCTGCTATGGCAAGGTCTATTATGATGCCGCTATCAAGGGCCATCGGACCGAGATCGTCATCATGGACTCCACAGATACCTACGCCATGCAGAATCTGCTCAGAGAGCAGCAGGACAAGGCGGCCAGACGCCTGCGGGAATGGGAAAACACCTACCGCAAGGATTCCCTGACCGGCCTTTTAGGCCATGTGGCTTTCCGCAGTGATGTGGAAGAAAAGCTGCTGACCGGTGAATATACCATCATGATGCTGATGCTGGATGTGGATAAGTTTAAGGATTACAATGACAGCTACGGGCACAGCGCGGGAGATGAGCTGCTGATCCTGCTGGCCAGGACCCTGGAGGCAGCCCTCAGAAAGGCCGATCTGCCCTGCCGTATGGGCGGCGATGAATTTGCCGCGGCCCTCTTCTTCCGAAAAGGCTGCAGTGATGAATTGATGCATCGCCGGGCCCATGAGATCTTTGAACAGATCCACCGGACCCTGCAGACTTCGGAGCATCCGACGGGTATCTCCATGGGCGCAGCCATCCAGACCGATGAGATCGATACCTTTGCCGCCCTGTATGCCGCCTCCGATGAGGCTCTCTACACCTCCAAGGAAGCCGGCCGCAGCTGCCTGAGCTTCTACGGGGAGTAAGCTATGGGGAAGCCGGCCGCAGCTGCCTGAGTTTTTGCGGGGAGTAAGCTATGGGGAAGCCGGCCGCAGCTGCCTGAGTTTTTTGCGGGGAATAAAGCGGCCCCCTCGGCCGGTTATAAGCGCCTGCCTGAAGGGCCGAAAAGCAGCGCAAAGACAAAAAGGGCTTGCCTTTTCGGCGATAAATGTTATAATGATTTCGCAGGCTAATATGGCTCAGTCGGTAGAGCGACGCACTCGTAATGCGTAGGTCGGGGGTTCGATTCCCCCTATTAGCTCATGGCTCTGAGGTACAAAAAACGGACTTCAGAGCCTTTTTTGTGCTTAAAAAGACGACAGGGCGGCCATTTTGGGTGCAATTTGCCGCAGAATAGGGTAAGATGAGCGGAGGCCCGTGTTGGTTTGACTTGTACCGGAGGGCTGTTCTGTGTTAAAATAGGGCAGTGAGTAAACAGAGACCGGATCCCTTGCATTGCGATGAAAAGGGGACGATATATGAGGAGGACCTGAAGATGAGGCCTTTGGATGAGATCAGAAAGGATATTGACCGCATTGACGGGCAGATCCGTGAGCTTTTGATGCAGAGGCTGGATTTGTCGGAGCAGGTAGCCGCGGCCAAGATCGATGATAAAAACTATGTAATCTACCGGGCCGACCGGGAAAAGGCCATGCTTGCGCGATTGGGCCAGGGGATTCCGGAGGACCGTCTGGCCGACTATCTGGCTGTGGTGCGCAAGGTGACCGAGACCAGCCGTATGTATCAGTATGGCCTGCTCTTTGACAATGTGCCGGAGCTTTCGCAAAAGCTTTTGGAGGACGTGCAGCTGCCGGAAAATGCGGGGGCCGTCCGTCTCAGACTGACCAGGGACAATGTGCCCAATGCCATGTCGGCCATCCTCAGCATGATCGGGGATGCGGGCTATGACATGGACCGGATGAAGCTGCTCTCCTATAGCGGAGACCGCAGTCAGGTCAGCTTTGAGCTGACTATTCTGGGAGACCTGCACGAAAAGCGCATGCAGCAGCTCATGCTGGCCATCTCTATGGAGAGCACGGACTTTCAGCTGCTGGAGGTCCTGCCGGCGTGAAGTACAGCGCCATGCGGCCCTGCCGGCCTAAGTCCGAAATCATGCGGCGCATGCCGCGAGGTCCTGCCGGCGTGAAGTACAGCGCCATGCGGTCCATACCGCACGGTCTGCCGGCACAGCTATAATGCAGACACTGATCCCGGCCCCTGCCGGACGGGAGCTGCGTAGACAAACGAATCTACAGGAGTTAAAGATGACTGCTCCGGCAGTCTTCGGGAGAAATTTATGAGATTTTATACAGCTTTAATCCATGAAGAAAAGGATATTTTTATCTCGCTTGACGGTGGACGCAGGCTTTACAGACAGGCTGCCTTCGGCTGGGATTTTGAGGATATGAACGCACTGATCGGCAAGGTCACACCGGAGCAGCTGGCCCTGGCAAAGGCCGGTCTGCCTGAAGGCGCAAAAGCGCCGGCTTACGGGATCGCTGATGTGACTTTGCTGGCGCCCATCGAGTATCCCCTGGGGGATGTGCTCTGCCTGGGCATCAATTACCGGGACCATGCCACCGAGGCGGCCCGTTTTTCAAAGGAAGCCTTCGGCCAGGAGCGCTCTTATATGACCTATTTTTCCAAGCATATGAGCCGGGCCAGCGGCACCGGCGAGCCCATTCCGTCCTACGAGGGCTATGTCGAGGGCCTGGATTATGAGGCAGAGCTGGGCGTCATCCTGGGCCGGACGGCCAAAGGGGTCTCCAGAGAGGCGGCGCATGACTATATTTTCGGCTACACGGTCATCAATGATGTCAGTGCCCGCAATCTTCAGACTCGCCATCACCAGTGGCTGATCGGCAAGAGCCTGGACGGCTTTCTCCCCATGGGTCCCTGCATTGTGACGCAGGACGAGCTGGGAGATGAGCAGGCGCTGAACATCCGCTGCTATGTCAACGGTCAGATCCGCCAGGATTCCAATACTCGCTACATGATCCAGGATGTGGCCGGCGCCATCGAAGAGCTTTCCACCGGCATTACCTTAAGGCCGGGCACCATCATCAGCACCGGCACGCCCTCCGGCGTAGGCATGGGTATGAATCCGCCGGGCTTTCTGAAAAAGGGCGATGTCGTCACCTGCGAGGTCGAGGGCATCGGCAGCATCAGCAACCGGGTGGAATAGCTGTCCGTATGGCTGTGTGCATGGCTGTCCCTATGGCCGCCGGTATTGCCATCTATCGGCAGATACATTAATATAGAAGAAGACATACGTCCATCGGGTGGATGATGTCATGGTATGTGATGTGTTATTATATATAGAAGAAACAGCTTCGGTCCCGCCTGTCATGGGACCGGCAGCTTAGATCCGGAGGATATGATTATGGCACAACAGGAAAAAGAAACAGCAGGCGCGCCCAGCAACAATCCGCTGGCCGTGGCTTACCGCCACTGGGGCAAAAAGCTGATCGCCGCCGTGATCGTCATTGCGATGGTCGCTTCGGTCGCTTCCTATTATTTTCAGACCAGGACCGACGAGATCCTCAGCGCTCCCGCTGAGGTGGAAAATGACGGCGGGACCGTCACCGTCAGTGATGTCAATGCCAGAGAGCGTATGGAGGCCATCGGCAGCGCCGTAGACCTGCAGGATGCATTAAATGCCGACTATCAGAATGCCATGGCCCTGATCGAAGAGGGCGAATATGCCCAGGCTGTCCCCATGCTGGAGGAGCTTTACACCTACCTTTCGGAGGATGAGAGCGTCGGCATGAGCCTGCGTATGACACTGGCGGAGCTTTACTATCTGACGGATGCCTACAATGATTGCCACAACATGTGCTGTGACATCATTGACCGGGGTGAGGATACCGGCGGCACCTATACCCTTTTGGATGGCCTGGCCCTCATGAACAGCGAGGACTACGAGCGCTCCATCACCATGCTGGAGAAGGCACTGGAAGCCGGCTACAGTGATGAGGGCACTGTCCGCAGCCAGATCATGCTGGATTACTATTATATGGGAGACTATGATGCCGCGGCAGAGGCCGGCGAAGCCCTCTTAGGCAGTGAGGCCGGCGACGAGGTGGCCAATGTGGTCCACTACATTGTCGCCATGAGTCTGCTGCAGCAGGGCAGCTACCAGGCCTCTCTGGAGCATTTTGATGCTCTCATCGAAGCCCTTCCCGATGGCGAATATTACTACGATCGGGGCGTCGCCGAGATGGCCCTGGAGGACTATGAAAGTGCTGCCGCAGATTACCTGGCAGCCCTGGACGCAGGCTACGACACCACTGCCTGCTGGTACAACTACGCCATCAGTGCTTATATGAACGCTGACTATGAAGCCGCCGTCGAGGCTTTCCAGACCGTCGCCGGCAGAGACGATGACATGACCTACGTCACCGCGGCCCAGGAGATCCTGGACGAGCTCACAGCCGCCGCCGAAACCGCCGCTGAGTAAAGAAAACAAAGATTCATACCGTTATCACAGTGATAAGCTCCCTTCCGGGCAACAGTTTTTTACTATTTTACCTGTCTGCCTGAAAGGGAGCTTATTCGTTTTCAGAACCGGTACGGGTCTTTGTTTTATCTGCAGCGATTCATAATGCCGGGGTTTGAATAATCCTCCTCCCCCCCCGCTTTTTATTTTTGGCTTTTCTGTTAATAGAATCGTAATATACAGCCCTCAAATATTAAGTTTCTGTCATATTTTTGACAACGTCCCCTTTTGCTGATAAAATGAAAGAGAAAATGACATTAATGGGCACATTATGCCCTTAAGCAGGCTTTGCAGATTGATTCTGACAGTCATGCTTTGGAGCAGAGGGCCTTCATAAGGTCATGATATGTCATGAGATGAACAGTCATTGCTTCTCACATGGCAGGGAGATTTTCGTTTTGCGGCGGTCAGCCGCAGCCATTTTGCGGAGGAACATTATGAAAAAGAAGAATTTGCTTGAAAAGCTGAAGAAGGGGCTCCTTGTGGGAGCTCTGGCAGGCGTTCTGGCGATCGGCAGCTATCCTTTTGCGGCCTATGCAGGAGAGAGCAGCGGATTAACGGACGAGACGGCGCAGATCACATCTGCTGAAGATGACGACGATGACGACGATGAGGAAGAGGACGGCTATAAGTATGAGGCCGAGGATGGCAGCGCTTCCGTCGTCGAAATGGTCGAGGGCAGTGGGGATAGTGCGTCCAACACCCAGGAAGAGGCAGAGAATAAGACCAACGATGCCCCGGCCGTCACGGTGACAGAGACCTACGATGTGGATCCGGACGTCAATACCACGGCGGAACCCACCAGCAGGAAGGTAGTCACTACAGAGGGCAATAATACCCTGAGTGATGAGGACGCCGAAAAGATCGAGGAGAATGACATCGACTGGGATGACACCACCTCGACGACCTCCGGTGATACCACCACCTACACCCGCAAGGGTACCACTACAGCTGAGAATGCGATTCAGAAGGCAGTCAACTATGCCCTGGAAAATCTGACAGTAGATTCCACCTCCGCAACCATCACTGTCGCAGAGGGCCAGTATGACGGCAACCTGACTATTTCCACAGAAAATCTCACTGATGCCATTAAAAATGCCTTAGAGGCCAATGACTTTACCTTATATATCCTGGCAGAGGGCAGCTACGATGAGCCCGAGGCCGGACAGATGATCGACAAGACCACCATTTCCGCAGGTGCCAATGGCAAGGCCGTGATGAACGGCAATATCACCATCGATGGCCTGCAGGTCGTGCTGGGCGGCATTTACCTGTCCCTGCAGAAGACCGTGACTGTCAATGACGGCAGCCTGACCATCTACGGTACCAAAAAGGATGACGGCGTGAATGTGATCAGCGGCGGCGATGATGTGACAATCTACACCGGCGCGGGCGCGGATACCATTCAGGTCAAATCCACTTCAAACGGCGCCGTCACCATTGACGGCGGCGCAGGCAATGATGCCATCACCTACGCCACAGCCCACCCGGACAACAACGAGACCAAGTATGATCACCAGCTGACAGTCGCCGGCGGTGCAGGCAACGATACTCTCAAGGTGACCCATGAGAACGGCAAGCTTAACATGACCGCTGATATGGGTGCCGGCGATGATACCGTGACCATGTCCGCAAGCTCCGACGCTGAGCGGACCACCGATACCGACCATGCCATCAATGTGCAGATGGGTGCAGGTACAGATCTGGTATCTGTCGATACCTCCATGTATCAGGCCATCGCAGCCATCGCCTTTGCGGATGTCGACGGTCTGGATACAGTTCAGCTGACAGGCTCTCTGGCCAGCGGTAAGGATAATAACATTACCGGTGACAGAAGCCAGGTCGTGATGATCGTAGGCGACAGCGATGATGATGCGGCAAAGCTGACACTGAACTTTGACGGCTTTGAGTATTTCATCGATACCCTTTCCAATAAGAAGGAAGTCGAGTTCAAGAGCTTCTCTGATCTTACAACAGTATCTTCCTTTACCAATTACAAATATACCGGCGACACCGATGAGGCCCTGATCGCAGACTGGAGTAAGGCCGATCTCTTCCTCACCAATCTGACCATTGACGCAGGCGGCGACGAAGTGATCCTGGGCTCCTACAAGACCACAGGCAGCGGCGCTTCCCTGAAAGAGGTGTACGGCGCCTTCAATATGCCGACCGTCAATGTCAAGATCACCTGTGAGGATCTGACCGTTTCCGGCCCTGTGACCGTAGCGTCTCTGACCGTGACGGCCAATGACAATGATACCACCTTCGACATCAGCGATACCTTCGTAGGTACGGTCGCAGGCACTATCGACAGCAGCTTCTCTACTGTGGATGCCAGCCTCTTCAATGTCTACAGCAATGTGGATATCCTGATCGATGAGCACGGCAGCATCAATGCCAAGTCCGGCGATATCACCATCAATGCTTCCACCGAGCAGACTAAAGCGCTGGTCGACGCCATGGGCGGCAAGCTGGGTGAGTTCAACCCGATCGCTGTCAAGGTCAGCGAGGCTAATATCACTGTCAAGGGCAGCCTGACAGCTTCCGGCTCTATCAACCTGAAGGCCACTGCCAAGACGACCACTACAGTGACCAATGAGAAGCTGGCTTCCGCTTATATCCCGCTGGGCTTTGCTCTGGCCATCACCGGATGCAATATCGAGATTGACAGTGCCAAGATCAAGGCCGGTGCCAACTTCAAGGCGGAGGCCACCTCCGAGGTAGAGATCAAGACTCAGGCCACTACAGGAAGCCTGCCGGTCTCCATCTCCGTAGCCATCGCCATCAATGATGTCCATGTCACTGTCAGCGGTGATACCGAGATCACTGCAGGCGCGGATGTCACCTTAAGCGCCAGCGGCAAGACCACAGCGACCGCGACAGCCAAGGCCGGTGACCTGGATGGCACCAGCGGCGGTTTCTTCGCAGTGGATGTCGTGGACAGCGAGTCTGATGCTTCCGTGACAGATACAGCTTCTATCACAGCCGGCGGCAATGTGACCATCAATTCCAAGGGCGTTGTCAACGGCACCGCTCAGACTGAGGCCGCAGCGAAGAAGAAATCTTCTTCTTCCTCTTCCTCCTCTTCTTCTTCTTCCGATGATAAGGAGAAGGCTGAAGAGTACAGCCTGGACAATATCGTCGATAAGGTCGTCCTGCCGCTGCTCTCCGTCGTCGGTTCCTATGCAGGCAAGATCGCCGGCAGACTTTGGAACAAGGTCCGCGGCGTAGCCAGCCAGCTGGGCGGCGGTGATTTCGAGATCAAAGTCGAGGATACCACCAATGGTACCGTCACAGCACCTCCGAGCGCCAGCGGTTACAAGTACGTCGACGGCGGCAAGTTCGCAGAGAATACAGATTATTATACTTATGATTCTACGACCAACAGCTACAGCAAGGCCACAGTCACCGCAGGTGCTGAGGTCGGCAAGAAGATTGCTTACTATACCAAGTCCGATGACATCACCTTCACCGTCACACCGAATGAAGGCTACAAGATCGCATCCGTGATCGTGAAGTATCTGCCGAAGGGTTCCGATCAGTATACAGAGATCACCCCGACCGCCGGCAAGGTTGCTTCCGACGGCAGCGTCCAGTATACCTTCTCTATGCCGGAGTACATCGTCAAGATCGTAGCCACCTTTGAAAAGGGTGACGCGGCGACCGGCAGCGATGATCTGGATGATGTGGACGGCGACAGCGGCATCAGCGATCTCTTCAATGATGCTGTTGAGGGTGCCGAGGATCAGACTGAGAAAGAGGAGACAGCTTCTACACGTCAGACTGAAAACGGCACAAAGGATACCGGTTACAAGGTCGTCATCTCCTATGACGATTCCAGATATATCTTCACCAGAGATCTGGTCTATGACGAGACAAAGACTTACTATATCAAGACCAGCGCCGGCTCCTTCCTGGCTGTTGACGCGGCAGATCTTGATCCTGACAAGCTGGCTACCGCAGACGCTCCGTCTGAGACTTACTATGAGCTGGCCGGCTCTGCCTTTGTGGATGTCACCAAGAAGGACAAGGCGGATGATGTTTATGCTGTCGCAGGCAAGAGCATCGTGATCGCTGTCAATCCTTCCGAAGGCTATGCCATGAAGGAGAATGGCCTGACCGCTACCTATAAGCTGGCCTACGAGAAATTCGAGGGCAAGACCTTTGCGGCAGATACCAAGTATTATACATATGAAGAAACAGCTTCCGGCGGCAAGTTTGTAGAGACTGAAGCTACCGCAGGCAGCGCTGTACCGACAGATAAGACCTACTATGTCAAGGCCGACAAGGAAGTGACCATCCAGATCACCGCTGATGATGACGGCCTCTTCGTCCTGGCCATTCCTGAGCTTGGCCTGGAGGACGGCAGCGAGATCAAGATCACACCTGTCTTCGTAGAGGCAACAGACAGCTCCGCTGTCACCGTCGCCGATCCTGTGTCTGCAGGTACCAAGGCTTCTTCTTCATCCGTCGCCGGTGCCGTGGCCGTAGGCGTCAACCTCAACAATAACACAGCAAAGATCACTACCACAGGCAAGATCACTGCCGGCGGTACACTCAAGGTCAATGCTGAGAGCACATACAGCTCCGTCGTCAAGGCCGACGGCTCCGCCATCGAGTCCGCAGAGGAAGAGACGAAGAAGGATTCCGATCCGTCTCAGGTACCTGAGAAGACCACAGAGCAGAAGATCATTACCTACTATGTCAAGTTCCCTGAGACAAAGGGCGCAGGCCTGGCCCTGATCGACAGCGAGAGCGAGATCTCCGAGGGCAAGTACGTCGTCAAGGTCGTCTCCGCGGATACCTATGCCAACGCAGAGGGCAAGGTCACTTATACCTATACCGATGAGAACGGCAAGGAAATCACCGGTCGTGCTACCCTGGATGCCGAGACAGGTTACTACACCATCAGCCTTGCAGGCCTTGCTATCAAGGAAGGCAGCACTGTCACCCTTGATCTGGAGCAGCCAAAGAACGCCACTGCTAAGGTCGCCGAGGAGTATGTCGTCGGCAATCTGCTGACCATCTCCGAGACCACCAATGGCCGCATCAAGCTGAACTCCGGTACTGTCGGCAGCTCCGTCTTTGCCTTTGCGATCACCGCCCGCACCGGCTACATGCTGGAGGAAGGCAATAAGGAAGATACCACCAAGGCTTCCGGCGCTTATGTTAAGTACACCAAGGTCGTTAAGGATGAGAAGACCGGTGAAGAGACAGATAAGACTGTCTACGTCCAGCTGACCAGCGACAGCAAGGGCAACTACTACTTCAGACCGTCTGATCTTGAGGGCCTTAAGCCGGGCACAGAGATCGTCGTCGGCGCTAATTTCGTCGTCAAGAAACTGAATGTCAACCTGACCAGCCAGATCAACAGCGAGGATCAGGAGACTTCCGTATGCAAATATACCGTTAATAATAAAGAGACCGATGGCCCTGTCGAGATTCAGGTAGGTCAGGAGGTCAGCTTCAAGATCGCAGCCACATCCGCAGCTTATGCTGATGTCGAGGTTTCCTACAGCTACAGCGAGGACGGCAAGGATGTCGTCACAGTCCTTGAAGCCAAGGATGGCGTCTACACCTTCACCATGCCGGATGCTGAGGTCAAGCTCATTGCCAACTATAAGTCCAAACGTCATGATGTCACGGCTGAGGATGCTATTAAGGACGACCTGGTCATCGATCTGGCTTCCGCAGCTGCAGGCGATACCATTACCTTCAAGCTGACCGATGAAGCCATCGCAGCCGGCAAGGCTTTCACAGGCGATGTCTATGTCCAGATCCAGAATAAGATTGACCTGATGGATTCCGGCAACTATGGTCAGTTTAAGGCTACTAAGAATGAGGATGGCAGCTACAGCTACAAGATTCCATATAAAGTGGCCAATGCTGATGGCGATGCCAATATCGACCTGTCCGCAGTAGACTGCACCTTTACCATCACAGGTACCATCGCAGAGAAGGCTGTCGCCGTCACTGTCAAGGACAGCTATGACAACGGCACCGCATCTGTGAATACCAGCCATGCCGCACCGGGTGAGACCATCACCATCACCCTGACTCCGAACAGCGGCTACAAGGTCAAGAACGGTACAGTGAAGATCGTCTTCACCTGCACCGATGAGGAGCACAAGACAGAATACACAGAGACCGTGACAGCCAAGAAGAACTCCGATGGCAACTACACCGCAGTGGTCCCGACCGCCGGCGGCGAGGGTGTCAAGAAGGTCGTCGTAGAGGCTGAGTTCACTGTAGGTATTGCCTCCAAGAACAGCGCCTCCAGCGATGAGGATCCGTCCTTCTCCCTGGGCGCAGGCATTGGCGTCAATGTCGCCAAGAGCAACAACAAGGCATACATCCAGAATGCGGATATCACAGCTAATGCAGTGACAGTCAACGCTTCCACCTCCAAGGCCACAGCAACTGTTTCTACAGCAGCAGGCTACAGCAATTCCGATATCGGTCTGACCGGTGCCATCTCCGTCCTGGTCGCCGGTGTTGTCGATGATGCTCATATCGCAAATACAGCAAAGCTGACCCTGGGCGATGGCGATCTGACCATCACCGCCGAAGGCAAGGCTGTTGCCTACGAAAATACCGCGGATGCTTCCGGCAATGATGGCAAGGCATCCTCCTTTGGTGTGGGTTCCGGTATCGCCGTATCCGTCACAGGTACAGATACACTGGCTTATATTGAGAACGGCACACAGATCACCAATACAGAGCTTGGCGGCGTCGAAGTCACAGCTACCGTCAAGGAGACCAATAAGAATACAGCCAAGGCCGGTGCCGCCGGCGGTATCGGCGTCACACCGGTACTGTCCCTGATCGTTGCCGGTGCCAATACACAGGCTTATATCGGCAGCGGCAATGCCCTGACAGCCGCAGATGACGTGGTCATCAGCGCCGTCAGTGAGCTGGAGAGAAGCCTGGCAGCCAATGCCAAGGCCGCAGGTGAGAGCGTCGCGGCAGGCGGCAGCTTCGCCATCTCCGTCCTGAATGATACAACAGAATCCCGTCTGTCCAGAGATGTCACAGGCAAGAATGTCAAGGTCAACACATCTGCTAAGAATACCATCAAATCCGTATCCAAAGCAGGTGCTAATGGCGCGGCCTCCTCTTCCTCCGGTAAGGATAAGAAGAGCGATACATCCTCTGACGACAGCGACTCCGACGGGGAGTCGGACAAACAGGCGGCAGGCGCATTAAGCGGTGCTTCCAAGCTGGCCGGCAGCGTAGGCACCTCCAATACATCTTCCGCAAGCGTTAACAGCGCAGCCTCCAAGCGTACCAGCGCCTCTACGACTGAGGGCACCATCACCGTCGCTGCAGGCTTCGTCTTAAATATTGAAAATATCAATGCATCCGCAAAGATCGACGATGGCGTCAATGTCACCGCCAACGGCAAGGATGAGACAGAGGATGGCAAGACCACCAAGAACGGTCAGATCATCGTCGAGTCCCTGGCTCAGAATAATGCGGATATCAAGGCCAACGGCAGCGCCAGCAAGGGCGAGACCGGTGTCGGTATTGCCGTAGCCATCAATATCGTCAACTACGATAATGATGCTTATGTCGGCACAGGCAGCATGACCGCTGAGCATATGACCGTATCCGCAGGCGTGATCCCTGAAGAGGATGACGAGGATGAGGACAAGGTCGAAGAGGATGATACAGGCTGGCTTGAAGCCCTGATCCAGGAGGCTGTCGAGAATCTGGTAGCCGAGATCGGCGACAAGATCGGTCTGGGCGACCTCATCGATGCCAAGGCTATCAGCGAGATTGTCTCCGATGTCGTGGAAAGCGCTCTCGAGGAGCTCTTAAAGGGCAGCGGTCTGGAAGAGATGCTGGAGAACAATCCTTATGAGCAGATTCAGAAGAATCTCCAGACCTTCCTGGTACAGTACGAGGCGATTCCTTCCAAGCTGAAGGAGACGCTGGATGACTTCCTCACGCATGTTGATCTGGATGAGGATATGTCCGCAGGCAATATCTGGTCCGGTATCAGCCAGGCCCTGGTCGATTACCTGAAGGACGATGGCTGGAAGGATCTGGTCAACCCGATCCTCAACAACGTCCTGCAGATCGTCAAGCCGATCATTACAGAGAAATTTAATAACATTGTCAATCATACAGATGACGCAGACAGCACCAAGGAGATCAAGACCAAGATCAAGGACGCCTTCCTCAATGAGGACAGCGGTATCCTGATCAAGTATCTGGAACTGATCACCGAGAAGATGACAGGGATCGTCAACGACTATCTGGCCGACATCCCTGCCCTTAATGAGGTAGAGCTGGCCACAGACCTTGAGGCCTACAAGGAAGCCAATGCCGCCAAGATCAAGGAAGTCTTAAAGAGCACAGCCATCACCATCGTTGAGAATACAGCTTCCACTCTGCTGGACGGCATCTGCAATGTCCAGGAGTTCGAGCGTTTCGTCAAGGATAAGCTGGGCGACAAGATTATGGACAATATCAAGAATGCCCTGTCCGCAGCAGGCAAGGCTCTGACCAACGGTGCCCTGGATCAGCTCACAGACTGGCTGGGTGTCAAGGTCGAGGTCGAGGACAAGGCTCCGTCCCATAACATCACCACACAGGCTATTGCCGGTGCTTCCGCTGACGGTGTCGCCGTCGCCGGTTCCATCGCCATCGCCATCATCAATGGTGATACCTCCGCCATCGTGGCTGCTGTAGACAACCAGTCCACAGGCATCATCAAGGTCGAGCAGGATCTGACTGTCAGCGCTGAGGGCAACCACATCGAGAAGACTGTAGCCTCCGCAGCTGAGGACACCAGAGGCGACGCAGATGATAATGCCAGCGCAGGTAAGAATGATACCACCACCAGTGCCGAGACTGAGACATCCGCGACATCTATTAAGAGCGGTGACTTCGTCATTTCCGTAGGCGCAGGCGGCTCCGCTGAGGTCGAAGAGAAGAAGGCCGATGAGAGCAGCACACAGAGCAGCGCCGGCGGCAGCACAGAGAGCAGCACTAACAGTGTAACAGAGACAGATGCCCTGAAGGTTACCCTGACTCCGGACAGCGGCAAGAAGGTCCGTACCGTCACCCTGATCTATACAGGTGAGGACGGCACCAAGGGCAGCGAGGTCCTGAAGGTCACAGATAACACCTTCACCCTGCCTGTCATTAAGAAAGAGACCAAGAACGGTGAGACCGAGTGGTCCATCGAGATGGAGGACTGCATCCTCTGCCTCAAGGTCGGCGAGAAGGTCGGCATCACAGTTACCTTCTGCGATAAGACCAATACCGATTCCCAGAGCCTGATCGATGTGATCTGGGAGGGCAATGGCCAGGCCGCAGCCGCTGTCATGGATACCAAGACCGAGGATGGCGTGACCACAGATGAAGTCTGGCTGACCACCACCCCGGACAAGGGCTACAAGACCAGCGTCAATTACACCATTACCTATACCACAGGCGGCAAGGAGGTCACCGAGGAACTGACCCTGACAGCCGACAACCTGGTAGATGGCTACTATGTCCTGACTCCGACCTGTGTCACCACAGATAAGGACGGCGAGGACAACACATACATCGTCAAGCTCGGCGACAAGGAGTACAGCCTGGATGCAGGTACCTTCATGCAGCTGAAGCTGACCTTCATCGGCGGCTACACACTCCATGTACAGGACGCTGTAGATGAGAAGTCCGGTGAGACGACTACTGAGAAGAGATCCACAATCTCTGTCGATAACATTACTTATACCGCCAATGATGACGGCAGCTACGACAAGACCTATACTGTCAAGCTTGACGGTGAGGCCGCAGGTACTGTCAAGCTCAATGGTCTGGACGGCATGATCGCCAATGTCAATGTGCCGACCACCTATGTCGCTTACGAGGACCGCGTCACAGTCATCATCAAGGCCAATACCGGCTACAAGCTGGAGTCTGTAAGATACGCTTACAAGATCACCGTCAATGGTGCTGAGGAAGAGGTCATCAAGGATATGGTGACCACCGATGCCTCCATCGTGGATGCTGACGGCGGTACAGCCTACCAGTTCTACGTACCGGAAGGCGATACCTATATCATCGTGAAGTTCGTCAAGGACGAGACCGCGACAGGTACCACCACGACCACAGGCAGCCAGGGTACCACCACCTCCGGCAAGACCGTAGGTGCAGGTGCGGGCTTTGCCATGACCATTACCAATGTCAATGTGACCGCAGGCATCGGCGATAATCGTCAGGTGACCGCAGGTTCCGTGGATGTCAGAGCCGAGTCCTACCATGAGACCGAGACCGCAGGTGTCGCAGGTTCCGATCCTGTAGCCACAGCCTCCGAGGGCAAGAAGGCCCAGACTGAGAAGGATACAGCCCTTGACGCTTCCGTCGCCCTGACCATCAGCAGCGACAGCATCAAGTCCTACATCGGCACCGGTGCTAAGATTACGACCACCGGCGAGGATACCGTAGCCCTGGACGACAGCGCCGATTCCGACAAGGTCAATGTCAACGTTGCCGCCAAGCAGGAAGGCACCACCACCACAAAGGCCAGCGCCTTTGCAACCGGCAAGTCCACCGCAGTGGGTGCTACCGTTACCGTCAATATCGTTAATTCCGATGTCAACACAGAGATGCTTGGCACCATCATTGCCAATGGTACTGCCAGCATCACTGCCGAGACTGAGAATAAGGATAACTCCGAGGCCATTGCCACCGCTATGGGCGCAGACCTCGACAGATACCTCAACAAGTTTGCATCCGGTGTGGATTCCATCACCACCAAGGCCAACAAGCTGATGGCCGGCGACTACTTCAAGAAGGATTCCGATAAGTCCGATTCCGAGAAGAAGCAGACCAACAGCACTCAGACCTCCGCAAACACTGCCCTGAACAACAACGCAAGAGACGGCGAGAGCACCGATTCCAGCGCGAACCTGTCCTCCAACGTCTTAAAGACACAGAATGTCACAGGTGAGGGCACGACCAATGCCGCCGCCGAGGCCAACACAGGTGTCGAGGCCAACAACGCCAACAGCGATACCCAGCTGAGCTCCGCAGGCAGCTCCAATGCCGCATCTGAGACTAAGATCCAGGTGGCAGCTGCTGTAGGTCTTAACATCACAGGTCATGAGGCCAATGTCAAGGTGGCAGGCAGCGTGACCGCGGCCAATATCAATATCGAAGCCATCAATCACAGCAATTTCCTGACCAAGGGTACAGGTATTGCCATGAGCCTGGCTCAGAATTCCAACTCCATCGCTGCAGGCGTCGCCATCAGCGTGGACAACAATAAAGCTACTGTCAAGATCGCTGAGAACCTGAAGGCTGTCGGCGATGCCACAGGCAGCGAGACCGGCAACGGTGATCTGAATATCAGAGCCGAGATGACCCAGAACATGGACGACGAGTACAAGGGTCTCCTGGCTGCTCAGTCCCTGGCCGGCGCGGTCAGCGGTGCCGACGGTACCATCTCCCTGGCCGGCGCAGCCTCCGTCGTTGTGGACGATTCCGAGACGACCGTCAGCATCGGCAAGGATAATACCTCTCTCCTGAACTATGTCATTCTCGAGGGCGGCAAGATGACCATCACCGCTTATGACAAGTCCAAGCTGGCTCTGAGAGCCGGCGGCGTCAGCGTCTCCAAGGGTTCCTCCTTCGGCGTAGGCGCAGCCTTCGCTATGGTCCATGCCAATGCCAAGGTCGATGTCAGCATTGCTGATTACACCGACATTACCGGCGGCAGCCTGGAGGTTACAGCTGAGAAGGCTGTCGTAGACTACAGTGACTACGAGAGCAATGTCGGCCTGACTACCTTCATCACAGATACTTCCGAGCTGGACAAGGATCAGAAGGAAGACGCAGAGAAGGGCTTCATCAACCTTGACAAGGATAAGGATGATGAGGATTCTACTTATACCATTACTGTCAATGTTTCTACAGAGGATGCTGTAGGTCTCGTGGATGCCATGAACTTCCTGAGCTCTACCAACTACTATGTAGAGGCCATTGCCGGCTCTATCATGGGCTCCGGCAAGTCCGACAGCACAGCAGCCGCAGCCGGTTCTGTCGCCGTCATCTACTTCAACAACAAGATCAATGCTTCTATCGGTAAGAATGCAAAGATCAATCTCAGCGGTACAACTTATCAGATCTATGAGGACGCTGACGGCAATGTCTACTATGTCCACGGCGATGATGCCTACAGTCTGGATGACAATGGCAGCATGAGCAAGGAGGACTTCGGTAAGGCTGAGCTGGAGGCTGTTCTGACCGGTACAGAGACCATTAATGACGCGACCTATGATGTCTACACCGCCGGTGATAAGAAATACTACGTATACAATAGCAAGAGAGTTTACACCAAGAACGAGAGCGGCGAGCTGGAAGAGAGCGATCTGGACTACGCAGTCCTGCGCGGCAAGCAGACCACGGAGACCTATGATCAGGGTATGGTCCTGAATGCACTGGATAATGCCAATGTCCGTATCATCGCAGGCTCCTTAAGCGCGGCACCTTCCAAGTTTGGTGTAGGCGTCACCGTAGGCTTTGCCATGAATGAGGATGAGGTGACCTCAGTTGTCGGTGACAATACAGAGATCAAGATCGAGAAGGGCGGCTATACACAGCTGGCTAAGACCGATTTTGACATTACCGTCTTCACCGTGGCGGCTTCCATCGGCACCAGTGCCAAGGAAAGCACCGCGACCATCGGCGGCAGCCTCAATGTTGTTTCCAACAAGAATACCATTACCGCAGCCGTGGGCGAGAAGGCTTCCATCATCGCAGACGGTGATGTGAAGATCGCATCCGGTATGGATACAGATGAGATCCTGGTCACTGCAGCCGCAGCCGGCGGCCGTTCCAAGGTCGCAGCCGGCGGCGCCATCGCCGTGGTCGTCAATAAGGCGAATGTCACTACACAGATCGGCACCACGAAGACCATCAGCCTCGATGATACAGAGACCGCCACAAGCCTTAATAAGAACGGCGCGACTGTACAGAGCAAGAAGGGTCAGCTGGAGATCACATCTGAAAATAAAGAAGAACTGATCAATGTACTTGCAGCAGCCTCTGCCTCCCTCGGCGGCAATGTGGCAGCAGCAGGTTCCCTTGGTGTGCTCGTCTCCGACACCTCCACAAGAGTCATCATCGTGGACGGCAGCAAGATCCAGGCCGCAGAGGATGTGGTCATCAAGGCTGCCACCGAGAGTCTCCTGGTCGAGGTTGGTGCGGCACTGAGCTTCGGCGGCAAGACCGCAGCCGTAGGCGCGACCATCCTGGTCAATGTCCTGCAGCATGCAGCCAAGGTCATGGTCGGCAAGGCTTCCATTACTTCCGATCAGGGCAATGTCATTATCGCAACAGACAGCAATGACACCAGTGTGATCGTGGCTCTGGCCGCAGGCGCAACCTCCGGCGTAGCCCTCACAGGTACCATTCCTGTCATCGTATCTAATAACACAGCAAAGACCTGGATCGATATGCAGGGTGATTCCTCTGCAGCGGCAGGTGACCACGCAGAGATCACAGCAGCAGATTCCATCGAGATCACATCCGATCTTGACACTGACATTTACGCATTTGCAGGCGGCATCGCTGTCGGTAAGTCCGGTGTCGGTGCCACCATCGGTACCTTAGTGGTCAACAATGATATCCTCGCTCAGGTTGGCAATCACGCAGTTCTGACCCTGGGCAGCGCTGACAATGGCAGCACTGATAATAGAAAGAATCGCCGCAAGGGCATCTATGTCACAGCTAACGGCAAGGAGAATATCATCCTTGCAGAGGTATCCGCAGCCGCAGGCTCCAGTGTAGGCGCAGCCGGTACCGTAGCGACCATGGTCGCTGAGAATACCGTCAAGGCTACCATCGGTGAAGACTGCATCATCACCACAGCAGCGAAAGACACAGCCACAGGTGAGGGCGCTGCAGAGGAGACCGAGAGCGAAGACGCAGAAGGCGATGTACACATAGAAGCCGCGGATGACACAGTCCTCTTCGAGTTCGCAGGCGGACTGGCCTACGGCAGCAGCGCAGGCGTGGGTGCTACCAGCGCCGTGCTGGTCGCCAATAAAGAGGTGACCGCAGGCATCGGCAGCGGCACCAGCATCAACTATGGCACAGGCAAGGCCGGCAATGTCGATGTGATCGCAGATAACAATGACACGGTCATCGACCTGGCCCTGGGCTTTGCCGCATCCGGCAACACAGCAGTTGCAGGTGATGTCAATGTGCTGGTCTTCCAGAATCAGACCAATGCTTACCTGGGCGGCAAGATTGATGCCCGCGATGTCAATGTCAAGGCGAATGACGACAGCAAGGTCGTCGATGTAGCGGCAGGCTTCACCATCGGTGGTACAGCAGCTGCTACCGCAGTCGCCGTTGTGACTTACTTTGAAAATAAAACCACAGCAGAGCTTCTGGATGGTGCGAAGATTCACACCTATTCAGATGATGACCATAAGGGCGATGTGAATGTAGCCGCATCCTCCACAGAGCTCGTCTCCGGTGACGCTGCCGGCGTATCCGGCGGCGGTACAGCCGCTGTGGGCGGCACCATCGACGTGGTGGTCGTCACTCTGGAGACCCAGGCCAAGACCGGTGACAAGGTTACCGTCGATGCCATGGGCGATATGAATGTCACAGCTTCCGATGATTATGATCTCATCGCAGCCACTGTGACTGCAGCCCTGGGTGGCCAATGCGGTATCGGTGTGACAGCACTGGTATCCGTCAGCTACGGTACGGTCGCAGCCATCATTGGCGCAGATAACACCATCAGCGCAGACAATGTCAAGGTGGCCGCGGACAACAGCCGTGACGTGATCGTCGTAGAGGGTACCGTCGCAGTCGGTGCCGGTGCAGCCGGTGTCGGTACTTCCGTAGCCGTCGTCCTGGCCGGCTCCAAGATGGATCAGGATTCTCATGATTCCATCTATGGTTCCGAGGAGGATAACGCAGGCAAGGATGCAGCCGACAAGCCGATGGATCCGCAGACGCAGTATGACGGCGCCATGGGCAGCGGCAACAGCAAGGCCTTAAAGGGTAAGGAAGTTTCCTTAAGCCTGGATGATGCCCTGGCCGCGGACGGTCAGCATCTCGCTGATGACGATTATAGTGAATACGGTCAGGATACGACTCAGGATCCGAATGATGCGCATCCGGACACTCAGCCGGTCAAGGGCGATGGCCATATCTACATCTACGATGCAGACAGCAAGACTTACGTCGCTATCACGGATGAGCAGGCCGCAGGCGAGTATCTGAATACCACCAGATATCTCTATGATCCTGAGAACGAGACCTATACAGTTACAGAACTTACCAGCGCGGATACCACCGACGAGGATGGTCTCACCGCCGCGGATGAAAAGACCTACACCCACAGCAGTGTAGAAAACAAGAAAGATGTTACCCAGGCCGTCGTAGGCGCAGGCTCCGCAGTGACAGCTGCAGAGAATATCGCAGTCACAGCCGGTGATAACATCAACGCAGCTGTCGTTACCGGTACAGCTTCCGTAGGCCTCTATGCCGGCGTCGGCGCCAGCCTGACAGTCGTCATGCTGGGCTCCAATGCCCTGGCTGAGGTCAAGGAGGATACCGTCCTGACCGCCGGCGGCGATATCACCATCGCTTCCAGCACAGGCTCCGACAGCAAGAAGGCCCAGAATATCGCCGATAGAAATGGCCGTGTTGATGCCAATACCATCAAGTCCGAACAGGATGTGAACGCTGACGATGAGTCCACGATCCTGCTGATCTCTGTCACCGCTGCTGCCGGTACGGCAGGCGTCGCCGTCTCCGGTGCCGTCCTCATGGTATTCAGCACCTCCGATGCCCTCATGAAGGGCAGCGTCGCCAAGGCTGAAAGCCTGAATGTGGACAGCAGCATGGACTACGGTAAGGTCATTGCCATCAACGGCTCAGTCGCCGGAGGCGTGGCCGGTGTCAATGTCGCCGCAGCCGCTGCCTACTTCGAGGGCCAGAACAGAGCCGCCATCGAAGGCAAGGGCTATATCAACGATGTAAAGACCATCACGGTCAACAGCGATATCGTCACCAATTCCGATGCCGCGACCGCAGCCCTTGGCGGCGGCCTGGTGGCTGTCAATGCCGGTGTCGCACTGGCCATCAATAAGACCACCTCCGAGACCTACATCGGCGGTGAGAAGGAAATCAACAACGCATCCGCCAAGAGTACGGATACAGATATTAAGGTATCTCATAAGGTTCAGTCCGATGCCAGCGCCCAGATCATCAGCGTCGCCGTCGGCAGTGCCGCTGTCGGTGCGACTGTGGTCATCGCTGTCAACAAGACGGATGCCAAGGCCTATGTCGGCGCAGCCGAGGACGGCAAGAGCGCTAGCGGCAGCATCAAGGCAAAGAGCCTGACCGTCGATGCCGATACTAGCGCCGAGACCAATGTCTTCGGTGTAGGCGTCTCCGGCGGCGGCGTGGCTGTCAACGGCAGCGTCTCCGTAGGCGTCAACAAGTCCTCCAACCTGGCCGCTGTCAGGGGCATGGATGCAGCACTTAGCGGTGACCTCGTAGTCACAGCGACCATGAACGGTGATGTAGAGATCATCTCCAGCTCCATCGCCATCTCCGGCCTTGTAGGTGTCGGCGCCAGTGTGGATGTGGCTTACCTTAAGTCCTCCAACAGAGCCGTCATCGATGTGACAGGCGCTGATATTACCGCAGCCAATATTTCCGTCAATGCCGGTCTTGAGAAGGATGAAAACCTTCCGAAGGATCAGCAGAGAACACCATATGACTCCACAGCCAGCATTTCCGCCATCACCGGCACTACAGGTACTTATTCCGCAGCCCTGAATATTGCTGTGGCTGTGAACAGAGCAGAAAACAAAGCTCAGATCATCAATAACGCAGCAGGCGAGGCAGGCAGCCTGACCGCCTCCGGTAAGGTGGCCGTGAAGGCCCTCGGCTCCGGCCGCGCTGAGGCCCTGATGGCCAGCGCAGCGGTGGGCGGCGTGGCAGCCAATGTCTGCGTGGCAGTCGCTACCAATAAGAGCGTCCAGGAAGCTGCCATCGATCTGGCAGACACCGCAGCCGGCGAGCAGGTGGCCCTGACCGCAGGCAGCATCGATGCCCAGTCCGTCTTCACTCCGATGACATCTGATGAGAGAACTTTGGACTTCAGCAACCTCGAAAAGATCAACAATCAGACAGTTACCTTCGATCATAATGCCGATGCTTATGTCTTCACGGCAGGTGTCGGTGCGATCGCGGCAGCCATCAATACGGTCTCTGCCGTATCTGATGCTACTAGCAGAGCAAAGGTCTATGCAGGCACCATGACCGTTAACGGCGATCTGAATGTCAGCAACGAAGCCGATGCATCAGCACAGGCAGTCACCACAGCCCTTTCGGCCGGCGCGGTCACCGTCGGTGTTATGAACGGATACGCTTACGCTAAAGGTACCTTCGAGGCTCTGGCAGGCTCCGGCGGCCAGATCTACGCGGATAACATTAACATTACCAATAACTGGACAGGCAGAGCCATCGCCGACATCGACGCAGCCAACGGCGGCATCAGCGCAGGCTATGCCAGCGCCACCTTCAATATGGGCATGTCCGATGCCGATACACAGGCAAAGACAGGTCTCATCGGTGAGGGCAAGATCGGTTCCGAGACAAAGAGAGCCGGCGATATCACCATCACCGCCAACGGCAAAGCTTATGCTCACAGCACCGTCGAGTCTCCGGCTATCCAGGTCAATGTCGCCAACATTGCGGCCAACCTGGTAAGAGCAGATGTCACAGCAGTCCAAAAGACCGTTGCCGATGATCTGCAGATCTGGGCAAAGAGTTTCACCATGACCTCTGAGCTCAATAAGGAAGGCACAGAGGATCAGCAGGCTCTGGCTTCCCTGGGCAGCAACGGCCTGGGCTCCAAGGATGAGGACGGCAATGTCAGAAACAAGAAGCTGACCGGCCTTGATATTCAGGCCAATGTAGCTAAGGCCCATTATGACGCAACCAACACAGCCATCGCAGATAATACCGGTATCGATGTGACCGGTGATCTGACTATCGAGGCCTACAGCACCTCTGTTGCAAACGCAAAGCTGCTCCGCGGCAGCGAAGCCAGCCTGCTGGCCATCGGCATCAATGTCCTGACGGCCGATGCGGACGGTACCTTCAAGGCCGGCCTCAATACCGGCAACAAGGCCACGAACGCAGCAGATATCAACATTATTAACCATTACAGCGCCATCGCGAACGCTGAGACCACACAGGCAGGCTTTGGCGCCAGCGAGAAGCTCGTCAGCGTCAATACCAACTACGCAGGTGCGGATACCGATGTAAAGGCCGAGGCCTTCATCACCGGCACCGGCAAGGTTACAGCCACCGGTGATGTCACCGTCGAGACCGTCGGCACGGCGACAGCCACAGCCACCCAGGCTGAGCCGGGCATCTCTCTTACGGGTATCAATATTGCCGTATGCGTGATCAATGCAACAGTCGGCGGTACTCAGAATGCATATATCAGCGGTATCGTCCTGACCGCAGAGAATGTCCTTATCAGCTCCATCTTCAATGAAGCTGAGAAGGATGCGGATAAGTCAGCCGAGACAGCCACCAAGGGTGCCATCGCACAGATCGGCGGCAACCAGGTATCCGGTACCCTTATCGGTGCTCAGGTTACCACAGTCAAGGCTATCGAGACAGCTACTGTAGCGGCTTACGCAGCCGAGGCTGCTATCAATGCCAAGAAGGTAGAGATCCTCTCCGGCGGTACCTCTATTGCCAGAGCAGGCAAGCAGAACAGCACGGTGGATCTGTCAGCCATCGGTGTCGGTGTCCTGACCATGACCGCAGACGCTGAAGGCAGCTTCACCAGCTACTGGACCACAAAGAAGACGGCTAAGTCTTCCGCAGGTACAGTAAGGATCAATACAAAGTACTATAACAGTGCTTATGCAATTACCAATACACCAAAGGGCGGCGTCAATGCATCCCTGGTCGGCGTAGACGTCAACAAGGCTTCCGCCACCTCCGGTACCACCGCTTCCGCTTACATGGGCGGCTCCGGTGAGATCGAAATGAACGGCTCCGCTTCCTCTGATAAGACCGGCAGCGTCGAAGTCTCCGCAGACGGCGATGCGGACGCGTATGCAAAGCTGGAGGCCCCGACAGTCGTACTGAATGGTGTCAGCATCACCGTCAGTGAAGCAGAGGCTGAGGTCACTGCAAAGCAGTATGCATATATCACAGATGTGAAGATCACAGAGGCGGACGGCGTTAAGACGTCCATCAGCGTGGCATCAACTCTGAATGATAAGGATGATTATACAGCCACAGCCATTCCGGCAACACCGGGCAGCTTTGGTGCCGGTCTGGTAACAGCCAAGGCCTACAAAGCAACAGCTACTAATGATACGGTCAGCAAGGCTTATGTAGAGAGTGCGAATATCACAGCTTCCGGTCTTGATGTAACAAGTAAGGGTCAGAGCAGAGCCCTGGCTTCTGCTTCAGGCAATAAGACCAATGCATCTCTCATTGGTCTGGGTGTTGCGGAAATGCACGCAACCGCTACAGGTACCTTTGAGGCCTATATCACCGGCAGCAAGGACAATGGCAATAATGTAGTTACCGGCAGCGGCAGCTACGTGATTGACGGAAAGACCAATGTCGCGGTTAATTACACGGGTGATAGCTATGCGGCATCCACACAGCCGGCCGGCGGTGTGAACATGGCCATTAGTTCCGAGACGATCAATAAGGCTTACGCAACGACCAAAACCACCGCTCATGCCTATATCGGCGCAGGCGCTGTTCTTAAGAGCGAGAGCTCCGAGGCCGAGGTCAATGTCAAGGCCAACGGTATCGTCAGGGCCAAGGGTGAGGTCAATGGTGCGACCACCGTCGCGGCTGTCAACATGACAGCTAACCAGGCCAAGTCTGAGATCAGCGCCGTCCAGAGCGCTTACATCGAAGGCCATACCTATGGTGCTTCGAATCAGATCATCGGCAAGAAGAAGGCAGAAATCAGCGTACCGGGTCAGATTAACGTGATCTCTGATCTGGCCATTGAGACAGTGGCCACAGCTTCCGCCAACGGCGGCACATCAGTGAGTCTGTACAATACGAATGATACGCTGGGCAGCGCCATCGGCCATGCGGACAACGCAGCTTATATCGACTTCGCGGTCGTCGAGTCTAAGGACAAGGCTGTCACTGTCGATGCCAATACCCATACCACAGGCAGTGGTATTAATGCATCGGCTGCTAACGCAAGCACAGAGGTGCAGCTGGTTAAGATAACTGCAGGCGTGAGCGTTAAGACAGATATTTACGGCAGCACCGATGGGTATATCGGCAGCTCCGCAGAGGTTACAGCGGCCGAGGTCGATGTCAATGCACAGGGTAACTACACTGTCAACGGCAAGGCTGTACCGCCTGTCGTCAGCATGACAATCTTTGATTCCGACAGTGTCCGGATCGCAGTCGAGGCAGCAAAGGCCGGAGATCTTCTGACCAATGCTTACATCGACAAGAATGCGAAGGTTACAGCTACCGGTTACGCAGATGACAGCACCTCCGCCAAGGAGCCGGCCGGTGTCCATGTAGCCGCAGACGGATATCTCTCTGTCACAGCAAGTACCGGCAATCTGCCGCAGAACGTGATCAGTGGGCTGAGCCTTGGTACCACCAATGTAGCCACCTCCACCGACAACGTACTTGTGAAAGCCTGGATCGGCGGCGAAGTAAGTTCCAACGACGATGTCACGATCCATGCTTACAACAGCATCGATGACAATGCAACGGCTAACTTAAATGCTGCAGGTCTCTATGCTGCAGGTACCTCCTATGCACAGAACATAACCAAACAGTTAAGTGCTGAGGCCGGTTTCGCAGACGATGCCAAGGTCACAGCAAATTACAATATTACAGTATACGCATCCACAAATGCCGCCATGAGCGCCAAGATCTATAATGGCTCTTATGGTGTGGCAGCGAACTCCGGTGCCGTCGCCAAGAACGATCTGGAATACAGAAAGACCTGGGCTTATGTCGGCGACAATGTAACATTGACTTCCCTCCGGGGCGGCAATATCACCATTGAGGCCACAGAGAGCAAGGGCGGTCAGATTTACTCCTATGCCGAGGCCGACAGCGCAGGCGTTTACTCAGGTGCAGGACCAAAGGCGATCATTAATTATAAGTCTGATACCAAGGCTTTGATCGGCAGTGGCAGTGATATCGAGACCAAGTACGGTGATCTGATCATCACGGCCACAGCGGCAAGCAATATCAACGCTTACGCAACCAGAGACTGCGCCGCCGCCGTATCCTACAATAAGTCTCTCAGCTCCGTTGACGCGACGGTCGATGTCGCCGCTGTCATCGCTGAGGATGCGGCAAAACAGACAAAACTTCTGGGCGATCGTACACAGATCGGTGCCTATATCGACGGTCAGTACGTCCACTCTGTGGTCTACTCCTACACCCAGGCGCTTGATTCCACCACCAATGCTGAGTCCGATATGACCTTAAATAATAATGTGAAGGTCACCATCGGCAATGCCTGGGTCGGCGGTATCGATCAGCTCGACATCGAGGCACGCGTCGTGTCTCAGAACATTTACAACTACGCACATTCCCAGATCAAGGGTGCGACCGGTGTCGTCATCGCAACGACCGTCTTCAAGGGTCACAATGATGTGACAGTCAGTGTCACTTCGAAGGCCATCCTGGCAGGCGAGGTCATCAATGTGACATCCGATGCTCCGGCTCTGGAGAGCACCAGCCTGGTTTCCAAGTCTGATGCTGTGGCCAACACTGTCACCAAGTGGGTCACAGAGACCATCCAGAAGGTTTCCACCTGGATTGAGAAGAAGGTTTCCAAGATCCCGTTCTTCGGCTGGCTGCTGAAGAAGATCGTTCACACGATCACTGAGTGGATCACAAGAACCATCCAGGTCGTTACGCACTCTGATGCAAAGAATTACGAGACCAATACCTTCACCAATACCGGTTCCGTAAGCCTTTACGGTGAGGTCCACCTGGGCAGCGGCGCGGCCGGTGTCTATATGGACATCTTCGACGATGATGTGATCATGGTCGCAGGTGCGGATAAGGATCTGAAGGATGATTCCGCAGAAACAGGCTCCACAACGCTGACAAGCGCAGATGCGATCCTTGCGGAAACATCGACCGGTGAAGACGGCAGACTGACAAAAGTCACGATCAACCACCTCTACAGTAACGATCAGGGCCATCTGAATGTCAAGGCCGGTGTCGGCAGCGTCAAGGGTACTGAAGTTATCTACAATACATCCTATATACCTGAGGTGGTCATTACCAACCACGGCAACGCGGATATCTACTATAGAAATGTCACCCTGACCAACAACGATATGCCTACACCGGATGTCTCTGTAGATGTGACAAACGGCAGCAATGGACTGAAGACCAGCTATGCGCTGGAGCGCCCGAGCCTGACCTTTGATATTAAGGGCAGCGGCGATCTGGTCCTGATGGATGACAGTGAGCACTACAAAGATGGCGATGACTACAACGGCTGGAAGGCCTGCGATATCGGCGAGGGTGATGTGATCATCACCATGAACGGCGGCGCGGTGCTGACCCAGGGCGATGCATACATCGCAGCAAACACATTAACCATTACAGGCGCGGATCATGTCGGCGAGAGCATGACAGAAGCCTTCAACGCCTACCTCTTTGATATTTCTGAGTATGCGGGCAGCAACGTGATCGCAGCTGTTCCGGCATCTGAGAATGCTATTGCCATCGAAGCCGATCATGAAGTCTATCTGAACCTGACCCTGGTCAAGGAGTGGAAGACGCAGGCCCAGATGGAAGCGGCCGAAAAGGTCGGCGATGAGATCGCGGCAAGCCTGAACCTGGACAAGGTCATCGGTGGCGACGATGACATGGTCTATATCCATGTGAACGTACCGAAGTACCTCTGCGCGGGCATGGTGGAAGGCGAGATCACCGAAACATATATTGCAGTACCGAGATCCAGAATGCCGTATGTCACAGCCGGTGTTGAGGCAGATAACGGCGAAGGCTTTGAGGCGACTAAGATCACCATCGACGGCAAAAATTACCTTCTGACCTCAGAGGGCATGCTGATCGATCAGGATGAAGCAATCACCTTTAATGCATCCGGCTACGAGGCGAGCACAAGCGATGAGTACACGACTTACGAGCTGCCAAACGGCGCAATCGTGGTCGTGACCAATACGACACCGGCCAAGCTTGCCAAGATCATCGCAAGATGGGCTGACGAGGATGATGCGTCCTATGGCAGCGGCATCTACGATCTGTCCGGTTTCGAGTATCAGCTGGATGAGTCCGGCAATGTCGTCTCCATCACCATCAATGGCGGTGCAGATGATAAGAAGACCGTGACCTTCGATGAGTCCGGCAATGCCGTGATCACCCTCGGTGTGAACGGTGCCATCAGCTACGTCACCGGCAATGGTGAGAGCGGTGGTCTGGGATGGGAGCTGCCAAACGGCATTACCATCTTCTATAAGCAGGCCTTCTATGATCAGGAGAAAAAGCAGATTTTGTCCGCACCGATTATCAAGGAAGTTGGTGATCGGAGATACCTCCTGCTGGAGAATGCTGCGGATACCGATACAGTCCATGTCGTCGAGGTGGCATGGGATAGCGACGAGAATATCTTTACCTTTGTCCAAGGCTACACCTACAAGAGCACGGCGCTGACCTATGAGGAGATCACAGAGATTCAGACGCCTGATGCTGCTGCAAAGAATGCTAAGGAGGTCATCACTAAAGAGAAACTCGCTGAGCTGATCGCATCAGTAGAAGCTGTTGATGCTGATGCCGCCGCCGATGCCATTATCAAGGCAGTAAAGGAAGCCTTTGAGGGACTCGTGGTCGATCTGAACTACGAGGCTGTGATTCAGGTTACCAGAACAAGCGCATCTGTTACCTCTAATTACAGCCAGGCCGCAGGTGCGAACAATAGCGTTATTTACTCAAAGGAAGTTGACGCTAACTATGCCTGGAAGGTCGCTTTTGAACTGAAGGACGGTGAGACTTCACTCTATAGTGTATCCGGTACCGGCACGACAACAGGTACGGCCACATCTACCATTGACAAATCGGAGTACGAGGCTGCACAGACTGCAGCTGCGACGCAGGAGACTTCATTTAAAGTCACCACAAGCAGCGCCGCCTCTGTGGCATATGATTCCGAGACAGTTAATACTACTGTAGATACAAGTAAGGTTACGGAGGCCTACACTTATACCATTTCTGATACTTATAAGGTGGTCATCACCGTTCCTGAGAAGGAAGATATTTCTGAGGAAGACACATGGTCAGCTTATGTCGTTAAAAAGAGCGGCAGGCTGTATACCAGGGAAAATGGCGTATCCTTCTCACTGGATTACGGCAATGACTATACCTCAGATCAGACCTACTGGCTGTGGAAATATGTGCCGGAAATGGAAACTTCCGCAGCTGATAAGAGTTACTACAATCAGATCAAGAATCTTTACTTCGGCATTACTGTGGAGAACGCAGATGATTCGGAGAAGATCGCGGTCAGCAATATCTACGCACTGAGCAAGTCCGGCAGCGGCCAGGTCAAGGACGGCCAGTTAAACGGCGGATATATCAAGGATGAGGAAGGCACGGTTGTCTTCGTCAACGATCCGTCAGCGACCGCAGGTATCCTCCTGATCCAGGATAAGATCATCGCCGTATTCCCGGATGGCACCTTCAATGAGGTGTCCGTACAGTACCAGGGTATCGGCACAGAGGTCAGCGATATGAGCAGGGCCAATGTGGCCGTAGCTCCGGATATGACTGCAGAGATCGATGATCACGGTGATGTTGTTCACAAGGTAAGGTACATGACGCTGCAGACCAAGGCGGGCGAAGTCCTTTCCTGGACGAGCTTCCTTGCAGCTGTCGCCAATCAGAGTGATATCGTGGCAGCAGCCAATGCGTTGAATCTGAGCAGCTACCAGAATGATGCGGCAAACTGCCTGCTGATCCCGTCAGAGATCGGCAACTCTGATGCCTTCATCAGTATGATGGAGCAGATCAGTGATTACCAATACTCCGTCGAAGCCGCATACTATGAGACGACGGATGCAGACGGACACAAACATTATTTATACGATGAGACTTCGCCGATCGCCTACAACCTCTATGTCAATGAGACAGTGGTTGAGGACGGCGTGAAAAAGACGGTCTATCGGATCGAGGTCGACGGTGAAGCCTTCACAGGTACGCTTTACTTCAGAGCTGCCGACGATGAGGACAGCGAGCCTGTGGCTTATGTCGTGACGGACGGTGAACTGGCTCTGACGGATGAGTTCTACCAGGCTTACCTTAATAACGAACTGACAGCCTACTATTACGCAAACCGTTACTACTATATTAATAGTAAGATCGATGAAGGCATTGACATCTCGCCGAAGACGGTGCTGATGGATGGTGTCGTCACAGTATCTCCGGTAGATCAGGGCGCGATCATCTATATGTCCGATAACTCCATCGAGAGCTACGGGGCCGCTGTAGACGATGCCGGTTACAAGGTCATTGACCGTTACCTCAGAGTCGTGGATGCCCAGACCGCACAGTATTATGAACTGGAGCGGTACGGCCTGTCCATCGGTACCCTGCTCTTCATGACGACGGAAATTGATCCGGATACAGGTGATGTCAGCTACGTCGTGACAGCCTACCTGACTCCGGAGGGAGAGTTCGTCCTGCTCGAGCAGACCACCATCGAGGATCCGACGGATTTAGATGCCGAAACAGTGCCGATGTCCCGCTACTGGGTTGATGATAATGATCAGCTCATGGTTACCTACGACGCCGGTGTGGCGACCTACTTCCTGGAAGTGATCGAAGGTGAGGTCTACACCAGCATTTACGGCCTGCATAAGGATGCAGCGACCTACGACGAAAAGACCTATTATAACTACGAAGCAGCCGATTACTTTGATCCTCAGGGCAATCCGCTGACCAAGGCGGTCTATGATGATAATGAGATTACGCTGAATGTTGAGGTAGATGATAAGGAGATCACGATTAAGGAAACTCACAATGTCGTGATCAGCAACGGCATGTCCGATGTCCTTACTATCATCAACAACAGCACCGATGAGGCTCATGCAGGCAGCGCCTTCTTCGTAATGACAGACAATACCGCAATTGACGATCACAGCCATATCTCTACTGTAGATACAGGCAGCGAGCGTGCTTACCGGGATCTGAAGCTGGATACCGAGGTAGCTCTTGGCGAGATCGAAGGCGGCACCATCATCCTTTCCATCGATACACCGACCGGCGCAGCCGTGAAGGTCACCGGTGAGGATGACAATATCAATATTAAGACAGACAAGCTTGTCTTCCTGACAGAGGGCGCAGGCACCGCCGAGTACGCAGATGCCGGGCATCCGATGATCATCACACCTGTGACTGCAGGCAAGCAGAGCGGAGAGGCCGTAGAGGTCAGCTTCGCCGGCAAGGCTGTAGTGAAGGAAGGCGAGGACGGCACCTACATTGGTTACGAGGGCGATTTCACAGGCAAGGCTTATGTCACTGTGGAGGAGGCCGACCTTGAGGTGGCCGGCAGCACCATCAACGGCAGCGCCGAAGTCGTATTTGAGACCGCAGGCAAGCTGACCTTCGAGGATGTGACTGTCGGCGGCCAGGCGCAGGTAAGCTTTACCAGCACCGGCGGCGGCTCCGAATTTGACAATGTCACTGTAAAGGATCAGGCAGACGTGACCGTAAAGACAGCCAAGGGCAATATCGTGATGAATGCCCGCGGCCAGGACGGTGATCAGGTAAGCGTCCTTGACGATGCGAAGCTGACCATCACCAGCGGTTACGGCAATGTAGATCTTGATGCGCTGACCGTTTCCGGTACCCTGACTATCAGCCAGGCAAACGGTGATACTTCTATTACAAATACAAAGATCACCGAGGACGGTAAGCTGGATATCACAGTCACCAATACGGACGGCAGAGACCACAAGGCAGTGATCGGCGGCGAGACCTCTGATACGGAGGACGGTCTGACCATCTCTGACAAGGGTCAGCTGGCCCTGACACTGGAGGGCGCGGACCTGGCCATCGAGGATCTGATCCTGGAGGGCACCGGCGCAGCTGATATCACAGTCACTGACGGCGACGTCACCATTGACGACCTGACCGTCGGCACAGACGGTGAGTACAGCAGCCAGAGCTTCATCCTGACCACAAAGGACAGCGACGAGGCCGACGGCATCTCCGGTAATGTTACAATTAATGAGTATCTGAATATCCAGGGCAAGGGTATGCTCGACCTGTCCGGCAGTCTCCTGGCCGCCGACGATGAGAGCGTCCTGATCCTGGGCAAGGATATTTATGACTACGGTTCCTACTTCAGCTTCGGACAGGATATCGGCTCCGCAGAGCAGTCCCTCCTGGTAGATACTGTCGCCTCCGGCGCAGCCTTCAGAGTACAGACTGTCCGCGATGTCTACATCCGCGGCGCTCAGGCCATCAGCATGACTGAGCCGTATGACGGCACAGGCGGCTCGGGTCTGACCGGAGATGAGGAAAAGAATGTTGAGACGACCGTGGATACAGAGACAGCAGCCGAGAGACTGGAGGCTCTGATCCAGGCCGCAGATAATGAAGTACTGATCGGTGTTCTGACAGATCTCCTTGAGACGGTTTCCGCTCTGGCCGCCAGCGATCCTGACGCCACAAGCAGAGCCCAGATCAGAGAGTACATGCTGCAGGCACTGACAGAAAAGGGTATCGAGGGCGAAGCTCTGGATGCCATCATGGAAGCTTATGACGCACCTGAGCTTCCGGTCAAGCAGGCCAAGGAAGCCCTGGCCGCCGCAGAGGAAGCTCTGGCAGCAGCTAAGGCGGACAAGGATGCGGCTGTCAGCGACAGGGAGAATGCCGAGACAGCAGCCGGACAGGCCCAGACAGCGACGGAAACCGCCAAGGCCGCTGCTGAAAAGGCCGCGGAAGACGCAGAAGCAGCCGCTGCTGCCAAGGAAGCAGCGGACGCAGCCGCCGGGAAGGCTCAGGCCGATCTGACCGAGGCCCAGACCGCTCTGGCCACAGCCAAGGCTGATGCCGAGGCCGCAGCCAAGGCCCTTGCTGAAGCTGTGATCAACGACGCCGTCAGGACAGCCGTAGATAACAGCATCTCCAGTATCGGACTGGATGACACCATCGCTGATCTTGAGAATAAGCTCGCAGATGAGACGGGTGAGTTCGAAAGCATGCAGGAGGAACTGTCCGACGAGCTGGCCTACGCAATGCTCCTCAAGGAGGACGCGGATGCCAAGGCTGCCCTTGAAAAGGCAGAGGCCGATGAGGCCGCAGCCCGGACAGCCGCAGACGAGGCAGAGGCCGCTGCAGCCGAGGCTGCTGATAAGCTGACCGAAGCCGAGGCAGAGGCCCAGGCCAAGGCCGAAGCTCTTGCGGCAGCAGAGCAGGCCCAGGCAGAGGCAGAGGCAGAGCTTGAAAATACTAAGACTGTTGAAGCTGAGAAGATTGAAGCCGAGAAAGACGCTCAGGAGACCAGAGACAACGCGGCTGAGACCTTAAGACTTGAGCAGGAGAAGCTGGATGCCTATGACGCAGCAGGCAGCTACTGGACAGAGGATATGACCTCTGAGACCAGACAGATCCTCATTGCAAATATCATTACCGACATTTATGCGAATGCCGATACCATCACTGATGGTCAGGACAAAGCAGATGCCGTGACAGAACTTGTGAACAGTATCCTCACAGCTGAGGAGAAGCAGGCCATCCTTGACCGTCTGATTCAGAAGGCAGAGGATGAGCAGCCGACAGCAGAGCCTCCGGCCCCTGCACCGTTTGTCCTGGAGATCGTTACCTCCACAGGTACAGCTCAGGGCGGCGGCGTCAACATCGACAACTACGGCGATATCACCGTCAGCGTCGGTAAGGGCGATCTCTATGTCGGACTGATTGAAACCAACAGAAGCGATCTGACAGATGGCGCGGCTACGGGCGATGTGACATTAAGTGCCGCCACCGGCAGCATCATCGGCCTGGCTCAGCCTGAGGGCGCAGCCAATGTGATCGCCAACAATATTAAAGTAAGCGCAGCCGGCGATATCAGCCTGGCCATCGATGAGACAGAAAAGAAATACGCTGTCACCACCGAAGTCAGGACATCTAAGGACGGCGAGACCATGACCGCGGAGGATGTGGTCCTGGTATACGCAGGTATGGATGAGAACGGTGATCCGATCTACACCATCACAGGCTACGCAGACTACACCGGAGAGTACAGCTTCGATCATGACGCTGCTCAGAAGGTGGATGCAAGCGCAGGCGGCAGTGTGACACTGACTGAGATCAGCGGCGATCTGGGTATCGGCGTGATCACAGCGGGTGACACCGTCACTCTGCAGACAGGCAGCAAGACAGATGAAGACGGTCAGGTCGTCACAGACGAGCAGGGCAATGTCATCCTCGGTGATGTCATTGACGTAAGAAGTGAGGATCAGCAGGATCAGGCCAACATCACAGCGAAGGATGCCGTCATCACTGCCGGCACCATCGGCAGCGAGGAGGCTCCGATCGATGTCACCATCAGCGGCAAGCTGACAGCAGACGCTTATGGCAATGTGAATGTTGATTCCGCATCTGACCTGACCATGCAGGCCGACACCCAGACAGGTATCATCCGGACGGATGTGACAGGCAGCCTGGACCTCTCCAATACAGAGAAGTCCTACAGCCTGGTACCGGGCGTCGTCATCGACGGCGTCGAGCTGGCCGCCGGCGATATGATCCTTATTAACCCACAGCCGCAGTTCACCAAAGACCTGACCATCGACGCAGCCGGCAATCTCTACATCAGAGACGGCCAGGGCGGCGCAGGCGATCTGATAGCAGCGGACGGCAATATCGACCTCACAGCCGGTAAGAACATCGAAGCCGACCGGATCACAGCCGGCGGCGATGTGACCATCAATGCTGACGGCGATATCACAGCCGCCAATATCGATGCCGATGGCCAGCTGACCATCGATGCGGACGGCAATATCACTGCAGATCAGATGACTGCAGGAAATGCCGGAACCATCCGGGCCGGAGGCAGCATTACATCCGGTATCATCAGTGCCGGCGACGGTCTGAAGGTCGATGCCGGTGGTGATATCACAGCGAATACTGTCGATGCAGGCAGTGATGCCGTGATCACCGCCAAGGGCGATATTACAGTAAACGGCCAGACCAATGTGGACGGCGACCTGAGTATGCAGGCCGACGGCAATATCACCACCGGTGAGATCATCGGCGGCGCGGATGCAGTCATCAGCGCAGGCAACGATATCACCACAGGCGATATCACAGCGGACGGCGATATCAGCGCCGAGGCCGGCAGAAACCTGATCGTGACCGATGTCACGGCAGGCGGCGACGCGGTACTTACCGCCGGCAACAGCGTTTACGCAAACGATGTTGATGCAGACGGTGATGTGACCTTTACAGGTACCAAGAATGCATCCGCAGACAGCATCACCGCAGGTGATGATGTCACCGTCACTTCCGACGGCGATGTCAAGATCCCACAGATCGATGCTGAGGGCGATGTGACCATCACCTCCGGCGGCAGCGTGATCAGTGAGACCATTGATGCCGAGGGCGATCTGGTCATCACCGCAGCCAAGGATGTGACCGCGACCACCATCGAGGCGGATACCGCAGCCATTACAGCCGGCAGAAATGCAGAGGCCGCAAGTCTTGAGACCTCCGGCAGCGCAGAGATCACAGCCGGTCAGAATATTACCATTCCTGAGATCAGCGCAGGCGATGACCTGACGATGAAGGCAGGAGATAACATTACAATTACAGAGGCAGAAGCAGCAGGCGACGTCACCATCGAGGCCGATGAGGCCCTCAAGATCGGTGTCATCACCGCCGGCGGCGATGCCGACATCACTGCAGGCAAGCTGGATGAGGGCACCAGAGGCGCCGCATCCGCAGGCATTACTGCAGAGAATATTGATATCACCGTGACTAACGGCAGTATCGGCAGCAGCAGCAACCTCCTGCAGATCAACCTGCAGGGCGGCAGCTTCAGCGCAGAAGCTGAGACCATCTTCGTCGAAGAGGTCGAAGGCGATCTGGTCGTCGGCACTGTCACAGCCACAGGCGTCACCAGTAAGGGCGTCAGCGTCCAGCTGGTCGCTTCCGATGGCAGCATCGTCAGCGATTCCGCTAATGAGGACCTGATCACGAAGGCTGAGGAGGCTAAGAAGGCCGCCGAGACCGCAGCCGCCGAGGCAAAGGCTGCAAGAGCCGCCGCCGATGAGGCCGCAGCCGCAGCAGAGGCCGCAAAGGCCGCCGCCGAGGCAGAGGATGCCGATGAGGAGACCAAGGCCGCCGCTGTCGCAGCAGAGGCCGCCGCTCAGGCCGCCGAAACCGCAGCCCAGGAG